>Ga0118677_10006303_pt1 | contig 20186 bp, 10 predicted proteins | sample AliMusrvi5mmetaG_FD_86154 | JGI IMG/M metagenome (GOLD analysis project Ga0118677, IMG submission 86154)
CAATACTGTTTACTTAGCAGGAGGACAGGCGTCCCCGCCTGTCTGGGCCGACGGGCTTCCAGCCTGTCGCTTCATGGGCGGACAGGCGGGACGCGCTGTCTTCCCTAACAGGCGGGACGCCAGTTTTCCCGGCAAAACGTCCTAAGTAAACAGTATTGGGCATTCTGCCCGCCGCATTCATTCCACTCCAACAGTGACGTTGGGGCGAAACTGACGGTATTGGCCCTGATGCCCTATAAACCGGAAGCTCCTCGCCGGGGTTTCCGGCAGGAACACCTGAAGCGGCGACACTGTTCCATGCCGGAAACTGCCGGGAAGCAGGCCCAAAAAAACCAGGCTGGGATTTTTCCCAGCCTGGTGAAACTATCGAGACACCCTTGAAACGCATCTCCTAGGAAAACAACTCAGTGTTTGCTGAATTTCCGGCGGGCAGTGTAGAGACCCAGAAGTGACAGTCCCAACAACGACATCGTGGTGCCTCCATCCGGGACCGGAGAGCTGGCAGTGCTGGAAGACCAGGTAAACGTGCCGCCGCCGGAATTAAAGGTTCCGATCCAAGTTCCGGGCGTCGCCTGGAACCCAGTGGCGGAAAGGGTCCCCGTGCCCGACAACGAAAGCCCCTGAACTGCGGGATAGGTGCCAGTGACGCCACCATTGATCATGGACGTCAGAAGGAAGGAGTACACAATGCCAGCGTTGGTCACGCTCCAGAGGTTTGAACCTGGCAGCGTGGGAGGTGAGAACACCAATGGGGAGAACATGGAGACCGAGGTGCCGCCTGGAATGGCCGCGAAAGTGCCGGATCCGGAGCCAACAGTGGTCGCCCCGAACGCAATTTTCTTGGCGAGATTGAGGTCAGAAACGGCGACCCCACTTGCATTCTGAGGTGTGTATGCTCCAGTGAAGGAGATGCCTCCGGTGATGAACGCGGCATTGGCCGCAGAACCCAGTGCAAGAGCGACCAGTAACGATGCTCCGAGAAGACGTGCAGATGATTTAGGTTTCATTGGGGTGGATGATTGTAGTTTTCAGTTGGAGGATTTCCCTCGGCGGTTCTTGAGCCGCTGAGGAAAGGATGTCAGCAAGTTCCGTGCCAGAAATCAATTGCTACGCCATAACGCGTTGATCTTGAGGATGTTTGAATCATTAAAAAAGTTTCTGTTGCGTGTAGGCTCCACAGGGTGGAAAGAATTCCATCAGTGATTGTAAACAATTCCGACATTCATTTCCCATAATCGGCATCCGGCGTTTCGAGTTCGTCTAGAGCAGCCTTGGCTTTGGCGGCATCGGCTGCCGGGAGTTTGGTTTCGAGGGCCTGGGTGAGGGTCTGGCGGGCCTCGGCGACGCGCTTGAGGTTGGCCTGGGAAACGCCGAGTGCGAAGAGTTCCGGTCCGGTCAGCGGGCGCTTTGAGGAAAGCTCCTTGAGGAGTTGGGCGGCGTAGTCGAACTGGCCTTTGCGGAAATTCACGATGGCCAGGATGCCGCTGAGTTCGAGATCATCCTTGAGCCGTTCCCGCGCGGCATTGGCGAGTTTCTCCGCCGCCTCAAGCTGCTTGGGATCGTCGAGGTAAACGCGGGCGAGGGCCTTGCGGGCGGGATTGAATTCCGGGAACACGCCGAGTACTTTGGCATAGGTTTCCGCCGGGCTTTCGCCAGCCTTTTCCAGAAGTGCAGCCCGAACCATCAGGGCGGGAACATAGGTTGCTCGCTTCGCCAGCGTCTTTTCAACCAGCACTGGCATGTCGTCGCCGCTTGCGGCATTCGGAGCGGTGAAAGCCAGAAACTCCTTGATTTCATCGGCCCGGGTGACATCGCTCGCGGCGATTTTGCTCGCGATGGATCGGGCCTCATCGACGCGCCCCATGCTGTAGGCGGCCCAGGTGTAATCAACTTGGACGCCGGGGTCATCCGGGAGTTTGCGGGCAGCCTCCGCCAGCAGGTTGTAGGCTTCTTCATAGCTGCCGAGGCGGAATTTCGCCGCACCAAGCACGGCCGCCGCACGCGGGCTTTGCGGCGCGATTTTGCGGGCCTGGGTGGCAGCCTCAAGGGCCTTGTCGGGCTGGTTGAGGGCCGAACTGTAGAGTTCGGCCAGGCCGACCTGGGCGACTTCGAGGTCCGGGTTGACGGCAAGGGCGCTTTGGTAAGCGGCGGCGGCGTCTTGGGGGCTGCCCGCAGCAGTCCGTTTCTTGGCCAACAACACCATGAGCACGACGTCCTTGGGGGCCTCCTTGACCCGTTGCTCCAGCGCGGCGAGGTCCAACTGTTCGCCATCACGCAGGATGGCAAGGTGACTCACTGCCTGGTCTTTTTCAGGAAAACCGCCAGTGACCGCGAGGGCCTTTTCGAAAGCGGCCATGGCTTCGGGGACTTGGTCCATCATGTAGTGAGCCATCGCGAGGTGATATTGCACTGAAGGGGCGTCGAACAGGCGGTTGGCAGCCTCCCTCAAAAGCGGCAGCGCTTGGCGGTAGTCGCCACGGAGCCATTGAATCCAGCCATAGGTGTCGTTGATCGAGGGGTCGTCAGGGGAGAGGGAGCGAGCTTTGCGTGCGTACTCCAGCGCCTTGTCGAGATTTTCCGGATTCATCAAATTGATTTCGGCGAGATTGTTGTATGCCGCCGCGAACTTCGGCGCGATTTTCACGATTTCCTCGAAGCAGGCCCGCGCCTCGTCGCTGCGGCCGAGTTCGTGGAGCAGGGTGCCGAGGTTCATCCGCACCACGAGGTTGTCGGGCGTGGCTTCGATCAATTTCCTGAAGCGTGCGATCGCCTCGTCCGCGCGGCCATCAGCGGCTAGAATACACACGAGCAAGCCATAGGCGGCGGTGTTTTCAGGCTGGAGTTGGATGGCCTTTTCGGCCGCTGTCTCTGCGGCTTTGTGGTCTTTCCGGGCGAAGCAGAGTTGGGCCTTGACGAGGTGCGCCTGCGGGGACTCCGGGTGAGCTGTCAGGCAGGCGTTGATGCGGGCCAAAGCCTCATCGCCCTTGCCCTCCTGCTGGTCGAGGGAAACCAACTGGAACAAGGCTTCAAGCTGGTTCGGCGAGCGTTCGAGCAGGCGCTCGAAGATGGCGCGGGCCTCGGCGGCTTTGCCCTGGGCGCGAAGGAGTTGGCCGAGCTGGAGTTGCAGGTCCTCATCCTTGGGCGAGGCCGCAGCCTGGCGCTTAAGAATCGCGACGGCGTCATCGATGCGATTGGCGGCGCTGTAGGCTGCCACCAGAAGGTCCTGAGCCGTGCGGTTCTTTGGTTCAGCGGCGAACAGCGGTTCGATGAGGGAGATCGCCTCCGCGGGCTGGCCGTCCTTGAGATAGATCCGGGAACGCAGCAGGACCGCTTCGCTCGTCCTTGGTGCGATGGCGAGCACGCGGTCCAGAATTTCGGAGGCATGGGAGGAATTGTCCGCCGCGAGGTAGGCCTTGGCGAGGGCGAGTGCCAGCGGCAGGTTAGACGGAAAGGTCTTGTTGGCCTTTTCCAACAGTTCGACCGCCTTGGCGGGCTCGTTGCCACGAATCCAAAGTTGCGCTTGGAGCAGCCCGGCTTCAATATCGAGCGGGCTCTTCGCGAGGACCTTGGACAAGTTCGTCGCTGCTTCGGCATCGTTGCCTGCATCGATGGCGATCATTGCGAGCAAGCGCCAGTGCGGCAGGTAGTCCGGGGCCAAGCGGGTCGCTTCCGTGAGCAGGGCGAGCGCGTCGTCCGGGCGCACGAGTTCCATGAGGAGTTTGGCATAATTGTCTCTCTCGCTGGATCGCGGGCCGGCGAGATCGGAGGCTTTCTTCATGGGCGCGAGGGCTTGCTCGGGCAGTTTGATCATCCTGAAGAGGGTGGCTTGCAGGGCGAGGGCGCGGGGAAAGTCCGGGGCGATTTCAAGGACCCGCTCCACCGTGCGGGTGCCGGCGTCGATTTGTCCGCGGCGCAATTCGATGAGGGCGGAAGCCAGCAAGACCGACGCCTGGTCGCTGGCGTTGGCACGGGTGATCCGCTCCTCGCATTCGGTCATGGCCTCAGGAGTGAGCGAGGTTTCCGCAAGCAACATCAGGGCCTCGCCTTGGGCTGGCGTGCGGTCGAGCACCTCGAGAAGCTCCTTCCGGCTGTCGGCGACGAAGCCGAGGTCCAAGAAGGCCAGCGCCAGGTTGACTCCGACCTCGTCATCCTTGGGAAGCTTGTTCTTGGCTTCGGACAATATGCGAGCACCCTCAAACGTCGCGCCCTGCCTCACCCAGATCAGGCCGAGCCCCTTGAGTGCCTTGGGATTTCCGGGTTCCAGTGCGAGCAGGTTCTTGAACTCGATTTCGGCAGCCGCAAAGTCAGCCTTTTCAAGATGCTCCTTGGCGGCGCCGAGCTTGCGCTCGACCTTGGCTTTCTTGGTGCATCCGGACGGTAGGGTGGCGAGCAGCAAGATGGCTGCCGTGCCGCAAATCAGGCGTTGGACGGTTTTCATGGTTAGTAGGTGATTCTGAACCGCAGGATTCCATCATGCCGGGAGTGGAAAACCAGCGCGGAGTTGCGGGAACAGGGGGATTGTGAAAGACAAAAGATCGCTGCGCTGCCAGACAGAAGACAGAAGACAAGAGGAAGAGAGGTCGGAGGTCTTAATCCTTGGAGATTCCGAGTTTGCTCATCAGCTCGTAGAAGGTTGGTCGGCTGACCCCCAATTCCTTGGCTGCGGCTGAAATATTCCCGTCATGACGCTCGATGGCCTTGAGCACCATCTCGCGCTCCAAGTGCTCCCGCGCCGTCTTGAGATCGTGGGCTGCGGCGGTCCCGTTGGCAGGGTTGGCCGCATTGGAGTCGCCGGGGCCGGCGCTGTGGGCAGGTGCTTCGAGTTCCAGGTCGGCCTCCGTGATTTTCCGGTCATCCGCCATGATCACCGCCCGTTGAATGCGGTTTTGGAGTTCCCGCACGTTGCCTGTCCAGGGATGCCGGAGGATGGCCTCAAGCGCCTGCGGAGAGAACGCGAGTCCGTCCCGCCCATTCTGGGTCCCGAAACACTTGAGGAAATCCTTTGCCAGAAGAATGATGTCATCACCCCGCTCGCGCAGCGGGGGCAGTTTGCATATGACCACCGCCAGGCGGTAGAAGAGATCCTCGCGAAAGCGCCCCGCCTCGATGGCCTTGGTGAGGTCAACGTGGGTTGCGGCCAGCACCCGGGTTTCGACCTCGATCTCCTGACGGCCGCCCACCCGTTGGATGCGTTTTTCCTGGAGGAAGCGCAGCAGTTTCACTTGAACCGGCGGCGGCAGATCGCCGATCTCGTCAAGGAACAAGGTTCCGCCGGCGGCAGTCTCGATCAGTCCGACCCGCTGGGTATTGGCCCCGGTGAAGGCGCCCTTCTCATACCCGAACAATTCGCTTTCGATGAGGGTTTCGGGGATTGCGTTGCAGTTGATCGCCATGAACGGCTTGGCCTTGAACGCGCTGCGGCGGTGGATCGCGTTGGCGACCATTTCCTTGCCGGTGCCGCTCTCGCCGAGGATCAGGACCGGAACATTGGACTTGGCAACCTTGTTGATGGTTTTGAAAACGTCCCGCATCCCATCGCTCCCGCCGAGCATCCCCTCGAACATGTCCGGTCGCTCGCCGTCTTGCACGCGACGATATTCCCGTTCGAGTTCGGACACATAGACGCAACGCTGCAGCAGGAGTTTGAGCTGGCCGAGATCGAGCGGTTTACAGAGGAAATCATAGGCACCCGCGCCAATGGCCCTCACCGCGTTTTCCCGGTCGCTCTGGCCCGAAATGATGATGATCTTGGCCGAACGATCCAGCGTCAGCAACCCGGCCAGCGTGGCCATCCCTTCGCTGGTGTCATTGGGGCTGGGCGGCAGTCCCAAGTCGAGCAGCACGACTTCGGGACGTTGCTTGCGGAAGGCTTCCAGGGCACTGCGGCGATCCGCTGCCACCGACACTTGGTGGTCATTCGCCACCGCCCATTTCATTTGGGTGCGGATTTCCTCGTCATCGTCGATAATCAGGACTTTTGGTTTCATGCCGGACAATTGTCGGTTTGAGGATGCTTGGCAAGCGGAATGAGAATGGTGAAGCGGGTGCCGTTGCCGGGTTCGCTCTCGACCGAGATGCGGCCACCGTGCGCCTCGACGATTTTCTTGCACTGGAACATCCCGATGCCAAGGCCGTTGGTCTTGGTGGTGTGAAACGGGCGGAACAGCAGCGTCTTGATGAATTCCGGACTCATGCCGCAGCCGTTGTCGGCGACCACGAATTCCACGCCGGCGGTAACCAGGCGCGTGCCCACGCTCACTTGCCCGCCCTCAGGCAAAGCTTCGCGGGCATTGGCGACCAAATTCGTCACCACACTTCGCATCGCCTGCTCATCAAGTGACTGCAGCGGAACTGGCAGCAAGTCCCGTTTCAAACGCTTCCTCCCATCCATCGTGGCGTCGAGCCCATCGAGCACCTCGGCACAAAGAAGGTCAAATCGGCAAGGGGTCGTGGACAATTGGAGTTCGCGGCGCAAGCTGCTCAGTTTCATGATCAACTGGTTGATCCGTTCGACGGTCCGACCCACTCCGCGAATCGTGTCGGTGCGGAACTCGGGATCATCGAAATGGGTCGGCAGGTTCTGCAACATCAGACTCAAACCGTTGGCCGCGTTCTTGAGATCATGCACGAAAAAAGTGGATAGCGTCTGAAACGCCTCCAATTCCTTGGCCTGCAAAACCTCATCGGTCAGCGAGCAATTCAGCAGGGCGCCGGCCAACTGATCGCCGATGCATTTGAGCAAATCCAACTCCTCATGGCTGTAAGGCACCCCGTTGACGCGGTCGGCCAGTACCATCACCCCAACCAAGCGCTCGGCCGCCACCAGCGGAACCACCAACCGATCCCCGCCGTGGTGGAAATTCTTGGGGCAACACTCCCGCAAAGCCTCCGCCCAGGCGTCACGCTCCGCCTCCAACACAAAGGGTTGGGCACGCTTGGCGAGTCCGGCCAAACTTCCGGCATCGATCTGCGGCCCACTGAGCGCCCCTCGCTTCTCGGTTGAGTGCAGCCACTCGAAGCCCGGCGACTCGGGCCCGACCCTGAACACCGTGACGCCGAGCACATGAAAACTCTCGGCAATGACTTCGGCCGCATTCTTTCCCAACGTGGCCGTGTCGAGCACACTTGAAGTTCGCCGTGTGAACTCGGTCCAGAGTTTGCGGAAATCGTGTTCCGGCCGGCGAAAGTGACGGCTAATGAAACGCCGGAGGCTCGTCCTGAAACGCTCCGACAAAAACATCACCGTCACCCCCACCACACCCAGCAACAAGACCAGCGCCTGGGCGGGGAAATTCGCAATCCCACCCAGCAGTGCGACCCACTGCGCCAAGATGCCGACGATGACGAAATACACTCCGGCAAGAATCACCGTGGCCGACCCTTGCAGCATCGCCCGCGAAGGGTAGATGTCGAATTCGCGAAAGCTTGATCGCAACTGGCCGACGCCGATCAAAACGCATCCAAGGAGCAGCGCCACGAGCATCAGATTGGCAAACTCGGGACCGTAACCCGAGAACAGCAACATCTGGCTCAAGATGTATACCCTCACCCCGAAGATCAATGCCACACCGAGAATCAAGTACTTGATGCGCCAGCGGGCCATGCCCACCGAGGCCCTGAATGTCTTCTCAAAATTGATCAGAATCGCCAGCGTGATCAGCAGCATAGTGATCGCCCACGCCTTGCCTGCCGCTGAAAAGCGAATTTCCATCCGCGTGTCGGGTCCCACCGCTCGGTGGAACGCATCCGGCAAACCCAGCACCAGTCCCGCCGGAATCAGGAAGGCTGCCATCAAGGCCCATTTCCAGCGGCTTAGGAATTCGTATGGCTTGCCCCGCGCATAGACCAGGCTGAAGCCCAGCCAGACAGCCGGGACCAAGGATTTCAACAGCATTGTCGCACGCACCTGCTCGCCGACATCGCCGGTGACTACCGTCAGACCCAGCGCCCGGTCCAGCAGACAATCCACAGCCAGGAGACACATCCCTGCGAAAAACAGCCAACTCGCCAGCACCGCGGGTCTCGATACCAAGGCCACCGTGCCGAACAAAAGGCATACTCCGCCTACCATCCATGGAAAGGGCATGTTCATCACAGTTTCATCCTTCGCCGCCAGCCAACCGTACGGCCAGCGATTTCCGCCCCGCGCTGCGTGCTCAACCACCCCCAGCCCGCCTCTCGCCGCGCTGGAAATGTTTCATTGGTGGCTGCCATAATTGCGTATTGGACATTACTCTAATTATTAGGTATTTTCCCGCTTTTTCCCTTGCGGGCGCCCCCCTGGGGACGAGAATTGCGGCATGTATTTGCTAAACATACCAGCCAGCCCTCATGGCGAACGGTATTTCATACCTAATGATCACAGGAGTCAATTTCCACCCTTCGCCAAACGTGATGGTTCTATTGGGCTTTGGAAATATTCCTATTTCCAGACCGTGCTGCTCGCATTCGCGTTGATCATCGCGCTTCCCACTGTGTCAGGCGGCACTTTGGGTCGGGCCCGTTTCAGTTGGGATGCGGTCGATGACCCGATTGTCAGCGGCTACAAGGTTCACTGGGGAACCGAGAGCGGGGTCTACACCCAGAGCTTCGACGCGGGCAACGCCACCGAAGCGACCATCGCGAAGTTCTCCGAGGGCGTCCGGTATTTCTCCGCAATCACCGCCTATAGTGACACCGGGGAGGAAAGCGACTATTCCGCGGAAATCTCCTTCACCTACGATCCCACCGACAGGGTCATTCTTCTGGAAGCTGAAAGCGGCGTGCTTAGCGCCCCGATGAAGGTTTTCAGTGATGCTTCCACCTCATGGGTCGCGGCCTCGCCCGCCGATCCCAACGCCGCTGTCACGCTCAACTTTGATGCCCCGTATTCCTCGAACTTCTACGTTTGGTGCCGCGTCCTCGCGCCTTCCGCAAGCACCGATTCGTTGTATGTGACCGTGGATCAAAATGCCGAACAGGTGTTCAATGTTTACGGCGATCCGTCGCCACCGGCGCAGGCGTTCCAGTCCGCTTGGACGTGGAGCCGCATCCAAATCTCATCCGGCATCGCAAGCGCCTATGCTCTCGGCGCCGGTTCCCACAGCATCCGCTTCCGCTGCCGCGATAACACCTTGCTCGACCGGGTCGTCGTCGTCAGCAATCCGGATTTCACGCCCACCGACGCTTTGCCCCGCAGCGGTGATTTCGTGGCCGTGGTGGGCCAACCCCAGCGCGGAAACAGCACCGCAGATGGCACAGTGAGCCTCACCGCTACCCTTGTTGCCACCGGGCCGCTCAGTTTGCAGTGGTTTCACAATGGAGTCGCAATTCCAGACGCGACCCTGTCGTCACTCAGCCTGTCCAACGTGCAAGCTTCCGATGGCGGCGATTACACGCTTTGCGCTTCGATAAATTCGGCCGCCTCGACCACCACCGGCACCACCGGCACCACCGGCACCACCGGGAGCGTTCCTCCTGGGGGTGGCACGGCGACTCCGTTGATCACGACGAAGCCGAGTGCCACGAATATTGTCTACAGTCAGACACTGGCCAATTCCACCTTGAGCGGTGGCGTGGCCTCGGTGCCAGGCTCCTTTGCCTTCACCGCGAAGACCACAGTCCCGACGGCCGGCACTGCCTCCCACGATGTGACCTTTACGCCAACTGACACACTTAACTACGGGATTGTCACCACCAGCGTGGAAGTGACGGTTTCCAAGGCGACACCGTTGATCATGTCGAATCCGACTGCCGCGTCTATCACTTATGGCCAGACACTGGCCGGTTCCACCCTGAGCGGTGGCGTGGCCTCGGTGCCAGGTGCCTTCGCCTTCACCACGCCGGCCACGTTTCCGGCCGTCGGCACAACTTCACAAGGCGTGACCTTCACGCCAACGGACACGGATAACTATCAAACCGTCGCCGACATTCGCGTGACGGTGGAAACCTCCAAATCCTTTCTGTCGGGCACGCCGGAATCGCTGGAGATCTGGCGGGCGCGATGCTTCACCCCCGAACAGATCGCCGCAGGGTCGGCAGCCAACGACGCGGATCCGGATCATGATGGGCTGAGCAACTTGGCCGAGTATGCCTTGGGAACCAATCCACATGCGTTCACACCGCCATTGACCGCAGTCAAGAGCGGCGCGGGCCTCGTTCTAACATTCACCCGGCCGAAGGGATTGCCGGATGTGATTTATGCCGCCGAGTCATCGGACGATCTGCTCCACTGGAAGCCCTGTCCGTTGGAAATGGTTGCCGACGGGCTCATCCAGACGATGCGGGCAATCGACCCGCTGACCTCCGGCAATCCGGCGCGGCGGTTCATCCGCTTGGTGTTCACAAAACCGTGAATTCCGACGAATATCGAAAGGCTTGGCCGAGACATTGACCGACTCGGCCGTAGCGGTCGCCCCGGGACGAGGCTCGGATCATGGCCGGAAGGCCAGGACGATCACCTCCACAACCCGGATCCTGGCGGCCGTTCAGGGGATCCCGGCCCGGAAAACCAGCCCTTGCGGAAATTCGCAGCCCTCGATCTCGGACACCCGCCACCACTGCACTTGGCTAATTTGATCAGTATTTTTACGTAGTCAAAGCAAGATGTTTTTACTGGTTGATTTCACAGGTTGCGACATATATACCCGTGAGCGGTAGGTAATTTTTTCTAATTATTAGGTATTTTTGCAAATTAATTCTTGCGAAGTGTCGTTATTTAGGTATAATTACCTGCATGACCAGCCAAAAATCCCTAGCAAAGTCGAATAATCGATGGGAATTAATTAAAAACAATTTCCGCATCGGTCCTCAAAAAATCCTCATTGTCCAGACCATTTTGCTGGCATTGGTGTTTTTTGCTACCGTTCCTGCGGTGTTTGGCGGCACCTTGGGCCGGGCCCGATTCAGTTGGGATGCGGTCAATGACCCGATCGTCACCGGCTACAAGGTTCATTGGGGAACGGAAAGCGGTGTTTATACCCAGACCTTTGACGCGGGCAACGCCATCGAAGCGACCATTGCGGAGTTTGCCGAAGGCGTCCGCTATTTCTCCGCAATCACCGCCTACAGCAACACCGGAGAAGAAAGTGATTATTCCACGGAAATCTCCTTCACCTACGATCCCACGGACCGAGTCATCCTTCTGGAAGCCGAGAACGGCCTGCTCACCGCCCCGATGCAGGTTTTCAGCGATACGTCCACCTCATGGGTCGCGGCCTCATCCGCCAACCCCAACGCCGCTGTCACACTGAATTTCAATGCCCCGTATTCCTCGAACTTCTACGTCTGGTGCCGTGTCCTCGCGCCCTCCGCAAGTGCCGACTCGCTGTATTTGACCGTTGACCAGGGCAGCGAACAGGCTTTCGATGTCTATGGCGGGGCCTCGCCACCGGCGCAGGCGTTCCAGCCCGGTTGGATCTGGAGCCGGGTCCAAGTCTCACCCGGCGTGGCACGCGCCTATGCTCTCGGCGCGGGCTCCCACAGCATCCGCATCCGCTGTAGCGACAACGCGGCGCTCGACCGGGTCGTCATCGTCAGCACCCCCGATTTCACCCCCACCGACGCTTTGCCCCGCAGCGGCGACTTCGTGGCCGTGGCGGGTCAACCGCAATGCGGAGACGTCACCGCCAACGGCACGGTGACCCTCACCGCGACCCTTGTCGCCACCGGGCCGCTCAACTTGCAATGGTATCACAATGGCGTCGCAATTCCTGGCGCGAACCTATCATCACTCAGCCTGTCCAACTTGCAAGCTTCCGATGGTGGCGCTTACACGCTCTCCGCTTCGACAAATTCGGCCACCTCAACCACCACCCCCGCCATCGTGAGCGTTCCGCCTGCGAGTGGCACGGCGACTCCGTTGATCACGACGAACCCGAGTGCCACGGATATTGTTTACGGTCAAACACTGGCCAGTTCCATCCTGACCGGTGGCGCGGCATCGGTCCCAGGCTCCTTTGCCTTCACCAAACCGACCACCGTCCCGGTCGCAGGCACGGCCTCACAAAGTGTGACCTTCACCCCAACCGACACTCTCAAATACGGGATTGTCAGCACCAGCGTGAGCGTGACGGTTTCCAAGGCGATGCCCTTGATCACGTCGAGCCCGACGGCTGCGGGTATCGTTTACGGCCAGCCACTGTCCAGCACCACCTTGAGCGGTGGCTCGGCCTCGGTGCCAGGATCATTTGCCCTCATCGCGCCGCCCACGGCACCCTCGGGTGGCCCTTCGGGACGGGCCCGTTTCAGTTGGGATGCGGTCAATGACCCCATTGTCAGCGGCTACAAGGTTCACTGGGGAACCCAGAGCGGTGTCTATACCCAGACCTTCGACGCGGGCAACGCCACCGAAGCGACCATATCCGGGTTTGCCGAAGGCGTCCGCTATTTCTCCGCAATCACCGCCTACAGCAACACCGGGGAGGAAAGCGATTATTCCACAGAAATCTCCTTCACCTACGATCCCACCGACAGGATCATCCTCCTGGAGGCTGAAAGCGGCGTGCTCACCGCCCCGATGCGAGTTTCCAGCGATGCGTCCACCTCATGGGTCGCGGCCTCATCCGCCGATCCCAACGCCGCTGTCACACTCAACTTCGAGGCCCCGTATTCCTCCAACTTCTACGTCTGGTGCCGCGTCCTCGCGCCTTCCGCAAGCGCCGACTCGCTGTATGTGACCATGGATCAGAATGCCGAACAGGTTTTCAATGTGTACGGCGACCCCTCGCCGCCGACGCAGACGTTCCAGTCCGCTTGGACCTGGAGCCGGATCCAGGTCTCATCCGGAACCCCACGCGCCTACGCTCTCGGCGCAGGCTCCCACAGCATCCGCTTCCGCTATCTCGAAAACGCGGCGCTCGACCGGGTCGTCATCGTCAGCAATCCGGATTTCACGCCAACCGACGCCCTGCCCCGCAGCGGCGATTTCGTGGCCGTGGTGGGCCAACCCCAGGGCGGAAACGTCACCGCAAACGGCACGGTGACCCTCACCCCGGCCCTCGTCGCCACCGGACCGCTCAGCTTGCAGTGGTTCCACGATGGAGTCGCGGTGCCAGGCGCGACCCTGTCGTCACTCAGCCTGTCCAACGTGCAGGTCTCCGATGGCGGCGCTTACACGCTCTCGGCTTCGAGAAACTCGGCCACCGCAGGCACCAGCCCCGCCACCCTAACCGTTCTGCCTCAGGGAGGCGCGGCACCCTCGCTGCTCACCACGATTCCGGCCGCCGGCACGGCCTCGCTGAGCGTGATGTTCACCCCTGCCGACACGCTGAACTATCAGATTGTCACCACCAGCGTGAGCGTGACGGTTTCCAAGGCGACGCCGCTGATCACGACCCTGCCCACCGCCACGACGATTTCATACGGCCAGACCTTGGCCAGTTCCACCCTGAGCGGTGGCGTCGCCTCGGTGCCTGGTTCCTTTGCTTTCACCACGCCGACCACGGTCCCGACCGCAGGCACGGCCTCGCAAAGCGTGACATTCACCCCCACCGACACGCTGAACTATCAAATTGTCACCACCAGCGCGAACGTGACGGTTTCCAAAGCGACTCCATCGATCACGACAAATCCGAGTGCCGCGAGTATTGTCTATGGTCAGACACTGTCCAGTTCCGCTCTGAGCGGCGGCGTGGCCTCGGTGGCCGGTTCATTCTCCTTCACCTCGCCGGCCACGACTCCGGTCGCCGGCACGGCCTCACAAAGCGTGACCTTCACACCAACCGACACGCTGAACTATGGGATTGTCACCACCAGCGTGAACGTGACGGTTGCCAAGGCGACGCCGTCGATAACGACTAAACCGACCGCCACGGCCATTGTAGTGGGCCAGACGCTGGCCAGTTCCACCTTGAGCGGTGGCGTGGCCTCAGTCCCAGGCTCCTTTGCCTTCACCACGCCGACCAAGGCCCCGACCGCCGGCACTGCCTCACAAAGCGTGACCTTCACCCCAACCGACACGAGCAACTATCAGACGGCCACCACCACTGTGAGCGTGACGGTGAACGCCAAAGTCACGCTCGGCAACCTCGCGGCCACATACGACGGTACGGCGAAGTCAGCTTCCGTGACCACCAACCCGACCGGTATCACCGTCAAACTGACCTACAATGGCTCGTCAACAGCCCCGAAGATCGCGGGCAGTTATGCCGTGCTTGCCACTGTAAGCGATACGAAATACACTGGGTCGGCCACCGGCACCCTGGTCATCGCCAAGGCGACGACGTCGATCACCAAGAAACCGACCGCCAAGGCGATTGTATATGGCCAGACGCTGGCAAGTTCCACCCTGAGCAATGGCACGGCCTCAGTGGCGGGGTCCTTTGCCTTCACCACGCCGACAGTGGTCCCGGCTGCCGGCACGGCATCACCGTCCGTGACCTTCACACCAAGTGACACGAATAACTACCAGACTGCCGCCACCACTGTGAGCGTGACGGTTTCCAAGGCGACTCCGTTGATCACGACCAAACCGACCGCCAAGGATATCGTAGTAGGCCAGACCCTGGCCAGTTCCACCCTGAGCGGCGGCGTGGCCTCGGTGGCAGGTTCCTTCGCATTCACCAGGCCGACCACGGTTCCGGCTCTCGGCACTTCCTCCCAAGGCGTGACCTTCACGCCAAGCGACAGCAACAACTACCTGACCGCCACCACCACCGCGAACGTGACGGTGAAAACCGCAGCGGCCACTCTCTCGACCACCCCGGAGTCGCTAGCGAACTGGCGGGCACGTTGCTTCACACCAGGGCAAATCGCCGCAGGTCAAGCCGCCGACGACGCGGATCCGGATCAGGACGGATTGAACAACTTGGCCGAGTATGCATTAGGCACCAATCCGCTTGCCTTCACTACGCCATTGGCCGCAGTCGTGAACAGCGACGGCCTTGTTCTAACATTCGATCGGCCGACTGGACTGCCAGACGTGCTGTATGCCGCCGAGTCATCGGACGACATGATCCTCTGGAATCCCTGCGCTTTGCAAGTGGTCACCGACGGCGCAATCCAGACCATGCAGGCGGTCGATCCGCTGACCTCGGGCGATCCGTCGCGGCGCTTCATTCGCCTGCGGTTCACGAAGCCGTGAGTGCCACGAATACCGGAAATCTGGATGGAACATCGACCGCCTTGCCGACAGCAATCGTCCCTGGATGCGCAAGATTACTCGGTCGCTGCCATTGAAATTGCCGCTCATGCGCACACGGGCGAGCCGCCCGTGCCCGTCTTCACTGCTGTCCGCGTGGGACCAACCACCGGTTTGTGAAGGCCTTGAGAAAAACCCAAAGACAGGCGCCGTTCGTCCTCACATAGCGCCAGAACATCCGTCGGGGTTCCTGCAGCACCCGGTAGAACCACTCGATGCCGCAGCGTTGCATCCATCGGGGCGCACGCTTCACCGTGCCAGCCATCACGTCGAAACTTCCGCCAACGCCCTGAATGACACGGGCACCGAGTTCGTCCTTCCATTCGTCGGCAAGCCGCTCCTTCATCGGCGAACCCATGCCGAGGAAGAGAATATCCGGTGCCGCAGCACGGATCTCGGCGGCAATACCCGAAATCTCCTGCTCCTTGAAATAGCCGTTGCGATATCCCGCGATCCTCGCTCCGGGAAAATCAAGTCCAATGCGCCGAACACATTCCTCCAGGATCTCCTGCCGAGCCCCCAACAAATAGACCGAAAAATGCTCCCGGCTAGCCAAACCGAGGAGTCGGTGCATCAGGCCGATCCCGTCAATTCGCTCCGGAATGTGAAGTCCCAGCAGCGCCGCCATCGGCAGCATCGGCTGGCCATCCGCCAGGACGTAATCCGCCCTCGTCAGCATTGCGCCCATCGCCGCATCCTTGCGCACCATGGCCACCTTGTTGGCATTGACAAACTGGATCACCCGCGGCGGCTGCTTCGCCAGGATGCCGCTCTTCAGCTCTTCCAGCAACTCCCCGCTTGTCAGGCAATCCACCGGACAACCAAGGAATTCAACGCGTCTTGTCTCGGGGGTTTGCATTTCCCAGGGCTTTCATCTCACGGTGGCGGAACCAAGCGGCTAACAGAAACAACGGGGCCAGCGAGACCGCAAAAAATACAAAACCGCCTTTGTGGTGAATCCAACTGTGGATCATGTGCGGGCCGCGATGAACGCAGAGCAGCCCAATGACGAGCACCCGGATGGCGTTGCGCAGGATTCCCAGCGGAATCACCATCGCCACCAGCAGTGAGCGGTGCCACGATGATGAAAGGAACAAATAGGAGGCAATCAGACTGGTGATGAGCAGAACCAAAGACGAGCGGATTCCGCTGCAATTGCGGGCCACCTCGAGCGACATGCCAGGCAACTCAATGTTCTGTCCCGCCCGGAATACCGGGGTGCCCGTCCACTGGAACAGCTCTTGTGCCAAGGACGCCGAGGCCCGCATCAGAAAGTCCTCGACGGTCACCACGACAATGTCGGGCAACGGCACCATGAACACCAGCAAGGCGAACGGAAAGGCTAACAAGCGCATCCACGAGGTCCCGAGAAACAGGAAGCCGCCGGCCACAAGCAGCAACACATAGCAGGCGGCGAACTGAGCCATCGCGTCATTCCGACTCCATGCCGCTGCATCTGTTAGCGCGGGTCCGAAAAACACCGCGGCGGCCCCCACCGCGAAAACCACAGCGCCGGCCATGGAACCGCGCCGTTCCCGCGGCAGGGAATCCAGCTTGAGTGCCGCCAGATAGAAGGAGACCAGCGGGATTAGCACAATATGCGAGGCAAGTTCCTTCGTCAGTGCATAGCGGGCCAGCGCTACCAGCGGCACGCAGAGTGCCAGAGACAACACAGCCACATACAGGAAAAAGCCGATCAGTCTGCGATCCGACAAACATGCCGAAACGTCAACCCGCTTGGGCGCTCTTGCCATGGCTGCCGTTTCTTGGGATATGGAGTCATTTTCCATGATAGAATGAGAGTGATTCTGCCATCTCAGCCGGGATGAAACAGCACGCGGGCGTAGAGGTAGGCGGCCCCCTCACTGAGCACCTCCTTGACACCTTCACTGTATCGCCACCAGACGCGCGGGTCATACTCCCGGTCCTTGATCGCGATCACACCGACCTCGATCTCCGGACCAAAGGCCTTCTGGAACAGCAGGCGGCTGCGTCGGGCATGGGGTCCAAGCGTCAAGACATTAATCGAATGCACTTCGATGTTCTGTTCCGTCAGCCAAGTACGAACCGCGACGGCCGAAGCATACGTCCGGTCGCGCACCGGTTCCGGCAGAAGTTCAGGGGATGGCACTGGGTGAACATGAGTCAGATCCTTGCCGAACCGCTGCAGCCGTTCCGTCGCCCACTGGGCATAAGTGTCGCCACGTTGCGGATTGACTTCGCCACTAACTGTTCCGCCGGTTAACAACAGAAAGCGTGACTTCTGCTCCAGCGAAAGATCCAGGCCACGCTTGAGCGCGTAGTTGGGAACCCATCCCTCCACCACCAGTATCTCAGATGCAACCGGCCGGTCCAGCGCGAGAAACGGGTAAACGCCCCGCTGCAAGCCAAACAACAAGAGTGCGGTCAATGCCAACAACAACAGCCAACCCCGCCAAGTGGGAACCCATAGATGCCGCCGCCGCACCAGTCTGAAACATCGATGCTCTGGAGAGTTAGCCGAATGTGTCATTGGGCCAGAGGGTTAGGGCAACCGGCATCCTTCTTCGGCTTGTGTCTATTTCACTCGGGCGAGTCGCCCGATACCGTCCGGTTAGCACCCTTTCGGGGTCAGAGAGAAATCCGGGCAGAATGTCCGGTCCACCGTAGTGCGGGCATTCTACCCGCCAATCGTCATTCCCCCAAACTATGACGTTGGGGAAACCTGACAGTATTAGGCGAGCCGCCCATGCCCCTCTTGTCTTGCGTCTTGTATCCTGCAGTCTTGTGTCTTAAGGAGATTCGTCAGTGCATGAAACAACTGCGCCTGAGGCCAGCGCAGGAACGGAAAGCGATGGCGGATGCCGCCGCGAAACACCCGTGTCACAAAATAGCCTGCCGGCAGTTGGTGGCAAGCGATCAGTTTGTCCGCGAGATGCCATGCCAATTCCCCTGCTTCCGGAATTTCCCTCCCAAGCAGCGCTCCAAGCGAGATTGCCTCCGCGAAATTATACATTTCCAGTTTCGCCACCTGGAACCGCGGCTCAACCGCGAACGACCTCGGGGTCCCGTCCCCATCGATCAGCCTCTTCTGATAGAATTCGAAGCCCTTCCGAATCGCTGCCTTCACCGTGTTGCTGTGCAGCAGGCGATTCAGCTTGTACAGGTTCTTCAGGTTGAAACAGGTGTGGAAGTTGTCGATGAAACTCTTCTCGCGACTCACGGCATAGTACCATGAGCCGTCCTCCTGCTGCGATTCGAGCACGAAATTCAAATTTCGGGTCGCCGTGTCGAGGTAATCTTGTCGCCCGAACCGGTGCCCGGCATCGCAGAGCACATATGCCCTGTAGGCGGTGGCGTTCACCACCTTGCGGGAGTCAAACGGCGAATAGCTTCCCGCCGCGGAGTTTGGTCCCGTCGGAATATCCTTCAAGTCGCTGTGGACAAACTCCGCGATTCCCGCTGCGAGTTCACGATATCTGTTGTCCCCGCACGCCTCAAACAGACAGAGATAGGCCTCGTAGCAATACGGCGTGCAAGTGATATAGGGCGTGTTCTTCGGCCATACCGCTTCCTTGTTGTTCTGCCAGTCGAAGGGGTAGCCCCAGCACGGCCCTCGGTAGCCGGGAATTGAATAAGCGAGCAACTCATCACCCAAGGTCACGGCGCGTTCGAGATACTTGGCCTCACCAGTGGATTGGTGCAGGTTCAGGAAGGCTAGCAGCAATTGCGCGTCTGCGGTAGCAAAACGCTCCTTCCTGACGAACACGGCCCTTAGCGACGGACAAAGCAGGTCCATTAACACGATCGGTGCGACCAGTGGAACGCCCAGCCGACCGGTCGCATAATACATCTTCCTCGCCCACAGCCCGTAACGCGTGCCCCAGATGTCGTAGGGATCGTAACTCTCATAGCCAACACGGTCGAGCCAGCCCAAGAAGCGGGTGCAGGAAGCGAGAAGAACGTCACTGCCGGCAGGGGAAGAGAGGACAGTGGTGGGTGAAACGGACATGACAGAGGGAACCGGGGAAACTCATGCGGGAATTGCGTGAGATACATACCATTCAAGACATTCGTCGAGTCCCGCCTCGAAGTCGTGGGACGGCCGATATCCAAGCAAGTGCGTCGCCTTGCCAATATCGGCATTCGAATGGCGGACATCCCCTGGCCGGAAATCCCCGTGATCGGCAGTCATACCCGTCAGGTGCGGACGTCGCGACAGCAGTCGTTCCTGCAGCATTCGGTAGAGGTCATTGAGTGTCGTACGCCCCCCCGCCGCAACATTGTACACGGTGTTCAACGCCTCGGGATTGCTCACGGTCGCCGCCAACACGTTGGCTTGCACCACATTCGTCACATAAGAAAAATCGCGACTGGTTTCGCCGTCTCCATAGATCGTCACGTTCCCCCCTCGCAGCATCGTATCGATCCACTTCGGAATGACCGCCGCATACGGGCCATTCGGATCCTGGCGCGGGCCGAAAACATTGAAGTACCGTAGTCCGATGCACTCAAGGTCGTAACAACGGGCAAATACCGATGCGTAAAGTTCATTCACCTTCTTGGATATCGCATACGGCGAGAGACATTCGCCAACCCGCGACTCAATCTTAGGCAGGGCTGGATCGTCACCATAGACAGAACTGCTTGACGCGTAGACAAATCTCCTGATCCCGGCATCCTTGACTGCCACGAGAAGCGTGACAAATCCACTCACATTATGATGGTTTGTGAGATCCGGATGACTGATGGATCGAGGAACCGAACCCAAAGCCGCCTGGTGAAGAACCACGTCGATGCCCGTGCATGCCCTGCGACACGTCTCCCGATCGGTGACATCTCCCTCGATCCATTTGAAATTCTGCCACTGCCCGGAACTCACATCGGCCTTCACTTCCTCAAGATTGTATAGATGCCCGGTTGACAGATTGTCCAGACCCACCACCCGCTGCCCCGCCCGCAACAATGCCAGCAACAGGTTCGAACCAATGAAACCAGCGACGCCAGTCACCAGCCAGGTTCGCGGCACCTCCATCAACTCCTGCATTGTACGCTCGTATGGATTCATGATTCTATTGACAGGGGGGGG
>Ga0118677_10006304_pt1 | contig 20184 bp, 18 predicted proteins | sample AliMusrvi5mmetaG_FD_86154 | JGI IMG/M metagenome (GOLD analysis project Ga0118677, IMG submission 86154)
ACGCAGAATTAAAAACCGAGATAAAAATCCAAATAGCAGCGGAGCCGAAGCGGTTTAGTTCAACAACAGTTTATGCGGCGGTTCCGCTGACGCTACACACCACATAAACTCTTAAATCGTTATACGAATTAATTGATATGTCAAATTGATATACTCGATACAATCGATCATGCATATCGTATAAAACGATATTGCCACAAACCTGAAAGCTGGCAAGCTCCCCGTCGTGGACAATCAATAGACATATCGTTAAGCCTCTTACTACGAACCTTAATCTTCAACTTCCTCGTAGCAAGCTACGGGGTCTCGGCTACCAAATCACAAAGCCAACGAGGCAAGCCTCGGGGAATTGGACCCAGATAGATTAACTGTATTTTGAAAAAATGTGGGATTTTGCTTTGTGGAAACCGTGTGGTGACACTGGCTATACTACATACCATTCCACAAAACGGAGGGCTGAGACAACTAGATTCGAATCAGGCAAAAAGGTAAGGTTCCTTGCTTCTCACGATTCATACTCATATTGCAAAAAATTTGACGGAGAAGTGTTCACCGCATCTCAATCGCCTATCCCCTGTATAGATACGCATCCCGGTTGCGGATGTTGCTTGATTATTGATATACAAGAAGAAACGGAGTAGATTCTTTCATAATAAAAGGCACCATCGGTAAGGACGGATAACCACTTATTACAGAAAGCACCTAGTAGCAATACAGGGGGAATCATTGGACAAATTTTTCGAACAACTTAAAGATGCCTTGCTCAACAACGGAAGACCGGTAGAGATTGCCTTCCATATCTACGAAATATTAAGCGAAGCTGGGTGTGATGATGACATCATCGAGGAAATTTCGTCGGCATTGGCCGATATTGTCTCATGATTAAAACCGGCCCTCCAAGCGAAGCTGATTCATAATACCGAAGGTCTGATACCATTTTTGTTGAGTGTTGAGGATTACAACCCTTCCTTGTATACCTGCAGCATCCAAGTTGCACATGAGGTTTTCCTATCGATGTACAAGAATATTTCTTTCGCGGAAATTCACGCAACCCCACCTTAACTGAGTACCGGGGTAATTTGAGTTCATTCGACTTTGCACTGAACCTGTTCCTTCGCTTGCCACTTTCACCACTTTCACCTGCAAAACCAGCCATCCATATGGAACTACGTCTATTAAAATTGTAATTTCGTAAATCCCTCTGCATCGGCATCATGACATTACCTGAATCGTTCTACTCATAAATATTGTTCTCCACAAGTTTTTGAAAATCCACCTTCCCCCCCTCGTGATTATATCAACGGGGGAAATATGCGTGGACTCATCTTAGCGATGCTACTGGGAGCAATTGTCAGTTCCAATGGCGCGTCTTACGCCTTCTGTTATGAGGAGGCGGGAGCCATGTACCGCATCGCGCCCAAGCTCCTCCGAACCATCTCCAAGGGTGAGAGCAACTTCAACCCCGCCGCTGTCAATTACAACACCAACGGAAGCTACAATTTCGGTCTTATGCAGATCAACTCCTCTTGGGAACCAACTCTTCGGAAGATAGGTATTCCCTGGGAAACGCTGGCCGATCCCTGTACTAACGTCAAGGTCGGCGCCTGGGTACTTGCTCAATGCATAAGCGAATATGGCTACACATGGTCTGCAGTCGCAGTTACAACTCGCGCACCCCGTCAAAACGGGACAGGTAAGCGGATCATTGCCGACAGCGTAACGCCGTTGGTTCATCAGTGCCTCATACCCGGGTACCATTTGCTAGCAACTCCACTCCAAAATAATTGCAACACTGTATTTATACTGGACTTTCAAGCATTTCCACATTATAAAGACGAAAATATATTCTCAGGAGAAAAACATGACTAAAGCCGATATGGTAACAGCAATCGCTGAAGGATCAGGAATGACAAAAGTACAAGCTGAAAAAGCAATCAACCTCTTCATTTCCACAACAATCTCCGCGCTTAAGGCTGAAGACAAAGTATCATTCATCGGTTTTGGTACATTCAGCGCCGTGACACGTCCTGCACGTATCGGAAGAAATCCGCAGACCGGCGCTGAAATGCAGATCGCTGCTAAAACAAGCGGTAAATTTACTCCCGGTAGTGCGCTTAAAAATCTATTCCCGGCTCCTGTTGCGCCAGTTGTAGTTGCTAAACCAGCTAAGACCGCGAAAGCCCCTGCGAAAAAGAAATAGGATATCTGCCGCAGTCACTCCATTCACTTTGGTATCATATCTAAAAAAGCATCATTGTATAGGCCGTGAGACAATGCGCGGCCTATCGTTTCAACTCTGGTCAAAGATCAAACATTCTCTGAGCAATATTCGTTCCTGAAAATCAGTACTGAGACCTGAATTTTACCTTTTCCCAACCCCAATCAAGCTCACAAAATCATCGTAAGTACCGAACCCCGCGAATCTTTTTACTTTGTATAGATGGGTCGGTACAGCGGTTATCCTCATATCTCTGGAACGCTGCCAGTCAGCGTCGACCGCAGCAGCGAAACCCCTTGTTAGTAATGCTGCCCGTGCCTCAACAGCCTGAATACCGACGGATTCGGCAATAATTAACAGTTCGTCAATCAAAGCGATGTTGATGCCATCGACGAAAAAGGCACGGTAAACCGCCCGATGGAACGGGTCGCCTACTCCTTGAGATTCAGCCAGTTTCCCGAGTTCCTGAGCGAGTCTGCTGTTGTAGGTGCGCGTCCTTTTCGTAAGCGGAATCCCTTCGATAGCTGCTACGTATGCCAGCTTCGTCTGCATGGCCTCAAATAATTCTTCACGCCCGGCAAATAGCTTGGAGAGCTCCATTCCTTCCTCTGGTGTTTCAGGATGCAGCGGAAATGCGGTAAAACGCAGTTCGACTCCATATTCCTGATGCAGGCGGTCGGTACGCACGGTACCGAGGTAACACCAAGGTCAGATGTAATCGAAGAAAATTTCTACGACCGGTGCCGTGTTCATAGTATTCCTCCTGAATGACTCCATGGTGATCAGAGATAATCCAACTTCAATGTATCGGAAGAGTACTCCCTTTCAAAATATACATTCCAGCGTCTTGATCAGTGTGGCGTCAATTATTCAATCACTGCAGCGGAATTGTCATAATCTGAAAGTGTGTAGATTGCTGTCCATGTAGTCCCGCATCTCGTACAAGAGCATGCCTGTGAGAGCACACCCTTTGTTGTAGCTGAAAGGTGACCGGCAGTAATATCTTTCGTCTGACACTTCACACACCGTTCGCCGGCTTGACGGACAAAAGTATCGGTGGTTATGTATTCTGGTTTATCTCCGCCGGCAGCTTTCACTGCTGAGGCACCAGCAGCAGCACCTTCAATAATAGCAGCCGCCTCTGAAGCACTTGCCTCTTCGATGAGGTTTTTTGGGGGCGTGGCATCACGGTATACTAATTGTACCGTATAACCTTTGGTCAATCTCTCGAATCTGATCCCAAAGGTCGTATCACGTAAATCTTTGAGGTTCAGCTCAGTACACCGCGCTTTTAACGATTTTTCTGTCACTTTCATAATAAACGTCCTTTTGGCTGGCTTTGTAGATTCTATTATTTTCGCGAGAAACTTGCTAGATGATTGTTGAATGCATCTGCCTGAAATGCGTTACCTTCCTGCTCTCGTGGGAAGATTGGATAAGATACTTGTCATATAGCAGAAAAACGCTTACACAATGAATAATATTCTCTACAATAAGCAAATGATTAATGACGATCTTCACAATTCGGCAGTGCCGGCATCATCTGCCGCAGTTTCGTGACTTCAGGAATAGAATACGTAATCAACAAGGCATACCGCTAATAGATAAAGGAGAAAACAATGCAAAAACGTGTATTGGGAAAAAGCGGGCTCGAAGTTTCGGCAATCGGACTTGGCTGCATGGGAATGAGTTTTGGTTACGGCGCGCCCAAAGAAAAGCAGGAGATGATTTCGCTCATCCGGACAGCCGTGGAACGTGGTGTCACATTTTTTGACACCGCAGAAGTCTATGGACCGTTCACCAACGAAGAGCTTGTCGGAGAAGCCCTCGCCCCGCTGCGGGATCAGGTTGTAATTGCTACCAAGTTTGGATTTGATACCAGCGTCGATCCAAGGGGGTCAAAAGGTGCGCCGGTCCTCAATAGTCGCCCGGAGCACATCAAGGAAGTGGCCGAAGCCTCGCTTAAACGACTTAAGACTGACGTTATTGACTTGTTCTACCAGCACCGCGTTGACCCAGACGTGCCAATCGAAGACGTGGCGGGAACGGTGAAAGAACTTATTCAGGAAGGCAAGGTCAAATATTTCGGCCTTTCTGAGGCCGGGGTACAGACTATTCGTCGCGCTCATGCAGTCCAACCTGTAGCTGTGCTTCAAAGCGAATACTCTCTATGGTGGCGACGCCCTGAAGAGGAAGTGATTCCGACGCTTGATGAACTTGGCATCGGCTTAGTGCCCTACAGTCCTCTTGGCAAGGGATTTCTCACCGGAAAAATCAGCGACGACACTACGTTCGACAGCACTGACTTCCGCACTCTGTTGCCACGCTTCACGCCGGAGGCCAGAAAAGCCAATAAGACCCTGGTTGATTTACTTGGCACCATTGCAGCGCGGAAGAACGCAACTCCTGCACAGATAGCCCTTGGCTGGCTGCTGGCACAAAAGTCATGGATAGTGCCGATTCCTGGCACCACGAAGCTGCATCGCCTGGACGAGAACAACGGCGCAGCTACCATTGAACTTACGTCTGCTGATCTCCGTGATATTGATACTGCTGCCGCACGAATCACAGTAGAAGGAGCACGGTACCCTGAAAGACTGGAGCAAATGACCGGACGCTGAGCGCGACACTAAATAGTTTGCAGTAATATTTCGAGACGGTGTACTGTTCAGGCTGTTAAGAACGCAATGGCATGGCTTGCGGCGTTACATTGCGCGTTGCACCATAAATGTATAGAGCGTATATACCCCGCCATTCTCTGTATATGAATTTTAACCACCTGTTATTGTTACATATTAAATATATTCTTCCGCAGATAGTATAATGACGCCATACACCTGCACTTTTCCATCCCATCTTTGCCAGCAACAGACTACACTATAAAAAAGTATAAACTCACAAATAACGGTTAGTTACGAAAAATTATCATATATTATCCATACTTGGCACGTGTGATGCTAAGTATAAAAACAAAAGCGACGAATTCAAAAGAAAGTAAAAATAGGAGGATGTCATGAGAGCACTTATCACCACCATCGCAGGAACATTGGCACCAGTAACAGCGTTTGCAGCAAACGGATTAAGTGAAGATAACAGTGGGATTTTTGTCTGGGTATTCTTGGGTTTTTGCGCCCTGATAGTTGTAGCACAGGTAATACCGGCAGTACTGCTGATGACTGGCATGGTAAAAGGGATTGTCTCCGTAGTGAAGGACGAAACTGTTACAGTGGCTGCTAAAAACTGATAAAGGTGGATACATGAACAGCAGAATGTAAAAGGCCATCTCTTGGGGTGGCCTTCTTGCATTTTATACCAAACCGATCCTCCCAGTACAACTCAACACTAACAGCCCAAAACTTCAACTAAAACAACATTGTGCTGCTGATTGTTATCAGTTTTTTCACAGCAATCACTACATTCATAGGCAATATAACGAAGATCACCATATGAAGTGAAGCCGGACTGTTTGTGAAAGTTTTATTGTACCGTGGAAATAAATTTTCCAACTGTTTTTGACTACCGTCAAGTATTTGGTGACAAAGAGAGTATACTGTTTCTATAATTCGCAACAGAGCGAGAGCGACGGGGTTAACAACAACTACTTCAGAAAAGGATACGGCGATGTTGAGAGTTATCTGCTTCATAAAACAGGTGCCGGACACATCATCAAAGGCCGGGGTCAACGCGGATGGTACGATAGATCGTGCGAGCGCCAAGCGCATGATCAATCCATTCGACCGTTTCGCGCTGCAAAAGGCGATTGAGCTCAAGCGCAGCTATGGTGCGGAGATTACCTGTGCCACTATGGGGCCACCACCTGCCCTGGAAGTGCTGGTTGAGGGGCTTGAACATGGTGCTGATTACGGCGTGCTGCTGACGGATCGTCGTCTTGCAGTGTCTGATACTCTTGCTACCTCGTGTGCGCTCTCTGCGGTCATTAAACACTTTGGTCCCTTTGATATTGTCCTTACAGGACTGCAGACCACCGATGGTGACACCGCCCAGACCGGACCCGAGATTGCCGAACGTATTGACTATCCGCAGATTAGTTACTGCGAGCAACTTTCCCTTGATGGAACGAAGGTGTTGGCTCGACGCGTAGTAGAAGGGGGGTTTCAGGAGGTGGAAAGCACACTGCCCGTTCTTGTCACCGTTGCCAATAGCGCCACCCCGCTTGAACTGAAAAACTTCTGCAATGTCGCCGGAGTCAAAGAATTACTGCGTAATCCGGAGCAAAAGTCGGCCAAGCTCAAAATTGTCAGTCTGGACGACATTGGCGCCGACCCTTCACGAGTCGGCATCGTCGGGAGTCCCACCGTTGTTGGTAAAACGTGGAAGCTTGGTGATATAGCCGGTAGTTGCGTCATGTTTATGGGTGAATCTGCGGAACATGAGGTCAGGGAGCTTGTCACCTGTCTTATTGAGGATAAACGAAAAAGAGAAACAGAGGAGCTCGTTAATGTCTGATAGCAACGTTGTAGTCATAGCAGAGCAACTTCAGGGACAGCTCCAGGGGATCACATTTGAGCTTATCGGCGCCGCCAGAGCCCTCGCATCAAAGCTGGGTGTCGGCGTTAGTGTCTACCTGCTTGGGGATACTATCAGCGGGCACTGCCAAAAAATAATCACTATGGGGGCAGACATCGTTTACGTTGTTGATGACCCGCAACTGTCCGAATATACAACTCTAACCTACAGACGGGCTGTTCTGGCGGTGCTGGAGGTAATCTGTGATCCACCTCCGATTATTCTGATGGGAGCAACAACAATCGGTCGAGACCTCGCGCCGCGTATTGCATCATATCTGGAAACCGGAATGACTGCCGATACGACTGAACTCGATATAGGTGATTACGAACATACATCAAAGACCGATCCCGCCAAGGCAGGTCTATTCAAAAATATCCTTTATGCTATCCGTCCCACATTCGGCGAGAGTCTCAAGGCTCGTATCCTGGGACCCTGGAAACATCCGCAAATGGCCACGACCAGAGTCGGTGTCATGCAGGCGCTCCCTGAAGACACATCCCGAACCGGGATTGTCATTCCTGTCCCTGTTATCTTCCAGGAATCTGATTTTCGCACAAAGGTCATTCGTACGGTTCGGGATATGAGTACAACTGTCAACCTCGTCGATGCGAAGGTCATTATCTCCGCTGGCGCCGGTCTGGCTACTGCAGAAGGATTCAGGCTGGTTGAGGATCTCGCATCGATCTTCAAGGATGCGGTAGTCGGTGCCAGCCGTAAGGCGGTCGATAAGGGATGGATATCAAGCGCCCATCAGGTCGGGCAGACCGGTAAAACTGTCCGTCCCGACCTCTATATTGCGCTCGGCATATCCGGAGCCATTCAACACCGTGTCGGCATGCAGAATGCCAGGACCATCATCGCGGTCAACAAGGATCCCGATGCGCCCATCTTCAAATACGCCCATTACGGGATCGTAGCCGATCTCTATCAGGTAGTTCCGCTCCTCAAAAAGGAATTCAGGCGGATGACTACAGATTATCTTCACTGAGGAAGGGATCCCATGAAAAAAATTGAATATGATGTCATATTTGTAGGGGGTGGCCCGGCCAACCTGGCTGCTGCAACCCGTCTCGTCCAGATCGCTCTTGAAAAAAAGATGGCCCTACGCATCGCCATTTTTGAAAAGGGAAAGGAATTCGGTGCGCATATTTTGAGTGGCGCCGTATCAAATCCCCGTTCAATTGAGAAACTTTTCCCGGACTACCAGACCAGCGGTTTCCCGCTGGAAGGGGTATGCAACGACAGCAAGCTCATATTTCTCGGTATCAATAAAGCCGTTGAGCTCCCCCCTTTCGCAACACCTGCCGAGATGAAAAAGGAGGGATATCTCATCCTCTCACTTTCCGACGTCTGCCTCTTTATGGCTGACAAGCTGCTTGAGATGACCAAAGATGTCGAAAATGTCATTGTTGATCTCTACAAAGGATTCGGGGCTTCTTCAATCGTATATGACGGTGAGCGGGTTGCGGGGGTAAAGGTCGATTCCACCGGTGACGAGTTACAAGACACCTGCTACGCCAAGGTAACGGTTTTCGGAGACAAGCAGTTTCTGAGTAAAGATCTGTATGCGAAATACAACCTGGCTGATTCGGAGCAGGCCTGGGCTGTCGGTGTAAAGGAAATCTGGGAAACCGGTCGGGACTACTCCGGCAAGGTGTGGCACACGCTCGGTTATCCTCTTCTTGACGGCTCTGTCGGCGGAGGCTTTGTCTACGGCCTGAAGAACAATCGTATTGCACTCGGTGTGGTCGTCGGTCTCGATTCTCCAAATCCGGAGATACGCCCACCGCAACTTCTGCAGGATCTTAAAAAACACCCTTTTGTTCAGCAGCTTATCTCCGACGGTAAGATGATCCGCTATGGTGCAGCCCTGCTCCCTGAAGGTGGTTATTTTGCACTGCCGAAAAGATTCGCCGTTGCGGGCGCCCTTTTGACGGGGGATGCCCTTGGAGTTCTTGATCTGAAGGGATTCAGCGGCGTTGACAAAGCTATGGAGACCGGCATCTGTGCCGCAGAGGTTATTGCCACAGCCCTGGTTGCCAATGACTTCTCCGAATCGAAACTTTCCGGGTATAAAATACGTGTTATGGATGGTTGGGTTGGGCAGGAGCTTTACGCTGCCCGATACTACCGCCACTCTATGGGCAATAGCCCGAAGGTGTTTGCCGGATATCTGCCCGAGTTTGCCAAACAGTACGAGCATTCCGGGCTTGTCAGTGCAGGCATTTCAGCCTTCATGGCCGCCCCAGCCGGCCTCACTTCAGAGGGCCTTCGCATGCTCAAGATGATGAGCGGCTCTCGTGATTTTGGAACAATACGCTTTGCCGAGGATCGGAGCCACATTGTCCCCGGTTACAAGCGGCCGGTTGTTGCTGAACCGGGTGAGTATGACAAATCGACGGTGTATTCCACGGATGATATCGTCTTTTATGCCAAAACCCACTACCATGAAGGTCTACAACATATCGACGAGTACAGTGCAGATGTCTGCAGGAAGTGTATCAAACGATTTACTACTGGTGGAACCAAGCCACCCTGTGTTGGTGACTGCACCGCAGAAGTTCATGAAGTTAGAGAAGCAAATGGAATGCAAAGTCACGCGATGAACCTTGAAAACTGCATCCAGTGCCGTACCTGTGAAATCGTCTGCCCTGAAAAAAATCTACGACTCAATCCCGCAGCTGGTGGCAGTGGGCCGGATTTTCAAAATATGTGAACGTGTTATCCAACAGCAGAATTATATGGCGTAATTGCAGATCTACCATTAGTACAACGAACGAATCGTTGCCGTAGTCCATATCTCAACCAGTTGTCAATTCCGGTCTCTCACGAAAGTACTCAAGAGCCTCCGGATTTAATAGTGCCTCCATATTTTTCACCGGTTCGCCATGTACCACGTTGCGTACGGCCAGTTCTACCAGTTTTCCGCTCTTGGTGCGCGGCATATCGGACACTGCCAACACCTTGGCCGGCACATGCCGCGGTGTCGTGTTCACGCGAATGGTGGAATTGATTCTCTTGACCATGTCCTCCGTCAACTCCACACCATCGCGCAGCTTCACAAACAACACGATGCGCACGTCACCCAGACTACCGGGCGGCCACGTCTGGGCTATGACCAAGGATTCGAGCACCTCCGGCAAACGCTCCACCTGCCGGTATATTTCGGCAGTGCCGATACGCACGCCGCCGGGATTGAGTGTCGTATCTGAGCGACCATGAATGATCAGTCCACCATGTTCCGTAATTTCGCAGAAGTCGCCGTGACACCAGATGCCGGGGAAACGTTCGAAGTATGCTGCCCGGTACCTGGCGCCATCTTCATCGTTCCAGAATCCAAGTGGCATGGATGGAAATGGCTGGGTACAGACCAACTCGCCCTTTTCGCCGCGCACGGGTTTGCCGTTGTCGTCGAAAACATCCACTGCCATACCCAAACCTCGGCACTGGATTTCGCCGCGCCATACCGGCAGCATCGGACTGCCAAGAACGAAGCATGAAACAATATCCGTTCCGCCGGAAATCGATGAAAGTTGCACCTCTGATTTGATAGAGTGGTAAACGAAATCAAAACCCTCTGCCGATAATGGACTGCCCGTAGAAAAAATGGATCGCAACGAAGTGAGTTCGAATTGTTCATTCGGCACCAACCCTGTCTTGGCCAGTGCATCGATGTATTTTGCTGAAGTACCAAAGTGGGTCATGCGTTCAGCTTGCGCGTAATCAAAGAGGACGCGTCCATCAACGGCAAAAGCACTGCCGTCGTAGAGCAATAGTGTCGCGCCGCTGGCAAGACCGGTTGCAAGCCAGTTCCACATCATCCAGCCGCAGGTGGAAAAATAAAACAGCCGGTCGCCTTCGCGCACATCGCCGTGCAATTGGTGCTCCTTCAGGTGTTGCAACAGGGTACCCCCGGCACCGTGAACGATGCACTTTGGCATACCGGTAGTGCCGGACGAATACAAGATGTAAAGAGGATGATTAAAAGGTAGCGCTGCAAAATCGATAGTATCCACGTCGGCAAAGTGAGCGACAAAATCACACCAACTTACTGCCTTCTGGATTGCAGCCAGCGGTGCAACTTCTGATATATAGGACACGACGATGACACATTCGACTGACGGCAGTTGAACTGCAACTTCTCCCAACTTGACCAGCACATCTATGCTCTTACCGTTGTAGAAATATCCATCGACGCCGATGAGCACTTTCGGCGCCACCTGACCGAAGCGATCCAAAGCACCCTGCACGCCGAAATCGGGTGAAGCGGAAGTAAAAATAGCGCCGATGCTTGAGGCCGCCAGCATGGCAACGATTGCTTCCGGCATGTTGGGTAGCCAAGCGGCGACACGATCACCCTCCACCACACCGAGGTTGCGCATGGCAGCAGCCAGTTGCGCCACTTCGTTGTGCAATTCCTGTCGGGAAAGAGTGCGCTTCACTTTGTTCTCGCCCCAGAACACCAGAGCATCGGGGTTGACCGATGGGCGCAAAAGGTTTTCGGCGAAATTAAGGCTTGCATTTGGAAACCAGTCCGCACCCAGCATATCCTGACAGTGCTTTCGGATCAGTACGAGTTCGCCCTGTTTGCCTGTCACCCCCGTAAAACCCCATACCGCTTTCCAAAAGAGTTCGGGACGTTCTATGGACCAGTTCCACAGCGCATCATAGTCTGCCGCCTCAACACCGTGGAATTCGCGCAAGTAGCTCAAAAACGTCGCAACGCGCGTCATGGCAGCTTGTTCTTTATCGGGCGTCCAACAAGGACCGGTAATGGCTCGTTTACGTGGCAGCATCGTCTTCTACCTCTCAGGTGTACCCACCGTATTAACATGGTGTCGTCTAATCGGAACAGTGAGTTTAATAATGGGTAACTGTACATCTGACACTGTATTCTAAGGTACTGTCGCTTAATTCCGCCGTTATTTTTGTTCTCTAGATTATACCTGTTTCATGTAACTCGGCAAACTCATGAGAATCTATGTTTAATATCTGCTTCAATACGTGTGCTGTATGCTCACCCAGCAGGGGGGGCGGCTGTGCCGTGCCAATCGGTGTAGTGGAAAATTTTATGGGTGAGCCGATCAGGCGTATCTGGCCTGCGGCAGAGTGTTCAACCTTCATGCATATTTCACGTGCTAGAATTTGAGGATCGGCAAAAACCTCTTCCAGATTGTTAATTGGACCGCAAGGAACACCAACTTTTTCCAGTTGATCAATCCACCAGGCTTTTGTCTGAGTCGCAAATTTTTCCCGAAGCACCGGTATCAGGCAGTCGCGGTTACGTACCCTATCAGAGTTTGTAACGAAGAGTTCATTTGTTGCCAATTGGGGGATACCGGCCACTTCACAGAACTTACGATACTGGACATCGTTTCCCACGGCAAGAATGAGATAGCTGTCGCTGGTAGCGAAAACCTGGTAGGGCACGATGTTTGGGTGAGAGTTGCCGAGACGCTCTGGAGATTTACCAGTGACAAGATAATTGGTCGCCTGGTTGGCCAGTGTTGCAACCTGAACATCAAACAGGGCCAAGTCGATGTACTGGCCTGCACCGGTACGTTCTCGACTGGCTAAGGCGGCTAGAACTGCGGTTGCGGCATACATGCCGGTGAATAAATCTACTATGGCTACCCCAACTTTTACCGGTCCGCCGCCGGCCACATGGTCAGGCTCACCGGTTACACTCATAAGTCCTCCCATTCCCTGGATCAGAAAGTCATAACCGGCTCGCAGCCTGTATGGTCCTGTCTGACCAAAACCGGTGATTGAACAGTAAATGATTCCGGGGTTTATCGCTTTCATAGATTCATAGTCGAGTCCGTACTGGGCCAGGCCGCCTACCTTAAAGTTTTCCATGACTATATCGCACGTAGCGGCTAAACGCCTTACCAGATCCTGACCTCCCGGGCGGGTGAAATCAATGGTCACCGACTTTTTTCCACGATTGGTGGAGAGGAAATATGCTGAGTCACTGGTCGGATTACCCTCTTGGTCTGCAAGAAAAGGTGGTCCCCAGCCACGAGTATCGTCTCCAATTTCGGGACGTTCTACTTTAATGACTTCGGCACCAAGATCGGCCAGTGTCTGTGTGGCCCAGGGACCAGCAAGAACCCGACTCAAATCTAACACCCTGATATGTTTCAGTGGACCTTCCATTTGCATCACTCCTTTGTTGAAATAAAGAATCTGCACCCGTAGGGCGGAGCTTTAAAATTAGCACCCGTTCCCATGTAATTAACCACCTGCTATCAGTAAAGACAAGTGCATTTTTTACGGTGCTCTGTTAAACTTATACCATGGTGTAGCTGCTGTTCGATATTCCGGGTTCTGGAGTGTGAAGAAATTTCTGCGATATAAATCGGAATAATAGAAGATTGTCTTCAAGGAGATTATATGAACTTAAACGAACTGTTCCAACAACAAGGGCTGGGGGTTATGGCCACAGCATCGAAGGATGGCTGCGTCAACACTGCCGTCTATGCTCGCCCGCACGTGATCGATGAAAAGACTGTGGTATGGGGAATGACAGAGGGGCGGACCTACCGGAATATTTCAGAGAATCCGCAAGCCTCATTCCTGTTTAAGGCTTCAGGTCCCGGTTTCAGTGGAGTTCGTCTTGCTTTGGAACTTGTGAAGACTGAAGAGTCTGGTCCCATGCTGGCAAAAATCAAAGAGAACGCAGATACAACCGTTGGCTCTGGTACCGGTGCTGCTGTCACCCACGCAGCCTGGTTCGCGGTTACGGAAGTACGCTCCCTTATTTGATGAGAGCTCCACGTTTCCCTCTTCATGTTTTTTACGATGGTTCTTGCATTGTCTGTGCTACCGAAAGTGGTCATGGTACAAGTTCAATGCGACATCAATATCGGGACGGTCATGTGTTCGAAGAGGTCTTTTGTAACCGGGCTGACATACAGTGAACCGTGAAGAGTCTGGGCATATACACCCATGATCAGAAGATCGCAGCCATGTTCCCAGGCATAATTCATCAGTACATTGCTAACGGGAACGTCCCCGGACTCCAGATTTTCTTCACGGACTCTGATGCCATGTCGTTCAAGATGGGTGCGAATCTCATCATCACGACATGTATCGGACAACGTTTGATCGGCGGACGACTTTACCGTTACCGCAAAAACCTTCTTTGCCTTGAGTAGGAACGGCATGGCGTCGTGGAGCGCCCGTGCCGATGCCCGTCCGGATTTCCATGCCAAGAGCACGCACTCTCCGGCTGTGCCGAATGTCCCCGCATAGGGGACAACCAGCACAGGCCGTCCCGAACCCAGGACAACCCGTTCGGGGAGATCGACGGGGACATTCTCCTGCGGGCTGTTTTGGTCAGACTGACCGACGATGATCAGATCCTTCCGGTGCGCGTAATAGTTTAAAATCTCCACCGTGCTGTCACCCGTGACACCCCAGTCGGCGAGGCAAAACTCCGCTGAAAGATCCTCCCCGGCGGATTTTGCCTGAAAAAGTTCCTTCGCTTGCAGCACCTTCAGATCCACGGCTTTGCCTTGCGACGCATAATAGGGATGGGAGATCGCGTAGAGTCCGGTCAGATGGGCCCCGTGCTCCCTGGCAAGCGTGATCGCCAGCTCCAGCCTTGTGGCGCACTGCTGCGAATTATCGAGATGAACGAGTATATCCTTGATTTCCATGAACAGGCCCCTTTGTGCCGATATTCCGCCTGACGGGCTGCCGCAGAGATTTTTCCAGCGGCAGCCCGTGCCGGATTATTTGTAATCAGCGTGGTCTTCCAGCTTCCATTTGCCGTTTTCAACCTTCAGTACGCACATGCCGAGCTGGTTAATTCCCGTATGATCGGTTTTGGACATGGTAAATACCGTCCCGGCTCCCTTAAGACCCTTGGTGCCCTCGATTGCGTCACGAAGGGCGACCCGGAACTGCTCCGTACCGGGCTTGGCAACCTTCAGGGCCTTGGGAACGGCTGCCTCGATAATTTTCAGCGCATTCCAGGAAAGGGAGGCAAAGAAGTTGCGAGCCCCGAATTTGGCCTCGTACACCTTCACAAATTCCAGGGATTCCTTCTTGGCAGGATAACCATCGGGAAATTGCTCCGCAGCAAGGAGAGGAGAACCGAGCATGAACGAACCCTCCAGAGCCTTCCCGCCAACACGGAGAAATTCGGAGTTGGCTGACCCGCCCGACTGGTAGATCTTACCCTTGTAGCCGCGTTCGATCAGGGCCACGTGGGGAAGCGCCCCCGGCGTTCCGGATGAGGCGATGTATACCGCATCAGGATTACCCTGCATCGCCTTCAACACCTGCGCGGTGACACTGGTATCGACTCGTTTGTATTTCTCGACCGTCAGGGTTTTGATCCCCTTTTGATCCGCGAGCTTCCTGTACGCCACGGTGCAGTTTTCCCCGTAGGCATCATCAACCGCAATCACGGAAACCGTTTTGACCCCCTTCTTCACCATGTGCCTGATCAGGGCATCGGCATACACCGAGTCTGCCGGTGGAGCATTGAAGATCCACCGGCGCTTGGGATCGTCGGAAGAAGTTGCAATGCCCGGTGCAAGCTGGATCATGGGTGTCTTCGCTTCAGCCACCGTGTCGGTCACGGCCTTGGATGCCGGTGACGTGCTGGGTCCGATCAATACATCGGCCTTTGCCTCGGAGACCAGACGTTTCACGTTCTGTACGGCGTTGGTGGTGTCGGTGGCATCATCGTAGATCACATAATGAACCTTCTGTCCGGCGATGACCGTGGGGCCAAGGGTGACGGCATTCTTCTCCGGCATGCCGAGTGAAGCAGCGGGCCCTGTCGAGGAGACGTTTACCCCGATCGTGATGTCGGCCTGCGCAACAGCCGCCGCCACAATAACCGTAACCATACTGATACCTACAATAACCTGTTTCATCTCATACCTCCTGTGTGGTGAGTGACTCCGGAGAGTGCACCGAGTTGTGAACTTTATGAGCACTTTTTTTGATTCAAAATCTTTTTCATTGTTGTTCGGCTTTCTCGCCTCCACCCATCCCGAGATAGCTCTCGATGACCCGCGGGTTATGAGCCAGTTCGGCGCTCGGTCCCTCCAGGGCGATCTCACCGTTTTCGAGAACATAACCGTAATCCGAAATCTGCAGGGCCGCGCGCGCATTCTGTTCGATCAGCAAAATGCTGACGCCGGTTTTACGCAGCTCACTGATGTTGTGCAGGATTTCCTTGACGATAAGCGGCGCAAGCCCGAGGCTCGGTTCGTCCAACATCAACAGAGTCGGACTGCTCATGAGCGCGCGTCCAAGGGCAAGCATCTGCCGTTCACCACCTGACAGGCTGCCGGCAAACTGAGTGCGCCGTTGTTTCAGCCGGGGGAACAGTTCAAATACCTTGTCCAGACTCTGCCGTATCCCCTTGTCGCCGCGCCGGTAACGGGTAAAAGCACCAAGTTCAAGGTTGTCCTCCACGGTCATTTGCGCAAAAAGCTCACGTGTTTCAGGAACCAGACAGAGCCCCTGACCGACCCTGCGTTCGATGCTGGTTTTTTCCATGTCATTGCCACAGAATTCAACGGTACCCCGCGATGGCAGCACCCCCATGATTGCATTCAGGAGTGTCGATTTACCGGCACCGTTCGGCCCGATGACACTGACGATGGTTCCCCGGTCCACGGTGATAGATGCCCGGTAAACTGCTTCGACCTTGCCGTAGCGTACATTCAGGTCACGCACGGTGAGAAGACGTTCCGCCATTATACACCCCCCAGATATGCTTCGAGAACATCGGGATTTGACCGGATCTCACCCGGCAGCCCTTCTGCCAGTTTCTCGCCGAATTCCATGACCACGATCCGGTCCACGAGATTCATCAGGAAGTCCATATCATGCTCGACAATCAGGACGCTCAACCCCTCTCCGCGAAGGTCAGACAACAATCGGGCCAGTTCCTGTTTTTCCAGGTACCTCAGGCCGGCAGCCGGTTCATCGAGCAGCAGCAGAACGGGGTCTGCGCAGAGGGCACGGGCAATTTCGACGATGCGTTGCTTGCCGAGCGACAAATTCCCGGCGGGAATGAACATGCTTTCCTCAAGTCCGACGCGACGCATCTGCCTGGCCGCTTCCGCGCGAACCTGGGCTTCCGTCGCACGGTTCAGGCGTAATCCGGCAGAAAAGATCCCGTCATGGGTGCGCAGGTAGGTGCCGATCATGACGTTCTCAAGTGCGGTCATACCCGGAATCAACCGTACATGCTGAAAAGTCCGGCTCAAGCCCCGCCGGGCAATCTGGGGAGGCCGCAGGCCGCTGATTTTTTCGGATCCGAAGTAGATGTTCCCGGCGGTGCGAGGCAGTTCGCCGCTTATCAGGTTGAACATCGTCGATTTACCGGCCCCGTTGGGACCGATCAGGCCGACTATCTCACCGGCGGAAAGCTCAAAACTCATTTTCTTGACCGCCAGCAGGCCGCCGTATGCTTTCGTTACTGCGTCAACCTTGAGCAGCGGCTCACCCCGCGCAGGCTGTGGCCTGTGCGCCAGAGTCGAAGACTCATTGATCGGCTTGTTAGGTTTCGGCGGGAGCAGGCGCTCGACCAGAGACCAGACGCCGCCACGCATCCATTGGAGCACCATCACGATCATGATGCCAAACACGATGATCTCGAAGTTTCCGGTCTGGCTGATCAGTTTCGGCAGAATCCCCTGCAGCAGCGTTTTCATGAGCGTTATGATCGTGGCTCCGGTTATTGCCCCCCACACACTGAAGGGACCGCCTATGACGATCATGAAGAGGAATTCGATCCCCTGGCCAAGCCCGAAGGGAGAAGGGTTTACGAACCGCATCATGTGGGCATAAAGCCAGCCCGCCAGACAGGCGAGAAATGCGGAATAGATGAAGACGATGTTTTTCAGGCGATGACCGCTGGCGCCAAAGGCTTCCACCATCGAGACCCCACCCTTGAGCGCCCGGATTGCCCTCCCCTCACGTGAGTCGAGCAGGTTTATCGAGATCCAGAGAGCAACAAGACAGACGCCCCAGATGAGGTAGTAGAATACCTTCTCATCCCGCAGTTCCATGCCGAACAACTGCAAGGCCGGGATATCGGCAATCCCGGTAGAGCCGCCCAGTGCCGGGATGGTTCCGAAGAGAAAAAAGAGGCTGATGCCCCAGGCAATGGTTGCCAGCGGAAGGTAATGCCCCCCCATGCGCAGGGTGATCGCCCCGAGCACAAAGGCGATCGCCATGGTGAGCGCCAGAGCAATGAGCAGGGTCAGCCAGGGGGACCAGCCGAATTTGACGGTCAGCATTGCGGTAGTGTACGCCGCAACCCCCATGAAAGCCGCCTGGCCAAACGACGTCAGCCCGGCAACGCCGGTCAGAAGTACAAGGCCCACCGCCACCAGGCTATAGAGCCCGATATAACTCCCCAGGGTGATATAATACGAGGAGCATAACGGCACGAGTGACACCAGTATCAAAAACAGGATAAATCCGACACGACGTATCATTCTTCTTCCTCATAATGAACGCTCGATAGCGAACGCCACAGCAAAATTGGGATGATCGCGGCAAAAACCATTACATCCTTGTAACCGCTGAGCCAGAATGACGAATACGATTCCAGGAAGCCAACCATCAGGGAACCGAAAGCCGCCAGCGGATAGCTGGCCATTCCTCCGACTATCGCCCCGACAAACCCTTTGAGGCCGATCAGGAAGCCGGAATCATAGTAGACCGTGGTAATCGGACCAATCAGAACACCCGACAGGCAGCCGATCGCTGCCGCCAGGGCAAACGAAAATGTTCCGGCCAGTTGCGGGCTGATCCCGACCAGGCGTGCCCCGTTGCGGTTGAATGCCACGGCCCGCAGCGCCTTGCCGTATAGAGTCCTGCTGAAAAACCATGCCAGTAATGCGATGAATGTAAAACTTGTCGCACATACCCAGAGACTCTGGCCTGAAACGGTGAGCGTTCCGAATGTCAGTTGTGCATCGGAAAATGGTGGCGTACGCACACCTTCAGCACCAAAGAACAAGAGCCCCAACCCGACCAGGACAAAGTGAACCGCCACCGCCGCGATGAGCAAAACCAGCGAGGATGCATCGGCGAGTGGCCGAAAGGCCAACCGGTAGACAAGAGGCCCCAGCGGTATCACGATCAGCATGGTTAACAGTACCTGCCAGCCGAGAGCCAGGTGCTGGGAAGCGCACATCTTCGCCAGCGCCGCAATTGCAATGGGTGGCACAAGCGTTATTGCCAGTGCGCCGGGCAATTCCCGTCCCGCACCCGACGACACCAGCCTGACCGTCTCCATGGCAGCGACTATGCCGGCCAGTATCAGCAGCAGCCAGACCGTTCCGGGCATGACCCCAAGCTGCAGGCTTGCAAGCGTTAGTGCCCCGTAGGAAACAAACTCGCCCTGCGGAATTAATACTACCCGTGTGACTCCGAAAACGAGGATCAGCGCCACCGCAAGGAGCACATAGATCGCTCCGTTGATAAGGCCGTCCTGCGCAAGGATCAAGATCGTCGATACATCCATGGGTTCCTCTCTTCATACCTTGGTGGGTCAGCACGCAGATTATTGACACAGGCAGGTTGCCGCGGAGACATTCCCCACGGCAGCCGGTGCCGTACTACTTGTAATCGGCGTGTTCTTCCAGCTTCCATTTGCCGTTTTCAACCTTCAGCACGCACATGCCAAGCTGGTTAATCCCCGTATGGTCGGTGGGGGAAAATGATAAAACCATGCCGGCTCCCTTAAGCCCCTTGGTGCTCTCGATAGCGTCACGGAGGGCACCGCGGAATTTTTCCGTGCCGGGATTGCCGGCTTTCAAAGCCTTGGGGACTGTCACTTCAAGAATTTTCATTGCATTCCAGACCTGGGCGGCAAACATGGAGCGGGGTCCATACTTGGCCTCATAGGCTTTCGCAAACTCCAACGCTTCTTTCCTGGCAGGATAGTCATCCGGCAACTGTTCCGCCGCAAGGAGCGGCAATCCGAGCATGAACGAACCCTCCAGGGCCTTCCCGCCGACACGGAGAAATTCGGCGGAGGCGGAGCCGCCCGACTGGTATATTTTCCCTTTGTAGCCGCGCTCGATCAGTGCAATATGAGGAAGGGCCCCGGGCGTTCCGGAGGCGGCGATATATACCGCATCGGGGTTGCCCTGCAGCGCATGCAAAACCTGACCAGTGGCGCTGGTGTCGGTTCTCTTGTATTTTTCCACCGTCAGGGTTTTGATCCCCTTCTGCTCCGCAAGTTTCTTGTATGCCGCGACACAACTCTCACCGTAGGCGTCATCCACTGAGATGACTGAAACTGTTTTCACCCCTTTCCTCACCATGTGCCTCATGAGGGCGGCGGCGTAGATGTCGGCGGTCGGCGGGCCGTAAAAAATCCACTTGCGCTTTTCATCGCCGGCGGCAATGGGAGCGGGACTCGGGGCAAGCTGGATCATGGGGGT
>Ga0118677_10006306_pt1 | contig 20181 bp, 11 predicted proteins | sample AliMusrvi5mmetaG_FD_86154 | JGI IMG/M metagenome (GOLD analysis project Ga0118677, IMG submission 86154)
TCCGCAGCCACCCGCCGCACCCGCTCCGCCGTGATGTCCCCGCAAATCCCCGGCTCCATCTCCACCAGGATGAACTTGCGGTTCCCGCCATCCGCCGCGTTCTGCTTGAGAACCGCGTGGGCCGTCGTGCCGGAACCGGCGAATGAATCGAGGATGACATCATCCGGCTTAGTTGAGATCTGGATAATTCTATCAATCAAGCTAACTGGTTTGGGCGTTTCAAAGTCGATACCGATGCCAAGAATCCGCCGCCCCAGGATGTTCCAATAAATGTTCCAATAAATCCTTGGCAAAGCGGGCCGGAAAGCTATTTTCGCACCGAAGGACTTTTCCCATGAATCCGGCTGTAAACTCCTGCCCCTCGCCCAAATTTGCCGTTGGGAGGTTCCTCTCGTTGCTTTTTCTCCCAAACACCGCCCTTCCGAAACACCGAAACACCTCTTCCGCCCCCCTTTTCCCCCGCAACCCCTTTTTCCGGTCCGGCCACCGGCTTTTTCAACGGCCTTCACGTCAAAAGCAAATTCCCGGAAGCAAAAACAGCCTATGAAAAAGGTATTGACGTATGCACTCTTGATCGGATTTTTTTCCGCGCTAACCTTTCATGTGTGTAAAAAGGGCAACCTGATGTTTACACATTCTGCTGAAATTGTAGCAGGACAGAACGTCTCCCTGGGAAGCAATGCAAAACCTGTGGTCATCGACGGGAGCGCCAACGTCATTAATCAAATTCTTAGCAATATCAAGTATCCGTTGAGCATCCTCCTTTTACAGGTCATTATTATTCTGTTTGCTTCCAGGATTTTTGGAACGATATTCCGAAAACTGGGGCAACAAACGGTGATCGGTGAAATCCTGGCCGGTGTGTTTTTAGGTCCGTCTCTTTTTGGCTGGTTGTTCCCGGTTCAATTTCAATTACTATTCCCTGCCTATTCTTTCATTTCTCTCCAGTTTTTAAGCCAGATAGGACTCGCATTCTTTATGTTTGTCATCGGGATGGAACTGGATCTGAATAAAATAAAGAACAAGGCGCATGATGCCATTATCATCAGCCATGTCAGCATTCTGTTGCCTTTCTTTCTGGGCACCTGTGTTTCGTTGCTCATTTTCGGGGAACTGGCGCCAAAGGGAATTCCCTTTCTCTCCTTTGCCTTATTCATGGGCATCTCCATGAGTATTACAGCATTTCCAGTCCTGGCACGAATTATTAAGGAACGCGGGATGACCAACACCCAACTGGGTGTCCTTGCCATCACCTGTGCCGCAGCGGATGACGTGACCGCCTGGTGTCTTCTTGCGGCAACCATTGCGATCGTAAAAGCAGGCAGTATAACCAGTTCGTTGTTTACGATCGGACTTGCAATTGCCTATATCTCTATTATGCTATATGTGATAAAGCCATGGATTCAAAAATTAAACAATCGGCGAATGGCAACCAAAAGGAAGGATAAACCCGTGGTGGGCCTTTCGTTCTTTATTTTGCTGGTATCGGCCTATTTTACCGAAATAATTGGGATCCACGCACTGTTCGGGGCTTTTATCGCAGGTATCGTTATGCCTGACAATGTTCGATTTAAGGAGATCCTTGCCGATAAGGTGGAAGATGTAAGTACGATACTTTTATTGCCCATATTTTTTGCGTTCACGGGTCTCCGGACCCAGATCGGGCTTTTGAACGAGCCTCATTTACAGATGATTTGTCTCCTGATCATCGGTGTTGCCGTTATTGGTAAATTTGCAGGAAGTGCCTTTACGGCCAGGATCGTCGGCAGAACATGGAGGGAGTCTTTTTCGCTGGGAGCGTTGATGAATACCCGGGGGCTCATGGAACTCATCGCATTAAATATCGGGTATGACCTGGGAGTTTTCGGGCCAAAGCTGTTTTCCATTTTAGTACTCATGGCTTTATTCACCACATTTTTGACAGGGCCTATTTTGGATTTCATCAATTATATTTATGGAAAGAGAAATCCTGCCGGGAAAACGGATCTGATCCGTTGAAATCCCGACAGTTCAACCTTCACGTGCGCCTCGCTACCGCTCGCTCTGGAACTGCTATCAAACCTGCGCCGCCCATGCTGACACTTTCCGGCAGGCTCCGCGTTTTTCTGGCAGTCGAGCCCTGCGATATGCGCAAGTCCTTCGACGGTCTCCATGCCTTGGTCGTCACGCGACTGGGTGACGATCCCCGCGGAGGCGCGGTTTTTGTTTTTAAGTGTAAAGTTGAAAAAACACCTTTCACATGATTTGGATGGGGGTGGGAGGACCCGAGGACTGGAACGACGCACATAAAAGATTACCTAACACACTGTTAGGCATGACAAGCCGCGTTTTGTCCTGTTAGTGAGCGTCGGATTCTGTCTAACAGTCTATCAGGCAAAGCCACGCTTGCGAGCCCAAGGGGGAGTGGGGCCGACGCGGCGTGTCGGTTACGCCGCCACAGTTCAGGTTTGCCACCATGCAGAGGGGGCTAGCGTGGTTATACGTTGTCCGTCAGCAATGGTGCCGCATGGGCGGACGACCAGACGGCGGCTGCGGCGATGATCGGCAGCGGGGAAGCTCGATGGGGTTTCATGGGCGGATTTTTTCGTTGGTCGTGGTGCGGGCGGAATGCCAAATGGCCAGCCACAGGGTTATGCCATAGCCGTGAATGATGGCAAACCCGACCAGCCTGTCATGTAGCATGAAGTGGCCACACGCGGGGACGCCCCGGGGAGACGGGCCATCCGATCCGCGATCTTCGACCACTGCCTCGGTGTGACTCTTCTCCGCCATGAGACGGGCGCGTCGGATCATCAAGCCGAGTGATTTACCACTGCGTGAGCCGGATGAACGCGCAACGACACGAGCGGCCCGGCCTACCGACCCGCGCAAGCACGCACGAGGAAACCGCGACGGAACTGACATGCGCCCGTATCGCGCGCCTCGGCCACCGGCACCTTGACTCCGTCGCGGTTTCATGACATATCTTATGGGTTTCCGATCATGATGGAGTCCGTATTTCCGTTAGACCGGGTTCCCCCCGATCCAGCGATCACTTGGCATCCTCGATCAGCTTGATGACGGCGGTGGCGGTGCTGGTCCGGGTTTCCCCTTTTTGGTCCTTTTCCATGGCCTGCCAGCCGTCGCGCAATTGTTTTAGTTCGGGCAGCAGCGGTTTGGCCTCGGCGCCATATTTGGCGAGTTCCTTGAGGACGTTGATGATCTGGTTGCCCCAGCCGTTCTGGGTGCGCAGGTATTCCATGATCGCGGGCAATCCTTCGGGAACCTTGTTCTTGGCGAAATACTGGATGGCGTAGAGCCGGACGCCCTGGGCGAACATCTCCCCGCTCGGGGCAGTCTCCGCGGCCACCTTGACGAGGCTGGGAGTGAGGGTTTTGAGGTCGTCGAGGTTCAATGTTTTGAACACGCTCGAAATACCGGCCGTGCCCAAGCCATCATCCAACGCCAGCAGGGTGCGGACCGCCGGATAGAGGTGTTTGCGGTCAACGCCCTCCAATGAACCCGCTACCAGCCCGTTGGCAACCGGCATCTGGTCGATGAAGCCGTCCCGGAACAATGCATAACCGAGATACTTGGACTCGATCCGCCGCGGATCAGCAGGGTTTTCATGGACCACCATTTGCAGCAGTTGCGGCACCGCCTTGCGGGCCGGTTCGCCGATGCATGCCAGGGCCTGGGCGGCCTGCACCCGCAGCCATGAATCCTTTTCCGCGAGTTGAAGGATGAGTTCGTCAGTCGCGGCGGCCGAGCGCTTGCCGAGGCTTTGCAGCGCGGCACAAACGCCGTAGCGCGTCGGCAGGTCGCCGGATTTCAACATTCATAAAATCCGAAGAACACCCGGGATCTTTCGATCGCCTCCCGCACCACCGGATCATTCACTCCGCATTGCAGGCCGAGGATCATCGACATCCAACAGATCAGCCCGGATTGGTTGATCGCGCCATAGCCGCCCAGTGTGCCATTGTTCCCATCCACCTTGAAGCCATGCCCCCAGGTGCCGGTAGCGCCCTGGCCGACCGACATTTTCACCGTGAACTCACGGATGGCGGGCAGCACCGCGTCGTCCTTGGTGGCGAGATAGCATTCCGTTAGAAACAGGTTGGCATAGCTCCACGGCCAGGTGAACATGCCGTTCTGAAGTTTCAGTTTCAGGTTGGGCGGTCCGATCTTGCGGGCCTGAGCCCTGACGGCGTCGGCGTATTCGGGGTTGCCGCTAGCCAACAGCGCCAGGGCATTGAGGGAATTCTCGATGGACGACTGCCAATCGCCATGCACCGCTCCGTTGAGGGCATCGCCGGGAAACCCGCGTTTGATGATGGCCTTGCATCCTTCGGCCACGATCTTTTTGGCTTGTCGCAGTTGTATGGAGAGGTCGGGCTGTAACTGCCCATGACGCGGAGGGGAAGCGTGACATCCTGCTGGTTGCCGGCGCGCCAGCGGACCAGCTTGAGCTGACCCTTGTTGGCGGTTTCCTCGGCCGTAGTGATGGCTTCGCCGAGCGACCGGCGAGCGTCATGATCGAAGGGTTTGCCGTTCACGCCCAGGATCACATCGCCTGCGGCCAGCAGTCCGTCGGCCGGCGAGCCTTTCGCGACCTCGTCCACCAGGATTTGGCGCGATGCCGAGGTGTCGAATCCCTGGCAGAACGCTCCACCGCGGATGCCGGTGGGTCCCATGTTCCAATGCTGGAAGCCCTCGTTCTTGGCGCCCTTGGTCAGGTCGGGCACGACCGGCGGCGCGGCGGCGCATGCCGCTCCATGGATCCCCGCCATCACCAGGGTCGTCAGACCCCACAACTTCAATGGATTTTGTATCATATCGATTTTTGTTACCAGACCTTGATTGACTGTTTGCCCGTATCGGATAGTTCGAACGGCCCCGGGAACGGATTCCTTTCAGATCTTTCTTTGCCCGCATAATCGGCGTCGAGGCGGACCGGCGAACCATCCGGCTGATCGTAGGACTGGTCGGGAATCGCCGCCTTTCCTAACATAGCCGCGGTTACGGTGCCGCGCGGCGGTTGCCCGCGCCACGCCTGGGATACCGTTATTTCGAGATAAAAGCCGTTGGCTTTTTCGACCAGTTTGAGCTGCGGGTCGAACTCCGGCTGGAGCAGCGGATTTTTCTCATGGGCGGATGGTTTGGCGCCTTGGAGAAAGACATTTCCACCCATCCAGACGGGCGATTTCGCGTCGTTGTAAACGCTCATGTCGCAGCCTCCCGCGAAGATGTTGTTATAATAGCGGTCGTCGCCGGACGGGTTGTCATGCAGGTCCACGACCACGGTGGAATGCGGCATGTGGAAGGGTGTCTTGCGGCCATCGAAGAGGTTGACGTGCATGCTTCCGGCAAACAGGTTGTGCACATAGGCGGTTCCTTGCGAATCAACTTCCAGCGTCGGGGGCGACAGGAAAACATTGTGGTCCACCAGCAGCGGGCCGTGGTTCACCTCGACGAACAGGTCGTGGCCGGGGCCGTTGTCGTGGCAAAGGTTGCCGGTGACGCGCGCACCCTGGGCCATCCAGTCCAACCAGATGCCGCGAACCGTCCGATAGATATGGTTTCGGCGGATTACGACATCAATGGGTCCGTGCAACTTGATACCCGCCACCTCGGCACCCGCGAACAACCGCCTGACGTTAATGTCATGGATCGAGTTGCCGGTGATGGTGCTGAAGGAACACCCGAGGCTGCCTGCGATGCCGGCTTGTTCGCAATGGGAGATTTCATTGTTGCGGACGACGTGGCTGCCGACGGTCTGCTTGTTCCACCCGTTGGCCAGGGCACGGGTGATCGTTCCCGCATAGCCTTTGGCGGTGCCCGAGCCCATGTCCGCCTCCTCGCCATATTTGCCGAGGGTGATTCCCGAGCATTTGGAATAACTTATCAGATTGTTCTCGATGATCCATCCCTTGCTCCAGTTGGTGCCGACCAATCCGATCTGTTCCACAGTGGGTGGCGCCCATGGCGACGCCGCCCGGCAAAGGGTGAACCCGCGCAGGGTGATATAATTCACACCTGTCTTCTTTGGATAGAAGACCGTTTGGCGCACATTGATTTCCACCCGGTGTGTGTTAGGGTTGACTCCCCTGAACTGCGCCCGGATCGTGGTGCGCGTCCCCTCGACCTGGCCGAACCACAGCGGATTGGAACCCGCGGGCTTCAACACCTCGTCCAGGCTGGCCGCCTCGTCGAGCCAGGCGCCATCCAGATAGACCGCGCCGGTGTGATGATCCCGGCCCTGCGAATCGAACCAATCGCCGCCGAGAAGATCGCTGTAGGGATTGAAGTCGCCGAAGAAGGTGTTGGGAAGGACCGCGGCCCAGATGTCGCCCTGGACGTTTGCCCATCCGGTGACCGCCTCGGTTCCGGTGATCACGACCTTTTCGCCCGGGGCGGCCTGATAGACGATACGTTGTTGGTCGGAGGCCCCGCCGCGCGGCGGGTTGACGCGTTCGCGGTACACCCCTTCATGCACGGTGATGACATCGCCCGGTTGGGCCAGGTCCGCCGCGTGTTGGATGGTGCGCCACGGATCGGCCTTGGATCCGGGGGTGGCGTCGCTGCCATTGATGGCAACGTGAAACTCGGCGGCGTGAAGGGTGGTGACGAGTGGGAGTGCAACCAGGATCAGCCTAACGGATCTTCTCATGGCTTGATGTTTTTGAGAGGTGCATGGTTTCACGGCACCGTGGCATGGAGCCGGCCGTACAATTTGCCGCCTGCGGCTTTGGCCGCTGGCACGGTGATGACGATTGTGTCGGTGGCCGCATCGTATTTCGTGATGGCGACGTTGATGCCGCCGGCGGTGGAACTCGTCGCGCCGACCGGCACGGCGTTTGGGGCCAGGAACGTCAGGTCGGTGGTATATTCAAAGGAGAGGTTCACGGCTCCAACCGACGCGATCTTGCGCTGGAAGGTGAAGATCAAATCGCCCGCGTTGTTGGTTGTGGAACGTGGCAGCAAGGCGGCCGAGTTGGCGCCCGGCGCGGCCGGGTTCGGTTCGCCCCCCAACACATACTCAAGGGCATTCTTGATCCCGTCATGATCCGGGTCGGCATCGCCGGCGGCAGCGGCACCGCTGAGGCTCTTGGTGCTGATCCATGAGGCATAGGAAACCGCCGTGGAGGCGCCGATCGGGACATTGGCGAAGGTGAGGGCGGCCCGGCCATTGGTGCCATAGAGCAGGTTCGCCTGGACACTGCCCGCCGATGCCCAATCGGCACCCTGCAGATAGGTAATGGTTTTGGCCGTGGATGGGGCGGTCAATTGGAGTTTGATGACCTTGCCCGAGGCGCTTCCCCAGGTCACCTTGCCGGCCAAACCATCCAGGAAGAACAACCCCGGTGCGCCGGGATTCCAGGAAATGCCCTGCCCGAATTCCAGGGCGATTTCGTTGCGCGCCTCGGTGGTGAAGTAGGCCTGTTTCAAATCCGGTGCCGTGAACACAACGCCTGGCAAATAGCCATAGATGTCCTGTTCCACCAGCGGGCTCATCAGGTCGGACATGTTCTGGTAACCCGTCGGGTCATAGTGGCAACTGGAACCGGGAACGATGCCCAGAGTACTCATGATCCGCATGTTGGAAAACAGATAGGGCAGGGTCCGCTGGGTATCACGCAGCAAGTCGTTGGCCGAGGTGTCACCACAGGCGTTCGGCCATATCTGGTAGATAAAATAGTTGCGGATGTTAGGATAGTCCTGTTTCCAGGCGGCGGACATGTCCACGAAGTATTGCTGATAGTACTTGTAATCGTAGTCGCCGGCGAACGGTCCGCCGGTTCCCTGGTCCTGTTCGCCCTGGTGCCAGAGCACGGCACGGATTCCGTGGGTCAGCCTGGCCGCCACCACCCGGTTGTAGAGGTTGGCATAGATCGAATAGACGCTGCCGCTGCCCGCCTGCGAATGGTCCGCCGGATTCGGCTGGTGCTGGTCGATGCGGGTGCCGCCCACCGCGCCGTTGATGATGCAGATGGGCATGTTGTAATCCGATAGCAACTGGATCGCCAGATCCATCCCCCAGTAACCGATCCAGTTGGTGCCTTGCCGGACCGCATTGCCCCAACCGCCGACATAAGTGCGGATCCACGGGCTGCTATAACCCGTGGTGTCCACGCCGGGCGCGGTGGCTTCGGCATTCGACTGGCCTTCGATGATATAGGCATCGCCGCAGACCAGGTTGGTCACGGTGTTGTCAACGAGCGTGTTGGTCGTGCCGGTGGTGGTGCCGAATTCCACCCGGTAAGTCGCCAGGCCCGCGTCGATTTTCGCGCTCAGGGCATAAAGCCCGCCCGCAAAAGGCTTGCTCATGGTGGTGGTGGAGTCGAGTACATCCGCACCGTTATTGGGGGTCCTGAAGACCTTCAGGTACACCGAGTCGGGGGTGCCGGTCACGGTGCCGTTGTAATAAATGGTGCCTTTTCCCGTGTCATCGCGCGCGAAAAACTGGCCTGTCACCGGCTTTTCGGTGGCACCCGGCGTGCGTTGCACCCAGGCATCGCTTGCCGGTTGCTGGACACTGACCGTCACCGAGTGGCTGACCGCCCATCCGCCGTTGTCCATCACCAGCGTCACGGTCATCGGACCGCTGCCCTGGGAACGCGTCAGCGTCAGGGTGCCCGGGATGATCTGCCTGGTCACGGCCACCCCAGCCACGCTCCAGTTGTAATTCACATTGGTGCCGCCAGTGGCTTGCAGCAGGGCCTGGTTCGTGATGATCGCTTGCACGGTGATTGTCTGGCGGCCGTCCCAGCCGGCTGGGGCAGTTAGAGTGAACGCCGGGTCCGCGATCGGCCGGACGGTTACCGTCACGGTGTAGTCCTTGGTGGTGAAATCCGAAGCGGTAACAATATAATGCACCGGACTGGTGAAATTCCGGATGGCAGCGGAAGCCGGAACGCAAGTGGCACCGTAGGATATGGCATAAGTGGGTGCCAGCGCCGACACATTGGTGCCGTAAGGCACGGTGATATTGATGCTGGTTCCGGAAATGGTGGCGGCTCCATAGCCTGGAATGGTGAACGCCGTGATATTGCCTTGCGGCGTCGTGTCGAGCAATTGGAAGCCGTTCAGAATGTAACGACCTGATGTCGCATTGTCCTGCACCGCGATTGATGCACTGCCGGTGAGCCCCGGGAACTTGACATAACTCTTGCCGTCCACCCAGGTGCCGGCGTTTTCCGGGTTCTGGGTGGCGGTCATCGTCGTTCCGCCGGTGAACACCCGGGTCGTGAAATTGAACGTGCCGCCGATATTGTATTGGTTGACCGAGGTCGAGACGTCGTCACCCACCAGATAGAGATCATACTTATGCGTGGCGTCGAGCCCGGTGACGGTGAGGGTGGGCAGCGTGTTGGCATCGGGCTGCCAGCCGCCGCTGTTGCCATTATCCGCATGACAGCCGGCGCCGAACAACCTCAAGCGTCCCGTTCCCGCCCATTCATTGCGGGCGTCCTTGTATCCGCCCGCGTTCAGCGAGAATGCCACTGCGGTGCTCACACCTTTGGAATCGAGCAAAATGCTTTGGCTGGCCGCTATGCCGCTCACGTCGTTCCAGGTTGTCCCGCCATACGCGGCTGGCCCGGCCTGGTTTCCCGCACCCTGACCTCCGTCATAGGACAAGGTTCCGTTCATCAGGTTGTTACTGCCGATGCTGCGCACGCCGCCCAGGGCCACATTGATGGCCGATGGCGCGTCGGGAAGCACAGTGGCCGTCACGGTGAAAATCTGCGAGCTGCCATCCTGCGCGGTGACCGTGTAGGTCTGCGGAGTCCTGAAATCAAGGGGGGTGCCGGTAAAGGGCGTGGCCGTGGCGAAAGGGGACAGCGTGTAGGTCGGCGCTACGGTTGTCAGATCCGTGCCGTATGGCACATAGATCGCGATATTGGTTCCGGTGATGACTCCACCCGGATACATGGTCAGGATGTTTTTGGCCGAGCTGGCGGGAGTGATGTTGACCGTCACGGTATAGACCTTGGTGGAGAGGTCCTGGGCGGTCACGGCGTAGGTCTGCGGGGTGGCGAAGCTTCTAACAGTCCCGGTGGTCGGCGCGGCCGTGGCGAGGGCGGAAATTGTATGAGTGGGCGAAAGGTTGGTCACATCCGTGCCATAGGGCACGGTCCAGGTGATGTTGGTTCCACTGATGGTTGCGCCCGGGCCGAAGGTGAGGATGTCCTTGGCAGTGCTCGCGGGGGTGATGTTGACCGTCACGGTATAATCCTTGGTGGTGCTGTTGCCGGCAGTAACGACGTAATGCACCGGACTGGAGAAGTTTTGGGTCGAACCGGAGGTCTTGTTGCAGGTGGCTCCATAAGAGATGGCGTAGGTGGGTGCCAGCGCCGTCACATCCGTTCCATAGGGCACGGTGAGGCTGATATTGGTATCGGTGATGGTGGCCGCGCCGTAGGTTGGAAACGTGAAACTGAGCATATCCTTGCCCTGGCCGGGCGGCGAGGTGTCACCTGGAATGAAGACATTGTCCATGGTGATCCAGCCCCAACCTCCGTTGTCGGCATTGATCAAGTCCAAGGTGCAAACCACCCCCACATACGGTGACAGTTCGGCTTGGGTGAATGTGGTGGTGTACCAGGTGTCGCTGCCGCCACTGGTCTTGGGCTTGATCAGCACGAATTGATTGTTGCTGACCGTGCGCAAGGCCACGCCCATCCAACCGCCGCCGTTCGTTGCGGCGTTTGGCACCGCCGCGTCATTCATGGGTGCCGGCCAGGTGGCATGGGAAACTCCCTTGGCCAATTGCACGGTCAAATCACCGGACGGAGCGAGGTAGAACTCCGGCGAGCGGAGCCACAGGGTATTCAGGTGGCCGTCGGTGTTGCCGCTCACCCACACCGCGTTGCCACCGGGCACAAACAAGCCATTGTAAGTTGAGGTGGGCAGAAGCGGCGAGTAGGTCGTGACGTTGGCGGCCAAATCGGTCCAGGCACTGCCATTCCAAACCCGGTTGTGCCAGCCTTGAAGCGTGCCATCGTTGAAATCATAGGTGAGAGCGTGAGCACGACTGGACCACCCGGCACCAACGGCGGTCGCAATCGCGATCAGTGCCAGGGCGGATTTTTTCAGGATAAGGGCAAGGCGGAGCAGGTGGGCGGCGGCGGATTCTGGTTTCATGGGAAATGGGTTGGTCGGTTCCCCGATGGAGTTGTGATGGCTAGGGGCGGGCTGACCCTAGCCATGGATTGTCCCAAGCGCGACCTTTTTACGCCAGCCGCCCGGGCCAGCGGGAACAATTTTCACCCCAGCTATCCTGGAATACAGGATAAGCGGGCATATTTATCACTTGTCGGAGCGGTACGGCGAGGCCGGCCGGCCGTCCTTTTAGGGGTTGCAGCCGGCGGGGTTATGGTCATAGGCGTAGCGCACCTCGACGGGCTCCCGTTTTTTTCCGCACCTTGCTAGCAAGCCCGGGCGATTTTTTTGCAATCCATGCTTGTCGCGCGGGCGCCGGGGTCTTACCACAGCCTCACCATGAACGTTGCATTTTACGGACACGTCCGCCAATACCAAAACATCCAGAGTGAGATCGACGCCAACATGCAGGAAGTGCTGTTGAGCGGAAATTATGTGCAAGGCCCGATGCTCAAGCGCTTCGAGGGCGAATTCGCCGCCTACTCCGGCACCCAATACGCCGTCGGCCTGGCCAACGGCACCGACGCCATCTGGCTCGCCCTGATGGCCCTGGGCATCGGCCCGGGCGATGAGGTCATCACCCACGCCAACACCTTCTTCGCCACCGCCGAAGCGATCTGGATCGCCGGTGCGACTGCGGTGCTGGTCGATTGCGACCCGGTCACCAAGTGCATTGATCCGACCAAGATCGAAGCCGCGATCACGCCGCAAACCAAGGCGATCATCCCGGTTCACCTCTACGGCCAATGCGCCGACATGATCGCGATCAAGAAAATCGCCGACAAACACGGACTGAAGCTCATCGAAGACAACGCCCAAGCCATCGGTGCCGCCGGCCCCGGCTTTAAGATCGGCGAACTCTCCGATGCCGCCACCACCAGTTTCATCATCCAGAAAAACCTTGGCACTTTCGGTGACGGCGGCGCGTTGGTCACCAACAATGCCGAGATCGATGCCGCCTGCCGCCGCATGCGCAACCACGGTTCCACCGCCCGCAACGTCCACTCGTACGGCTTCAACAGCCGCCTCGACGACCTGCACGCCGCCGTGCTCAGCGCCAAGCTCAAACACATCGATTCCTACAACGACCAGCGCCGTGCCTGGGCCGCCCGCTACACCGCCGCCTTGCAAGGCAGCAAGACGTTCACGCTGCCCACCGAACTGCCGGGTTATCGCCACGTCTTCCACCTCTATGCGATCGAGGTCAAAAAACCCGCAAACCGCGACAAAATGGTGGATTTTCTCGTCGCCAACGGCGTGGACGCCAAGACCCACTACAGCATCGCCATTCACCAGCAGGCGGGTTATCCGTGGGGCAAGGGCGCCCGCATCGTCGGTTCCGTGGCCAACGCCGAACACAACGCGGCCACCTGCGTCAGCCTGCCGATGTTCCCCGAACTCACCGCCAAGGAAGTGGATTATGTCATCGCCAAGGTGAAGGAATGGGATCAGGCCAACGCCTGATGGACTGCTCCGCAATCACATATCTAGCAAATAATGGCAGGGCGTTCTGATTTCATATCAGGCGTCCTGTTTTTCGCAACCGAACCGATCTACCAAAAAACTGTCATCATCATGAGTTCCCAATACACCGTTCTCGTCGTCGGCATGGGCAAGCGCGGCATGCACCATGCCACCAGCTTCAATGCCAATCCGAAATTCAAGGTTGTCGGCATCTGCGACATCGATGCCAAGCGCCTGGAAGACGCGGCCGCCAAACTGGGTAACCCGCAGACCGGCACCGACGCGGCCGCCTTGGCGCTGGCGGTGAAGCCGGGCGTGTTTTGTTTCTGCACGATGCCCAATCTGCGCACGCCGATGATCCAAGCCGCGCTGGACAGCGGCGCGAAACTCATCTCATTTGAGAAACCCGTGGCCCTGACCAGCGCCGAGATGTTCGTCATGCGCGACATGATCCGCGCGGCGGGTGCCAAGGCGGTGGTGAGCCACCAGCACCGCTACGGCACGCACTATCAGAAAGTCAAGGAAATCGTGGCCAGCGGTGCGGTGGGCCGGGTTCACACGGTATATGGCACGGCCACCGGTTGGATGACCCACATGTTGTCGCACATGATCGATTATTCGATGTGGTTCAACGACTACGCGCCGGGCGTGTGGGCGATGGGCCAGGCGGCGGGCAAGGTCAAGCTGACAGACAACCATCCGTCACCCGACTACATCGCGGGGTTCGTCCAGTTTTCCAACGGCGTGCGCGGCATCTATGAATGCGGCGCGGGTGCACCCGACCAGCCTGAAGTCGGCAAGTGGTGGGGCAAGAACCGCATCGGCGCACAAGGCACCGAGGGGTTCGCGGAAGTGCTCACCAACGGCGGTTGGCGCGCGGTCACCAAAAGCTGCGGCGCACAAAGCGGCGAAGGCGCGATGAACTACGACAGCGACATGCCGCCCTACATCCAGGAAATGGCCGATTGGCTCGATGACGACACCAAAGTCCATCAATGCAACCTGGATCACGCGTGCCTCGGCGCGGAAATCATGCTGGCATTGCAGCAATCCGCGGCCAACGGCGGCCAGGTCGCCTTGCCGCTGGTCACCGGCACCGACGAACAGTCAATGCTCAAGACGAAACTCTCCGACGCCCCGGTGCTCGTTTCCTTCGAGCAGAACAAAACCGAATTCGGCCTGGGCTGATGTTCTGATAGATATGCCATAACCCCACCTCCGGCGTCACCACATGAAACGGCGCCGGAGTTATGGTTTTGGTCGATCTTCTGTTCTTTCGGATTTCCCTTCGGGGCACGCTGAAGCGTGAACTCCAACGCCGGGTGCCCGTGAAGAATCCTCCTGAAGGAGGAACTACATGCCTTTGGGATCCGGCGTTGCTGGTGATGCATGTGGTAATATGGATATGGTCCTGGAGCTACAATGCGTTAGAAATTCCTGTATGGCTCGTAACAAGCGCTCTGGCGCGTTCGCGCGAGCGGAGTCGTTTGCGGATCATGCACAGCGACCAGCCACCGCGGAGGCCGAAGAACAGTCCGAGCGATGCGCCGGCGATGACATCCGACGGGTAGTGGTTGAGGCCCACCAGTCTTGATCCGCCGATGCAGACGGACAGGCAGACGACGGGCACGCCGATCTCGGGAGCTGCCAGAACGAGCGGAACCGCCGCGCCCATGGAACTGGCGGCATGCCCGGATGGAAAGCTTTCCCACGCCGCCCCGTGGAAGGGTCCGCGGAATTCGTCCGGATTGGAGGATTTTTTGTGGCCGAGAACGGTGCGTGGGCGGGGCCTGCCTGACAAACTCTTGGTGATCAGCGCCACCCCGCCCGCCAACGATCCTGATAGAAGCGACACCACGGCGAGGCGGGTCAGGAAACGCGATCTCCCAAATCGTCCGGTTGCAAAAAGCAGGACGAAAAGCGTCAGGTTGAACGGAAAAAAATCGCCGTACCAGCCGATTGATTCACAGATGTCTCCCCTCAGCGGAGTGGTGCGCCACCAGGAACCGGCGTAGTTCAGCCACGGCCGGTCAACTAGAAAATAACAAACCACGGCCAGCACCACGCCAACGGCTAAGGTCAAGCGGCTTGCCTTGCCCGCCGGATTTCCAGAGCCGAAAATCTGTTTCAAGACGGTACTCGCGTCTTTGAGGATGGAAGTCTTGCCGTTGGCGGGTGAATTCACTCGCTGCCAAGCTTAGGTGGACACCCGTTCCGGTCAATACGCAAGTAAAAATGAGGATAAATGATTTCTTGGAGTCATGGGCCGGATCGGTATGCTTGCCAGGCACAAGCGGTAAACGCCATGATTAACCACCCTTTGTTCGCCGGTGTCCGCACGGGGCTCATGCCGATCAGCCAACATGCCATCTGACCCTTCAGCAATTGCCATGGACCATCCTCACACGCCCACACGCCGGTCGTTTCTAACAGCCATTCTGTTCGCGGCATTTCCCGCGGTGCGCGGGATGGCCCAAGACACCGCCGACGGCACTCCGTCTGCGGCAACCGCGCGGAAACTCGTCCTGCGCATCAGACTGGGCGGCTTTGGCGGCGCGACCGAGGATGACATCAAGGCGGTGCTGCGTTCCGCGGCGGACGAAATTTGGCAACACTGCCCAGACACGCGTTTCGCGCCGCCGGGTTTTGAGATCTATCATAACAGCAAGTACCCCATCACCCACTATGAGCTGTCGGGCGACGGGTATATCGTGATCGGCCTGGCGGTGGAGGGGAACTTGTGGGCACGTTTCGCTTTCCAGTTTGCGCACGAATTCGCGCACGCGCTGATGGACCACAGCAATGATGCGAAGAAACTCTGGCATCAACCCGAGCACGCCAATCAATGGTTGGAGGAATCGCTTTGCGAGACGGCCTCGCTGTTTTGTCTGCGTGCCATGGCAAAGACGTGGGAATCGAAGCCACCCTATCCGAATTGGAAAAGTTACGCGCCCGCTCTCGACGATTACGCGATCCGGCGTCTGGCAGAGCCGGCGCACCGGTTGCCGGAGGGGCAGGCCTTTGGCGCATGGTTCGCGGCCGGGGAGTCGGAGATGCGTAAGAAATGGACCCGGGAGAAAAACACGGTGATCGCGCGGCAATTGTTGCCGTTGTTCGAGGCGGAACCAAGCGGCTGGGATGCCCTGCCGTCGCTGAAACTCGGCTCGCGTGATGTGGACAAGACCCTGGCGAAGCATCTGGCGGAATGGCACACCAACGCTCCCGCCGAACGACGTGCGTTCATCGTCAGGTTGGCAGCGGTGTTCGGCGTGAAAATCTAACGAACCAGCGGACTTCCGGCGGGTTGGACCGCGCGTCTCCAGACCCGCATGCCTATGAGCAGCGAATCTATTATCATCTTAACCATGCTCGCAGCGCTGGCAGATATTTTTTTGGATCTGTTGCCCCTCTCACTTCCCCGCTTCGGCGAGGCGTTCGGCCATTTCGGCTTTCTGGAGGGCAGCGGTGAATTCCGACAGGTCGCCGGCCATGATGCCAGCGAGGTTGTAGGAGGTCAGGCCGATGCGGTGGTCGGTGACGCGCGATTGGGGGAAGTTATAGGTGCGGATTTTCTCCGAGCGGTCGCCGGAGCCGATGAGCGACCGGCGGTGGGAGCTGTAGGCTTCCTGCTGGGAGCGGAGTTTTTGTTCGTAGAGTTTGGAGCGGAGGATTTGCAGGGCGAGTTCCTTGTTTTTGATTTGCGAGCGGCCTTCCTCGCAACGGACATAAGTGCCGGTGGGCAGGTGGAAGATCTGGACGGCGGATTCGGTGCGGTTGACGTGCTGGCCGCCGGCACCGCCTGCGCGGCAGACTTCGATGCGCAGGTCGTCGGGTCTGATTTCGATATCGACCTCCTCGGCTTCGGGCAGCACGGCCACGGTGATGGTGGAGGTATGGACGCGGCCCTGGGCCTCGGTGGCGGGGACGCGTTGGACGCGGTGCACGCCGGACTCGTATTTCAGGTAGCGGAAAACCTCGTCGCCAGTGATTTTGAGGATGACTTCCTTGAAGCCGCCGACTTCCGACGGGCTGCTTTCGAGGTGTTCGCATTTCCAACCGCGAAGGTCGGCGTAGCGCTGATAGGCACGCATCAATTCGGCGGCGAAGAGGGAAGCTTCGTCGCCGCCGGCCCCGGCACGGATTTCAATGAGCGCGTCGCGATCCTCGTCGGGGTCGGCGGGCAGCAGGGCGTATTGCAAGTCGTCAGCGAGTTTGGCGATGGTGGATTCGAGGCCGGGAATCTCCTCGGCGGCCATGTCGGCGAAATCGGGATCGTCTGACTTTGCGAGGTCCTGGTTATCGGCCAACTGGCGACGGGCTGCTTCGAGATTTTCCCACAGGCTGAGCGTCTGTTGGAGTTTGCGGTGCTCGCGCAGGATGCCGGTGGCCCGCCTGGGATTGGCAAACAAATCCGGGTTCCCGACCGCCTCTTCCAGTTCGGAGAAGCGGTCGCGGCTTTTGGCGATCAGGGCGGAGTAGTCCACGGCGACGGGATAAAAGCTGAAATGCTGAAATGCGGAAATCCTGAAATTTCAAAATGTTGCGAAACACGGCGGGAAGGCGACTCAAGGAGCGGCGGACTCCGGCCGCCAGTTGGACCGCGAGTCTCCAGACTCGCATGCCCATGATCAGAGAATGCGTGGAGCTGAAGCGCTCTCCTTTCGTACTTCATGGGCATGCGAGTCTGGAGACTCGCGGTCCGGACAGACCCGCACGCCCATGAAACGCCAATGACATGAGGCCAGCCCGCGTTCTATTGGCATCCCATGGGCAGGGGCGATTCAGCAAATCGCCCCACCTTGCTATCTTGTCATGCACCCAGGGACGGCGGAACAGAGTGATTGGAACTGAAACATCGGAGGGAACCGGTTGGTATCGGATGGAGATGAAAAACATGGATCCCAAACCGAGCGACATGAAAAAGCCACGGTCCGGTTCGCGGGTCGTGAAATGGCTTGCGGTGGGGTTGATCGTGGCCTTGGCGGGAACCGTCGGCATCTGGAAACTCCACGAGAAACAAGCCGCCGATCTCATCCGCCAGCAACTGGCCAAGACGGAAACGGCAAAGATTGAAGCCGAACAAACGATCCAAAACGCGCGCAAGTTCTTTGCGGAAGGTAAGTGGAACGATGCGGCGGTCTGGTGCGAAAAGGCCGCGCTGGCCGGTGATGTGACGGCCCAGCGGAATTGGGGCGAGTGCCTGGAAAAAGGCTTGGGCGTCAAAGCCTGCCCGGAGGAGGCGGTGAAATGGTATCGCAAGGCGATGGCAGCCGGGGATGTGGCCGCGAAAACCAGGGTGGCCGCATGTTTGATTCAAGGATCCGGAGAGACCAAGGACGTCGCGGCGGCGCTGCAACTCTATCAGGAGGCGGCCAGCGCGGGTGAGGCCGGTGCCCAGCTTGCCTTGGGTGAATTGCTGTTAGATGACAAAGAGGTGAAGAAATCCCCCGGTGAGGCCGTGGACTGGTTGCGCAAAGCGGCGGAGCAGGGGAATGCCCAGGCCCAGGCTCGCTTGGGTGACTGTCTGTATAAGGGGATCGGGATCGCGGTGGATTTCACGGAGGCTGCGAAATTGCTGAAGCTGGCGGCCGATCAGGGGAACAGTTTGGGGCAGCGGCGGTATGGCGTGTGCCTTCAGGAAGGGAAGGGTGTTGCCAAGAATGTGGAGGAAGCGGTGGAATGGTGCCGCCGTGCTGTGGACCAAGGCGACATGGATGCGCTGCAGAACCTGGGAAGGTCCTACGTGATGGGAATTGGAGTTGAGAGGGATCCCGCCAAGGGATTCAAAATGGTCGAGACTGCGGCCAATAGCGGATGCCTTAACGCCATGATCACGATGGCTTGGTGTTACGAGCATGGACTGGGTGTCCAAAAGGATCTCAAGAAGGCGTTTGAATGGCTGATGAAAAATGCCGAGCGTGGTGGTTCCGAAGGGATGCGGGATGTCGGACTCTATTATGAGCGGGGTTACGGGGTGGATGAGGATCCCGCAGCCGCATTCCAGTGGTACACGAAGTCTGCCAAGCTTGGAAATGCGGCCGCCATGCAAGGCCTCGGTTTTTGTTACGCGAACGGCTTCGGCACCGAGCGGGATGACGGGCTGGCGTTGGAATGGACGCAGAAGGCGTGCGATCTGGGCAATCCTGATGCCTGCCATTCAATGGGATTGAGGTATTTTGAGGGCAGGGGCGTGGAAATGGACCAGGAAAAGGGGATGGCGTTGATGAGGCGGTGGGCGGAGAGGGGGGATGGGGTCATGCAGTTTAATCTCGGCTATCTTCTGGCGGCGGGAAAGGGGGTGCCGATGAACAAGGAGGAGGCGGTAGTATGGTTTCGGAAATCGGCCGACCAAGGTTGCAGCATGGGGCAGAACAGCCTGGGGGCTGCCTTGGCAGTCGGAGCGGGCATTGCCCAAAACACGGAGGAGGCGCTTTATTGGTATCGCAAGGCGGCCGAGCAGAAAAACGGTCCGGCGCTGTACAATCTCGGCTGTGCCTATCTGTTTGGCCGCGGGGTTGCGGTTGATGACAAGGAAGCCGTGAAATTGTTCCGGCAGTCGGCCGGGCAGGAGCATTATGCCGGGGCCTCCTATTTGGGCTGGTGTTACTCCGAGGGGCGGGGCGTGGAACGTGACCCGGCCGAGGCGATAAAATGGTGTCAAAAGTCTTTGGAGATGCAAAGGTCCTACTTGCCTTTTGAGGTTCTTGGAGACATCTATGCCACTGGAAACGGGCTTCCGAAGGATGATGTCAAAGCCGCGGGATATTTCAAGGAAGCCGCATCATTCGATAATTGGGAGTCGGACATGTTTTATGCCAAATGTCTCGCCGAGGGGCGTGGCGTGGAAAAGGATCTAACAGCAGCGGCGGAGTATTACGGCAAGGCCGCGAAGCAAGGGCATCCGGAAGCATTGTTTGAGCAGGCGATGGTTCTATCCAAAATGGATGATGAAGGGTCGCGGCAGCGCGCATCCGAATTCATTGAGGAACTGGTGAAGATGGGCAATGCCGGGGCGGTGCGGGAAAAGGCCTTGCGCCTGGTCAAGGATCCGGGCGAGGCGGTGGCCTTGCTGCGCAAGGCGGCGGAAATGGACGACGGAGCGGCGATGGCGTCGCTGGGCGATTGTTATGCCAATGGCACGGGTGTGAAGCGCGATCCGGTGGAAGCCGTCGCATGGTACCACAAGGCGGCCGAAAAGGGCGACCCCGCCGGACAATTCGCATATTCCAATTGCCTGGACTCCGGCACCGGCGTCGCCAAAAACGAAGCCGAAGCCGCCAAATGGCTGGGTGACGCCGTGGGACAGAATCATGGCCCGGCATTGGTGAAGAAGGGGCAATCGCTGCTGGCAGGTCCCGAGGACCAACGCGGGGAAGCGTTCCAGTTTTTCAAGAAGGCGGCGGAGCAGGATGATGGGGTGGGGCAATATGAACTTGGACGTTGTTATGAGAACGGGACGGGAGTGGAAAAGGATGAAAGGGAGGCCGTTGCTTGGTATAGAAAATCGGCTCGCGGCGGGGATGTGAATGGCCAGGTCGCTTATGGGACATGCTTGCTGAATGGCGTCGGCGT
>Ga0118677_10006307_pt1 | contig 20175 bp, 13 predicted proteins | sample AliMusrvi5mmetaG_FD_86154 | JGI IMG/M metagenome (GOLD analysis project Ga0118677, IMG submission 86154)
CCGAGTTTTGCACAGACGCCGGACCATCCGGTGGTGCTCGTCACCCGCGATGATGCGGTGGCGTTCTGCGAATGGCTGACCGAGCGGGAGCGCCAAGCAGGCGTTGAGCGCATCGGTAGCTCCCACCTGTACCGCTTGCCCACCGATGTGGAATGGAGCCAGATGGTGGGCCTGGACGAACCCCTGGGCATCAGCCCGAGCTGGCGCGATGCCCACAAGGAGCGGATCTTCCCCTGGGGCACCGAGTGGCCGCCACCGCCCAAGACCGGCAATTTTGCCGATGCCTCCGCCGCCCTGGAGCCTGGAATGGCGGGTGAACGGACCATTCATAACTACGTCGATGGCTTTGCCAAAACCGCCCCGGTCGGTTCCTTTGCGGCTAATTCCAAGGGGATTTTCGACTTGGGAGGCAATGTTTACGAGTGGGTGGCCGACGCTTACTCGTTGGTCGATCCCAACCGGCTCGGGGTGCTGCGTGGCGGCGGGTGGAATACCTATCAGGCGGAAAACCTCTACTCCGGCTCGCTCACAGTCGGGATTTTGGCCAACACCACCCGGAAGCCATAGATATCCGAGGCGGTGTCCGGGGGTTGGGGATAGCGCGAGCCGGAGTAGAGGTTTTCTGCCTGATAGGTATTCCATCCGCCGCCGCGCAACACACCGAGGCGGTTGGCCTCAACCACGGAGTAAGCGTCAGCAACCCACTCGTACACATTGCCACTCAAATCGAAAATCCCCTTGGAATTTGGAGCAAAGGAACCCACCGGGGAGGTTTGGGCAAATCCATCATCGCAGCCAGGAATCGTCCGCTCACCCGCCATCCCTGGCTCATGCGCAGCGGAGGCATCCGCAAAATTGCCGGTTTTGGGTGGCGGTGGCCACTCGCTCCCCCAGGGGAAAATCCGTTCCTTGCGGGCATCGCGCCAACTCGGACTGATGCCCAGGTTTTCCTCCAGGCCCACCATCTGACTCCATTCCGTATCGGTGGGCAAACGGTACACGTGGGAACCGCTGATGCGCTCGACCCCCGCCTGGCGCTCGCGCTGGGTCAGCCACTCGCAAAACGCGACAGCATCATCACGGGTGACGAGCACGACAGGATGATCCTGCGTCTGCGCAAAGCCCGGGGACATAGGCGGCCGGTGCTGGCTTTCCTTGACGAAAAGATCGTAATCGCGCACCCGTGTCTCCCAAATTGACACCATCAGGTCCTGGCCGATGGGCACGAATCGCATGCCAATGCCGTTTTGCCAGGGACGTCCGAAAATCACCCCCTGGTTCTCGATCAATGTGACGCTCAGTGGCAGTTTCTGGCCCGGTTTGATCGTGAGTTTTTGGGTGTCAGGCTTGTAGCCCTCGCGCACGATGATCAACTCGACGGCACCGGGCTTAACCTTTGGAATGAGCAACGGCTCGCTGGCAAAACCCACCGGCGCACCATTCAAGTACACCTCCGCTCCCGCCGGGTGACTCGTCAATTCGATGCTCGCATACACGATATTGCGCACCGTCACCCGGAACGGCCTGAGTCCGTTGCTCCGTGCCCGCTCGCTCAAGGCGGGATGCTCGAACATGGGCTCGAGGCGCGGCAGCACCTCGTGATCCTCAGTGAGAAACCCGGCCTTGATGCCGCCACTTCGCAGCCAAGAACAGAACTGCGCTGCCTCATCCGCAACACACAGCACGACTTTGGCCGCCTGCCCGTTCTGGGCAAAATCCAAAATCTCCGCCGTGCCAGCCGGCCGCTTGGTTTCCTCCACAAATTTCCTCCACACATCCTCGGTCACAAAGCCAAAGCCCACGTGCTCATCGCCCACCGGTTGATAGGAATCACCATACTGATCCAGCCACGCATCGCCAAACTGCGGCGGCGAATACACATCCAACACCTTGAATATGGACTGCGGCTCATTCACCGAGGCGGGACCAATCTTGGCGCTGACCGTCACCGGGCGATAGCCGTGCTTCTGGATACTGAAAGTGACCTCCTCACCCACTGCCGCGCTCATGGTACCGGTAGGCGTGGTGCCTACCCAGCGCCCCGCCGCATCGCGCACATCAGCGGTGTCCGGCGTACTCACCACCCGGTAGAGGCCCACGGCGGCCGGCGCAGCAACCACTCCGCGGCTATGGCCAAATGCCAGCCAATCGTGGCTCTTGGCCACCTGCCAGAGAGCCCCGCTGAAGCCAGCAAGCAACAGGAGTGTGAGCCAGGCGGCTCCGACTTGGCGCGGTCGGCGTTTTCCTCGCTGCAACAAGCGTAAGGCCTCGGCGAGTTGTGCGGCGTTGGTGATTTTCCGCTTGGAGGCACGCGGTTCGCACACGTCGCAAATGATGCTGTTGAGTTCCAGCCAACGCTTGCGGTCCGCTTCGCCGGGCAGCTCATCGGGCAATTCCGGAAAATCCAACCGGTCCTTGCCGGTGACAATCTCATAGAGCACCTTGCCCAGGCTGTACACGTCCGCCTGCGTCGAACCGGGGCCTTCCGGCGGCACAAAACCTTCCGTCCCTACAAATGTCCGCTGGCCGCGCGCCGCCACCAGCCCAATGTCCGCCAACTTCGCCTTGCCATTGACAAAAATCACGTTCGACGGCTTCACGTCGCGATGCGCCAACCCGCGTTCGTGCAAATGATGAAGGGCCTCGGCCAGCCGCAGCCCGACGTCAATGCACAGCGACAGGGCCAGACGTGTGGCGGTGGCCGATTTCACATCCGGCCGCAGGGTGCGTGCCTCGTACTCGATCGGATTGATGTCTTGCCCGCTGCGCGCGTCATCGCCCAACTCCATCACGTAGTAGTAAAATGACATCCCGTCGGGACTGCGACCGACGTGAAGGATATTGACCAATCCCGGATGATCGCGCGAAATAGGCTCAAATTTCAGTATCCCCTCAAACTCCCTCTCAAACGTCCGCGCATCCTCAAAATCCTCACGCCACACCACTTTCACCGCCCGCCATGCCCCAGTCACCCCGCGCCCCAACCAAACCTCGCCATAAGCCCCACCGCCAATTTTGCGGAGGATTTCATGATCCGGGATCAGCGGGTCCGGACGGGTCTTAATCGGCATCTGCGTCGAGTTTTGCGAGTTCGCGTTTGAGGACAGCACCCACCCGGTGTTTCGCCAAATACACCTGCGCCATACTCACATTCAAATGATCCTGCACCTTCTTCGCATCCCACTGCTTGATCACGTAACAATCGAATATCTGATATTGCTTCGGCGACACATGCGCCTTGACCCGCGTGAGCGCGGCATCCGCCACATTCTTTTTCCACTCCATGTCCCATAGCCGCGACAACACCTCCCCATTGGGATCTTCCACCCGGTCTATCACCGCAGTCTTGCGGTCATTTTCCCAGTCACCGACCACCATCGCCGTGTCCTTCTTGCGCTTTCGGAACTGGTCGTTGATGCGCCAGCGCGTCATATTCATCAACCATGTCTTGAACGACCCTTGTGCCGGATCATACAGGTTCTTCTTGCTCTGCTTCGCTATCGACAAAATCGTCTCCTGCACGCAGTCAAACGCCTCGTCGGAGCGCAGCCCCGCCTTGACGGCCACCGAGTAGATGAGCCGCCAATAAATCTTGTAAAATTCATCCCATGCCTGCTGGTCCTCCCAGTTGTCGAGCTTGGCAATCAAACTCTTACGCGTCTTCGCGTACGCTTCCCCCAGAATCGCGTCCCCAAGCAACGCATCTGGTTCCTTCCCGGTTGGTTCGTTTCCCTCGGCCATCTGCCAAAGTGTAACAGATCCTCCCGCGCTTGTCTTTCCCTCATTCACAAACTTTGTAACTCATTGACAACAAGCATAATACAATAACATGCCAAGACAGACCCTGTACTTGGAACCGTCAACTCCGCAGTTTTGTGCAACGATTCCCCTCCCCTGTCTTGGATTTCGTCTCGACACCCGCCACGATCCGCGTCATTTTCCCTCGACCCTATTGCACAGTTCTCATGCGGATCGCTCTTTTCGGTGACATACACGCCAACCTCGAAGCCCTCGAGGCCGTACTCGACGACGCTTCCAAGCAAGGCGTCAACGAATACGTATGCCTCGGCGACGTGGTCGGCTACAATGCCGATCCGCTCGCCTGCCTGGAAACCATCCGCCAAATGAATTGCCCCACCATCAAGGGGAACCATGACGAGGACGCTGCAGGCAACCACTCGCTGGAAAGCATGAACCCTGTGGCCGCCGCCGCCCTCCAATGGACCCGCTCCCAACTCGATGACGAGCAGCGGCTGTGGTTGCAACGCCTGCGTATGGTGCGCCAAGTGGCGGATTTCACCGTCGTCCACAGCACTCTGGATCAACCCGCACACTGGAATTACGTGACCAACCGCTTCGATGCGATGGCTAATTTTTCCTATCAATTCACCCAGATCTGCTTCCACGGCCACACCCATGTGCCCCGGGTGTACACCAAGAGCGACAAGGTACACGAGGTGCCCGCCGATTCGATCATCATCGAGAAAAGCGCCAAGTACTTCATCAATTGTGGCTCCGTGGGACAACCGCGCGATGGCGACTGGCGCTCGTGTTACGCCATTTTCGATAGCGACCATCAGCTCGTGGTGTTTCGGCGTGTCGAATATGATATTGCCAAAACCCAGGCGAAAATCCTCGCTGCGGGCCTCCCTCCGATGCTCGCTGAGCGCATTGCCGAAGGCCGCTGAAAACCGCGCACCCGTCATTTCCGGTTTGCTGGCCCGTGTGTGTACCACCGGAGAGGCTCATTCAAAGCGCCTCTCAAGCAGGCAAAGGTGCCGCGCAACAATATCGGATAGACCTCAAGCCGGGACCATTGGCCCAGGGCGTAGGAGATGGCTTTGCCCAACAGGCTCCCTATCAGTCCAGCCGTGTTGACTCGGCTTGACTCTGTGGAATGGAAGGTCTATTCCCCAGCCGTATTCCGCTTCCGATCCTCTTGCCATGAATTCCCCGCGCCCTAAATCCAAGAGCGGCCAACTTGCCGACTTGTTGCGTGCGAGGATGTCTCAAGGCGATTGGAACCATGCCTTGCCTTCGGAGCGGGCATTGGCGGAGGAATATCTGGTGAGCCGCACCACCCTGCGCAGGGCACTCGCGGTGCTGCATGACGACGGTTTGGTGAGTCCATGCGGATCCACCCGCGAGGGCCGGGTCGTGCTCTTTCCCAAGCGGGCGAAAGCCGGCAAGAGGCAGGGAGACTTGGTCGTGGTGCTCACCTCATCCTTAGGAACGAGTTCGCTGTTGCTTGAACATCTGGCCATCCTGCGGGAGTTGCTTGGGCGGAACGGCGTGCGGGTGGAGGTCAACGAAGCGGCCCGTTTGGCCGAAATGGGGCAGCCAAAGGAGACCCTTGCGCGTCTCGCGGCCAGAAATGCCTGCGCGGTCTGGGTGTTGCACAAAATGCCGCTCCAGGTGCAATCCGCAGCTCAAGCCCTCGGTCTGCCGTGTGTGATCTACGGTTCGGCCTTTGAGGGAATCAGCCTGCCCTGCATTGATGTCGATTTCCACGCCGTGGCCAGACATGCCGCCGGCCGCTGCCTCGCCAAGGGCATGTCGCGGCTGGCCCTGCTGGTGCATCGCACGAATCTGGCCGGGGATGCGATTATTGTGGGGGAAATCACAGCGCTGCTGGCCAAAGCCGGTGCGCCGGCGCCAATGGTGCTGCGCCACGATTTCAACCGTTCCAGACTGATCGACGCACTGGACCTGCGGATTGTCCCTCCCGGAGACCGGCCCGACGCATTGTTGATCGTCAATCAGGACCACTTGGTGACGGCACTCCCGCACCTGCTTCACCGGGGCCTGCGCATTCCCGAAGACATTTCCCTGCTCTACCTAAGCAATGATCCGCTGGTGGAGCGCTTCAGTCCGCTGCCCGACCGCTACGATTTGGGAACCCTGCTGACGCGCCGACTTGCCAGAGCCGCTCAAGCGCTGCTCGCCGGCGAACCGGCGGCGTCCTGCCATCTTCTTCCCAAGATGCTCACCGGAGAGACCTTCACCACCCAAGCCCGGCGAAAGTGAAGTCTCTTTCCGCCGACACGTGTTTTCCAAACACCCGGCGAACCGCGATTATGGTCTGAAAATAAACCCATATACCGCAGGTGCGGCAGCGGTGGCTCCCGGCTAGTCTGCCCGAAATGACGCCTCTGCGATCCGATCCAATCTTTCTATCACTCGCCGGAGACCCATCCGCGGATTTCCGCCGCCGAACTCGCATTCATCCGCAGCGATCCGCCGGAACCCAGGATGGTCATTCTTTCTTCGGCACTCATCCGGCGTGGCCGCAGTGTCAATTACGCGCGTATAACCGCGCTGTTGATTTGCGCGCTGGGTATTTTGCCCGTGTTTGCGACGCCATTGATGCCAAGCGTGTGGCCCGCAGTGGCGCTGGTTACGTTGGCGGCTGCCGCCCATTGCGGCTATGCTGCCATGATTGGAACCGATGGCGCTGGACCCCGCGTGGTGCGCACCCGTAATATCCGCACCACCACCATGAATCCACGACCCATCACTCCGCTCGCCGCCGTGCTCGAGCGCCGCCGTCCGGCGAGGGTCCCCTACGCACCGAACTACTGGCAGTGGTTTGTCCACCAGCGCAATCACGGCCTGTTGCCCGCCGGGATTGCACATTGCCAAAGCCAGCTCGAACTCATCCACTGGCTCGGGCTGGATGTTTTCAGCCGCAATGCTTACTGCGACGAACAACGAGGGTGGTTCGGTGGATTGGCGGAACCCGTGATGCATGGCGTGGAGTGCGTCGAAACAGAACTCCGCGACCAAAAGGACCGCGTGATCGAACGCACCTGGCACACTGCCAAGGGTTCTCTAACGGAACGCACGCGCTATCTTTTCGCCGAATCCACGCTGGTGCAGGAACGGTTTCCGGTCACCTGCATCCCCGGGGAACTGCCGGCCCTGTACGCCCTGCTGGCCGGCCGCCGCTGGCGGTTCAAGGCAGATGAATACGCGCGCTGGCAAGCCGCCGCCGGTGACACCGGCCTCATCAATGCGGGCGAATTGTATAGTCCGCTCAAGATGCTCCACCTGGTCATGGGGTCGGTGGAGACTGCATATTTGTTAGATGACGAACCGGAACTTGCTGCGGAGTTGGTGGCGCTTCATGAGGAGGCGATGTTGGATTTGGTGGGGCAGATGGCCCGGGCCGGAGTCAAGGTGCTGATGGCGATGGACAACCTGGATTCGGCCTTCCATTCGCCTGCCCATCTCGAACGCTGTTCGGCATCATTCTACGAACGGGCCGCGCGCATCTGTCACGATCATGGAAGCCTGTTCTTCATCCATGCCTGTGGCCACCAGCGCGCGATCCTTCCGCTTATCGCCTCGCTGGGAGTGGACGGCTTGGAGGGAGTCGCCTTTCCTCCCCTGGGTAACGTCGCGCTTGATGAAGCGATGCGCCTTTCCGGCGAGCGTCTGATCATCACGGGTGGCATCAGCGCAGCGGAGTTCGGACGGTTGCAAACGCGTGCGCAGGTTTTCGACTATACCGCAGACCTGTTTCGAAGGATGGAACCATTCGCAAATCGCTTCATCCTTTCCGCAAGTTGTGCCACCCCCTACAACGCGCCATGGAACGCGATCCTCCATTTCCGCGACGCATGGCGCGAGTTTGCTGTATATCCTTAACCACAGAGATCACTCTCTAACGTGATTTAGGAAACGCCAAGGGATTACCGGGCGCTGATATGCCATTCTCCCGCAAGGTGTGGGAACGCGGATTGGCAAAACGATGCCACTTCCAATATGAGTGCCGATGCGTATGAATCACCACTTCGCCAGTGTCACTCTTTGGCATAGGCGACAACTAACCGCAGCCTCATGGTACATCCTTCTGCACATCTACCAGCGGGAACGCGGTAAAAATGATCGACTCGGCGATGTTTTCCCGGCCGCCTGGCAGATCGGTTCGATGAGCGCGGAGTCATGGGTTTGGTCTCGCCATGTCAGGCCGCCGTCGTCGCTGATGGCGGTCTGGCGGGCGCGCTGGGAGCGTTCGTAGGGCAGCATTACCGCCGCTTCGAATCCCATCCAGTTGCGGATCCAGCCGAAAAGACGGGTCGGCCCCACCGCCAGCGGCGCTTGTTTTCCGGTGTCGATCCAGTGCCGCCATTTCGCCGCGAGGCCGTCGCCCAGACGCGTGGCCTCGTCCGGATCGAAACGCGGTTTGTAATGGGTTTCCCAGGAGGCTCTATCAGTCAGCAGCCAGCGTTCCGGGTGGGGAATCGAGCCCATGCGTTTCGAACGCAGCACCTGCACGCCGTCGGCTTGTTGGAACAACTCGGAATCGCCGCGGTCTTCGAGCACAATTGGGTCGAAGGGCGGGCAGAGGTCCAACGAGACCGGCATATAGGTGCGGTAGGAATCTAGGCCAAAGGCGGCGTCGGTGGTGTTGTCATCGCTACCGGCCCAGTGCAGGCCGGGAGGCGCGCCTTCGTTTTCGAAGCGCTCAAGGGTTTCCGGCCAATATCCCCACTCGGTGACAAACGCACGGTCCACCGGTTGGTAGGCCATCGTCGCCAAATATCGCTCGCGATCCATCACGGAAAGTTATGGGGTTGTGCCGCTTTGAAAATCTCCTGTGCGCGCCAGCGGGCCCAGCGGTATTGCTCGTAGAACACGCCGAAGGGGATCGAGTGATCCGAGTGTAGGATGAATCCTCCTTCGGTTGCGAAGGGAATTTTTCGTTGCAATTCCTCTTCGAGGGCCGCGCGGTCACCTAGCAGATTGTGGACGCTTAGGTTGCCGTAAAAGGTCATTTCCCGCGGGTGGAGGCGGCGCAGTTCGGCAATATCCATGTCCGCAGCACATTCAAGGGGATTGAGCGCCTCGACGCCTACTTCCAGCAGGCGGGGAATCAGGTCCCACATCCGTTAGAACGTGAATGCACGACGGTATCGAAGCGCGGAGAAGCGTCGATGAACATCGGTTCGATGTCCCACTCGAAGTGGTCGGCGGGCGAAACCCCGGTCGGCATTCCCTCGCCGATCCATTCCTGTTGGAGACCGTCCCACAGGGCGTCGGCCACCGGCAAATGGTCGGGACGTTTGAAATCGAGCGCGGCGGTGTCTCTTTCGCGCGAGGTCATCATGGCACGGCCATCAGGGATGGCGTTGCTGTTTCACCGCGTGGCGAGTGGGGCCATGAGGGACCGAACCAGCGGAAACTTTCGAGTTTTGTGCGCAAGGCGTCGAGCTGCCCGGTCGTGGGATTGTCAAGCGGCCGCCGGGCTGGTCCTACCGGCACACCCAGCCAGCCCATCAAGGCTTTGGCCGCTCCGAAATAACCGAGCGGCACCATCGCCTGCACCAGTTCGACGGATTGGCGCTGCAGCATGCGCGCGGTTTCCAGATCGCCTTGTTGGAAGGCCGCGATGAGTTCCTGATAGAGCGGCGCGGCGAAGTTATAGGTCGAGCCGACCGCGCCCATGGCTCCCACGCCCAGAGCGTCGATCAGTTTCTCGTCGATGCCCCACGGAATGTCGAAACGTCCACCGTCGAACCGCAGGCATTTTTCGTAGGTGGCCTGATCGTCGTTAGTGAACTTGATTCCCGCGAGGTTGGGGATGCACGCGGCGGCCTCTGCCAGGAAATCCACCATGTCGAAGCGCACGCCGGTGAGGGACGGAATGTCATAGTAATAAAACGGAAGATCCGGCGCCGCGGAGGCGATCTGCGCGCACCAGTCGACGAGGGATTCCAGCCGGCTCGGTTTGAAGTAGCTCGGGGCCAGCCCGGCCACCGCCTCGAATCCACAATCGGCCGCTGCGGCGGTGAACGCCTTCGCGTCATGCAGGCAATTGCTCCCGACGTGCGCCACCACCCTCAGGTTGTGGGCCGGCCCCGCCTCGGCCCAGGCCCGGTACATCGCAAACCGCTCGTCGCGGGTCAACGAGTGGGCCTCGCCGGTAGAACCGGTGATGAAGACAATTTCCACGCCGTTGTTGACGAGGTGCTCGGCTTGCAGCGGCACCACTTCCGGCGCGAGCGATCCGTCGGGGTGGAATGGAGTGTGGGTGGCGGCCACCAGGCCGTGGAGTTTCGGTTTCATGAAGGAATCGGGTAAAGGTCGTGGTATGGCTGCGGATGATTCCACCGCATTGACGGATGCCCCGACGGCCATTGGACGCCCACAGAATCTCCACTCCAGAGGTGACCCGGCAAGCCCATGCGATTGGTTTAATAAAAACCAATAGCCAACCCTTGGAGAGGCGTTGGCGATTGCTACGTTTTCCATGTCTCCACTCTCAATCGTCAACCTCCATTCCACCATGAAACACCGTCTCAACCATCGTTTCCTGCCTGCCATCATCGCAATCACCTGCGCCGGATCGGCACATGCAGCCGTCGTCACCAAAGCCGCGACCGGCTCGGATCTCGGACTTGCCGCCGCCTGGGGTGCGGCATTGCCCACCTCCAGCGACGTCGCCACTTGGAGCGGCACCTCGCTGGGTGGTGCCCTGACGAACTCCACCGTGCAGATCTGGGGTGCGATCGACATTCAAGGAGCCACTGACAATCTCTCGATTTCAGGCTCGGACGTCTCGCTCAGTGGCACCGGCGTCAATATCGCCGCCGCCGGCAAGGATCTGGCCATTGCCAACAAGATCATCCTTGGCTCCGGCCAGACATGGACTGTCGGAACCGGGCGGAGCATGATCGCCGGCGGTATCGTCAGCGGCGCCAACGCCCTGACCAAAGCCGGCGCGGGCAAACTCACGCTCTCCGGCGCGAATAGCTACAGCGGTGGTACGACCCTGAGTGCCGGCACGGTTTACGTCGGCAGCAACTCTGCTTTGGGCACGGGAACCATCACGGCAAACGCAGCCGCCACCTTGGCATCGGATGGTTCCACGGCGCGCACTTTGGCGAACGCCTTCAGCCTGACTACCGGCAACGCGCTGACCTTTGGTGATACCACAGGTACGGGGCCGTTGACCTTCAGTGGCACTACGACGCTCAGCACGGCCGGCGGCGCACGTGCGATGTCGGTGGCTTCCGGTGTCACCGCCACCTTTACCGGCGTGGTAGCGGGCGGCAGCAGCGGCACCTCCACCTTCACCAAGAGCGGCACCGGCAAGCTGAGCCTGTTGAATACGGCAAGCACCGTGAAGATCATCACCAGTCCCGGCGTGGTCGCCACCGGAGGCACGCTGGAAGTGACGAAGCTGGCCAATACAGGTTCCAATTCCAGCATTGGCTACACCACCATCGCCACCACCTCGGCAAGCATCGGGCTTGATGGCAGCACGCTGAATTTGATCGATCCCGCTTCCCCGTCGCCATCGACGACCGACCGCCTGCTGAAAATCGGCCAGACCGCGGCGGGCGGCACCGGAACCATTCAGAACAACAACGCGTCAGCAGCCAACACCTTGACGTTTTCCAATGCCAATGCCATCGCCTATGGCACAACCGCCCAGACGCGCACCCTCAACCTCGGCGGCACCAACACGGGGGCCAACACCATCGCCTCGATTATCGGCAACAACGGTACGGGCGTGGTCACGGTCAATAAAAACGACGCGGGCCAATGGGCGCTCTCCGGCGTGAACACCTACAGCGGCGCGACGACCATCAGCGCCGGCACGCTCACCGGCATCACCGGTGGTTCCTGTGCCAGCAGCGCGGTTGCCCTAACGCCCACCACGGGCAATACCGCCTCGCTGCGTGTGAGTTGCCCCGCAGCGGGTAACCAGTGGACTTGCTCCAGCCTGACATGCAATTCCGGCGGCACCGGGACCGGCCTGCAGTTCGTGTTGGGCGCATCTCCCAGCACCACCATTGCGCCGCTTTCCATATCCGGCACCGCGACTTTCAATGTCACTCCCGCTGTTGGCGTCGATCCCACCGGGCTGGTATCTGGAAACTCCTATCCGCTGTTGGTCGTGGCTGGCACTCCGCCTTCATCCAATGTTCCGACCACCGCCACCATCGGCAGAGGCCTGTCAGGAACCCTGGCCTGGGGCACCGGCTCGCCGTTCTCCACCAACACCTTGGTCCTCACTGTATCCGGCACGTCCTCCGATCCCCTGACTTGGAACAGTTCGGCCACCGGCACTTGGGATGTCAACAACAGCGGCAATGCGGTCTGGAAAGATATGACCACCGCCACGACCTATTATCAGGAACAATTTTCATCCGGCAACGCGGTGCAGTTTGCCGACACGGGCCTTTCGGCGGACACCACCGTGACTCTGGCAGGAGCCGTAACTCCCGGCAGCATGACGGTGAACAACACCACCTATAACTACACATTCTCCGGCAGCGGTGGAATCACCGGCACGACCGGTCTGACAAAAACAGGCACTGGCACGCTCACCCTCGCCACGACCAACAGCTACACCGGCGCTGTCGCCATCAACGGCGGCACGCTGACGGCCGGCAGTTCCACCGCTCTCGGCACGACGGCGGCTGGCACCACGATCAACTCGGGTGGCGTTCTCGATACCAACGCCCAGACTCTCGGTACGGAGCCCATCACCCTGGCCGGCGGCAAGATCGTCAACAACGGTGCCATACAGTCCAGTACCTTCGTCAGCGGAGCCCTCACCGTCACCGCCAACAGCAAGATCGGAGGTTTGAACCGCTGGGACATCCGCGGCACCGGTGCATTGGTCACTATTTACAGCGGCGTCACCCTCACCAAGGAGGATGCCAACCTGATCTATCTGAATGTTAGCAGCGGGACCAGCATCGTCAACAACGGGTTGATTCAAATTGATGGCGGCGACCTCGGGATTTATAGCAATGCCATCACCGGCACGGGTTCGTTCCTTGTCAACAGCGGTGCCAACCTACGTCTCGAATCCTCCACCAACAATCCACAGACTGTCACACTCAACGGCGGCACGTTGTATTGCCTCACCACAGCCGCCACCCAGTCCGGCCCGGTGACCTTGCAGGCGGACAGTGCGCTCAACATCGCCGCCGCCACCACCATCAGCGGTGCCATCGGAGAAACCGGTGGTGCCCACCTCCTGACCAAGACCGGCACCAGCACCGTGACGCTTTCCGGTGCGAACTCCTATAGCGGCGGAACCACCCTGAGCCAAGGCACGATCACGGTCGGAACGGGCGGCACACTCGGTGCCACCACAGGCGCTCTTTCGGTCAACAATACCAATAACAGCGCCGCCGGAAATGCAGTTGTACTCAACCTCGCCACCGCCGTGGACACCACCGTGGGCAGCTTGAGCGGTACCCTCGCCACGCCGACCAGCGGCACCAACACCGCCACCATCAACACCCAAACCGGGCGGAATTTCACGGTCAACCAGACCCTCGACAACACCTATGCCGGAGTGATCGCAGGGGCAGGCGGCTTCACCCTCGGCGACCTCAGCACCAGCAAGCTGACGCTCTCCGGCACCAACACCTATACCGGAGCGACCACGGTCAACGGCGGTACGCTCGTCATGAATTCCCGCAACGCGCCCACCATGGATGTCACCGTGGCGGATAGCGCCGCCCTGACGGTTGTGCCTACAGGCGCTCCCCTGATTCCCCTGACCATCAACAACCTGAACCTGGGAACGGCGGGCACGCCGATCCTCAACCTTCCGGGAAACTACATATCACCACCCGCCGCCGCCATCTATTGCCAGAACCTCACTGCAAACGGAACCACGACCCTCAACATTACCGGCACATTTTCCGTTGGCACCTATCCGCTCATCCATTATGTCACCAAGACCGGCACCGGAACATTCACCGTCGGCCCATTGCCCCGGGGTGTCGTCGGCCACATCGCGGATAGCGGCACCACCATTGATCTCGTCGTCACCGGATTCGATTCGCTCACCTGGAAAGGCGCGCCCGGAGCCGCGTGGGACATCAATACCTCCGCCAACTGGAAACTCGGAGCATCCCTCAGCGAGAAATTTCTCAATGGCGACAACGTGTGCTTCGATGCCACCGCCACGAGCACCAATGTCACCCTCGACGAATTTGTGGTTCCGAACACCGTGAGCTTCGATTTCAATGCTCCCGCCGCATACACCCTGAGTGGCTCCGGGTCGATCGACGGAAGCGCCCCGCTGCTCAAGACCGGTTCCGGCGTTCTAACCATCAGCACGGCCAATACCTTCACCGGCCCCGTCACCATTAACGGTGGCACCCTGCTGATGGACAGCATCGACGCCCTCGGCACCACCGCCGGCGGAGTCACGGTTGCCAGCGGCGGCACCCTTGACATCAACGGCTTCGGGGTGGGCGCAAAATCCCTCACCCTCAGCGGCGGCTCGCTCGATAACTCCTTCGCCACCACCGCCTCATGGGCCGGAGCGGTTCAACTCGCCTCCGGCACCTCGCAAATCGTCGCCACCAACCCGATCACCCTTTCCGGTGCCATCTCGGGTACGGGCAACCTGAGGAAGACCGGTTCCGCGACAGTCACCATCAGCGGAGCCAAAACCTTCAGCGGGTCCACCACCGTCATCGGCGGAGTGCTTGCAATCTCTTCCCTCGCCAATGGCGGCACAAACAGTTCGATCGGAACTTCGGATAGTACTGCGGCAAATCTCGTTCTGGATGGCAGCACCTTGCGTTACAACGGTGCGGCGGCTTCGTGCGACCGCTTGTTCACCATCGGCATCAACGGAGCCACCCTCGAATCCAGCGGCTCAGGGGCACTCAACCTGACCAATGCCGGTGCCATCACCTTGGCAGGGACGGATACCGCGCGGACCTTCACTCTCGGCGGGACGGGATCGGGAAATAACTATTACAATGCCGCACTGGCCGACAACGGCGCGGGGGCCACCAGTTTGGTCAAGACGGGGACGGTCCTCTGGGGGCTCCCCAACACCAACACCTACACCGGTCCCACCACTGTTAACGCAGGTACGTTGGTGATCGGTCTCGATACCCTGGCCACCAGCGCCTCGGTCACCCTCAACGGCACGAGCACCCTGCGCCTCGGCATAACCGGCACCACGACCATCAGGAACCTCAGCGGAGCCAGCGGAACCACTCTATCCAACCAATTCACCTTCCCCACCAGTGTATCCGGCCCGCGCGATCTGGTGGTCAACCAGAGCGTGGACGGCGTCTTTGCGGGATCTTTCTATGACGGTGGCTTCAGCCGTCCGATCTCCCTGACCAAACAAGGAAGCGCCTCGCTGACCCTCGGCGGCGATTCCAGTGCAATCCAAGGCCCAACCACAATCAACGGCGGCACGCTTGCCATCACCGGCACGCTCGGCACCACTACTGCGGTCACCGTGAATTCCCCCGCCACCCTTGACTGCGGTTCCAATATCTCCGGCAATGCCGCACTCGGTGCGAGCATGCACGTCACCTCTGGCGGACACCTCGCATTCCATATCGCCGCGGACCACACGGCCCAGATCACCCGCACCCTCACCGGAGCGCTGACACTGGATACGGGCAATATCCTCGACCTAACAGCCGTAACGGCTCCTGCCGGCGGCGTTTACATTCTGGTCAAAGCCACCGGCGGCATCTCCGGCACGCCGACCACCGTCAACCTGCCCTCGGGCGTCACCGGCACGGTGGCCGTGAACGGCAACAACCTGGAACTCACCGTCGGCAGCGGCGACTACTCCGCCTGGGCCGCCCTGTTCTCGGGCTTCACCGACACCGATCCGACCCACGATCCTGACCACGACGGACTAACCAACCTGCAGGAGTATGCATTCGGGCTCGATCCCACCAAGGGTTCCAGCGTTTCTCCGGTCACTGCGCCAGACAAGACCGCCGGCACCTTCACCTACACCCGCCGCAAGCAGTCTCTAACGGGCCTCACCTACACTTACGAATCCTCGACCACTCTGGGCGGTTGGGCCGGCTTCACCCCGGTCTCGGCCACCAGCAACTCTGGAGATCCCGTGGAAACCATCACCGTCACCCTGACGCCCGCACTGCTGGCAGAGCCGAAGCTCTTCCTCCGCGTCGTCGCCAGCCAACCCTGAGACCCCGGCCCCGCTCCGCCAATGCCATCCGGGCGATTGATTCGATTCCTCCCCTGGCTCCTGCTCACCATGCCCCATCTGATCGCCAGTCCCGTCGTTTGGGGCACGCTCCCCCGCTTGCCGGATCGCCACGGTCTTGCGGGGGCATTTGCCGGAGTATCGGCAGACACGCTGCTGGTCGCTGGCGGAGCGAATTTCCCGGACGCGCCGCTTGCGGAAGGAGGAAAGAAGGTGTGGCATGACACGGTCTATGTGGTCGGTGGCACTTCCGGTCCGGCGGATACCACGGCATCCCGCGGGTTCTATTCACTGGATCTTGAGCACCTTTCCGCAGGATGGAAGTCACTCCCTCCGCTCCCGGGGCAAGGCCGCATTCTGCCAGTGGCCGCAGCTCGGGACGGTGCGTTTTTCGTGGTTTCTGGAGCAAGTCTGGTCGCTGACGCATCCGGAAAACCCGCGCGGATCTATCTGAAAGACGGCTGGCGCTTTCAACCGGGAAGAGGATGGTCCGCCATGGCAGATGCCCCGCATGCGGCGGTGGCGGCTCCCACATCGGCACCGCTTGAGGGTGAACGTCAATTCCTGATCGGCGGCGGGGACGACGGGACTCTGGCACCTGTCCGGCCCGGAACACCGCATCCTGGATTTCTCCATTCGGTCATGGCCTATGATGTCCTCACGAATGAATGGAGTGACTTTATGGAGATCCCGGACGAAGTTTCCCCGCCAGTGACGACTTCAACCACCCTATGGGGAGCACAAACCATCATCCCCAGTGGTGAGGTGAAACCCGGAATCCGCTCGCCGCAGGTGGTTTTCCTGAAACCCTGAATGCCTTCGCTTTGATTGCGCCTCCTTCCACACCCACTGCCCGCGCCGCATGGCTGGTGGTTGCATTGCTGTGGCCGGTGGCCCTTCTGAACTATCTCGACCGCCAAGTGCTATCCGCCCTGCAACCGGCCATCGGCGCGGATATTTCCGCCGTGCTGGACAGCCGGAATTTCGGCAAATTGATGGGGATTTTCCTGTGGATCTACGGGGCGATGAGCCCGCTCAGCGGATGGGTGGCGGATCGCTTCAGCCGCAAGAAGTTGATAGTTTGCAGCCTGGCCGTGTGGTCGGCCGTCACCTTGCTGATGGGCCATGCGCATGACTTTTCCCAGCTCTATTGGATGCGCGCCATGATGGGTGTGAGCGAGGCATTATATGGTTTCATGAATCCTCAATCGTTCTGACATATAACACCATGCGCCTGACACCACGAATCCTGGCATTGGGATGCGCGCTTGCCGCGGCCCTGCCCGCAGATACGCGTGCCGCTCCGTCATTCACGGAAGCCGCCATCTTCACGTCCGGGCAGGGCGGCTATAACACCTATCGGATTCCCGCCATCGTGCGGATCAACGCCGGCACCCTGCTGGCGTTCTGCGAGGGGCGCAAGACCTCATCGGCCGACAGCGGGGACATCGACATCGTGCTGCGCCGTTCGACCGACAACGGGCAGACATGGGGAGCACTCACCCTGGTGCAGGAGGAAGGCGACACCGCGTCCATCACCATTGGCAACCCGGCACCAGTGGTCGATGAAAGCACCGGCCACATCCATTTGTTGTTTTGCCGCAACAACAGCCGCGTGTTTCACACGATGTCCACCGACAACGGACTCACATGGTCCGTGCGCGATGAAATCACCGCCGCGGTGAAACCCGGCACCTGGAGTTGGTATGCCACCGGACCGGTGCATGGAATCCAATTGAAACGCGGCGCACAGGCCGGACGCCTGGTCGTGCCCTGCGACCACACGTTGACCACGGGCGGCACCTTCGGCGTCCAGTCCGTATATTCCGATGACCACGGAGCCACCTGGCAACTGGGCGCGGTCGCGGGAGTCACCGCCACGGTTTCACCCAACGAGAATACCTGTGTTGAAATGGTGACCCCAGCCGCTGGTGGCGGCTCACGCCTGCATTTCAACACCCGCGACCATACCGGCTCCATCACGCGCGCCACCACCGGCTCCAACGACGGCGGCACGTCTTATGCGCCGGCCGATTTCACCGACGCACCCCAATTCACATGCCCCACCGTGCAGGGGGCCCTGCTGCGTTTCCGCGCCACCGACCAGGGAGATCCGGCCAACAGGATTCTGTTCTCCTGCCCTAACGGAAGTTCGCGCAACCGGATTTCGGTTTGGTCGTCGAATGACGAGGCACTAACATGGTCTGCGCCGAAAGCGGTCCACGAAGGTCCCAGCGCATATTCGGACATGGCGGTGACCGGCGACGGCAAGGTGGCCTTGTTATATGAAAAAGGCACCAGTTCGCCCTATGAAACGATCACTCTCGCGCGGTTCAACGAGGAATGGCTCGATGCACCGCCCCCGCCGGCGGAGAATCCCGGTGCCGCGTTCTGGAATTTCGAGGAAACCGCTCCGGGGCAAACCTGTTCGACTGCCAGCGGTGCCATCCGCGATGTCCATCCTGCGGAAAACGGGCTTCACCAGACGGCGACCCTGGCATTCCCCGCTGTGGCCGGTGCTCCCGCATTCGGCAACGGACGCGCGTTGGCCTTCACTGCCAACGGCGGCACCCGCATCCTCGACAGCGAATCCGGCAATCGCTTCGATTTCGCCGCCAACCAATCGTTCACCCTGGAGATCGTCTGCCGCATCCCGGCGGGCTCCACCCAGGTTGGCGCATTGGTGGCCAAGGATCTGGCCGCGCTTTCGCCCTCATGGTGGCTGCGCGTCGAGAGCGGCAAAGCCCGCTTTCTCGTGGCCGATACCTCCGCCGAGCCGAATGTGTTTTCCACCACCACCATCAACGACGGCCAATGGCACCACATCGCCGCCGTGCGCGACGCCACTAATCCAACCTCCAAACAACTCCGCCTCTACATCGACGGCCAGACATCTGGCAGCGCCGCCGACACGACCAGCAGCTCACTCGCCAACGGCCAGGCATTGTGGATCGGCCGCTACAACGCCGGCACACGTCTCCTAACAGGTGAGGTGGATCTGGTCCGCATCACACCCGCGGCTCTTGTGCCCGCGCAATTTGTCAGCGCATGGAGCCAGTTCGATGCGGATGGCGACAAAATCCCCGACGACTTCGAGCGTGCAGGCAATGGCTCGCTCGCCACTCTGGGGTCCGGCGACGCCGATGGTGACGGGCGGTCGGACTTAATGGAGTTCGCGCTCGGCACCAATCCCGCCGCCGCGGACGCACCCGCCGTGACCTCCACACGCACCGGCACGCAAATGCGCATCCAAACCCCCCAGCGCATCCTACCAGCCTGGTTGTCTCTTCAACTTCATTCCTCGCACGACCTCATGATATGGTCGCCAGTCACATCGTCAATGTCACTCGATCCGCTCGGAAATGGATTGTATATGCGCACTGATCTGGTGGAATTGTCAAACACTCCGCCCGGGCGGATGTTTTATCATTACGTGCTGACAACTTCCCCATGACCACGGTGGACAATCCTTTCAGGACAGTCAAACTCCACCACCGTAAGACAAGAACAGGACGAACCACATGATCCCCATCCTATCCGAATATGAAAATCATCACGCGAATAATAATGATTCAGTTATTGGTTTGTTTGGGGGAAGAGTGGTTCATTGCGGCAGCGGCCGGTTGATGCGGATCGTGTGGCCCTTGTTTTTGCCTGCGACATAGCTGTGGGAATCAACCCGGCGGTTGCGTTGGGTCCGGGTGCGGAGCTTACCGTAGTTGTCCTCGACGTAGCGGGTGACGACGGCCTTCTGGTCCACGAGCATGATGGCATAACTTCCCATCTGCCCTTCGGTGTAGGCGTTCTCGGCCCGTTGCTTGGCTGCGGTCAGTTCGGCGTTGATGCCGTCGCGAAGTCCCCGGTAGTAAGATGCCTTGTTGACATTGAAGCCGCAGGCCGCTTCGCCGTGTTCCATGCGGAACAGCGCTGAGTCGATGTTATGGCGGGTCATGAGTTCCTGTGCCTTGGCCAGTGCCACCTTCGCCTCGTTCTCGGTGGAACCGCGCGAGCGGTCGGCCAGGCGTAGCAATTTGCGGACTTTATCAAGGATGTCGGATTGTGTTTTTATGTTTCGTGGAGTTATGGCTTTGCTTTCATCGTCCCTCATCTGCCAGTCTGACAACTTCAATCCATGTCTTTTTTGTCTTCTTTCATCGGTTCTGTTTGACCCGGAGTTGGCACGTTTCCTGAGTCTCATAATC
>Ga0118677_10006308_pt1 | contig 20175 bp, 16 predicted proteins | sample AliMusrvi5mmetaG_FD_86154 | JGI IMG/M metagenome (GOLD analysis project Ga0118677, IMG submission 86154)
GCGGTATGGGTGTGGACTTTCCAGAGGTTGAAGCTGAAAAATCCGATGATACCGAGGTAGGCGAGGGCGACGGCGGCGATGGATAGGATGACATTGCGGCGGCGGCGGGCGCTGCGGCGGGCGGCACGGACGTCGGCCGGCAGGAGTTTGCTGCGGGGATCGGGCACGGGGCGGGGCGAGACGTCCACCGGGACACCGAACGCCCCGGTCAGCGCGCCGGGTGACGCCTGTTCTGACTGGGACCAGAGGAGGACATGCGAGGGGGTCAGATCGATGTCCTGGAGGGACAATTGGATGATGGCGAGGCGGATTTCTCGGACCAGAGCGTCATCGGGAGTGATGGCCGAGACGGAGGTGGCCTGGCAATACACGGGTTTCCCCTGATGGGAGAGGCAGAATACCCAGCGGCCGAATTCTTTCCACACCGCTAGGCAATCGCCCTGTAGCGGGAAGGCGCGTGCCGAGATATCGAATTCCTTGGGCCCGCGCAGTGGCAAATCGCCATCGGCTGGAGGGCGCAGATGGACGGAAAGCAGGGCGGTGGTGCTGCCCTGGCGGGCGATGACAAAGGTGTCGGTGAGTTGGCCGGCCATGGGGTCCGGGCGCATGCCGAGGCCCTCGGCATGCATCACCGCAAGTTCGGAAAACAGCGAGTCGTCTTCGCTGATGACTTTCATCGGAATGGCAGTGATCGCCTTGACCGGGAAAAACATCAGGATATCGCCGCTGGGGATGCCAATCAACTCGCTGGCACGTGAACTTTGGGAGGCGGAGTGGAGGCTGAAGTCGGCGTCGGCCTGGCTGGTCCATATTTCCCAACCGGTTTCACCGGGGACGAGGAGGATTTGATCGGTTGGCTTGCTCACGGGATGATTTCTTCGAAGCGTTCGAGGAGGGCGGGTTGGCCGGTACGATTGCGGACGATGACCGTGATGCGGCGTTTGGCCGCGCCAGCGGTACCGATGCTTTCGATGCGGGTGGTGGTGTCGTTCACAGAGAAGCGTTGGGCTAAGTCCGGACGACTATTGACATCCAAGCCTAAAAGAGCAAGTGCGGTATTGACATCTTTGAAGGGGATGTCGTCGTCGGTGTCACGAATGCCGTCGGAGCCACACACAGCTTGAGGGATGAGGGCGGCCAGCTCGATGGAGACGTTGGCGGCGGCGGCGATGAGTTCGGCGGGGGCCTCGTTGAGGTCGAGGCCGCCGCTGCTCCAGACAGTGAACCAGTTTCGCCAATCCGGGCGGGCGGCTTCAACGAGGTCCATGCCGCGGACCAGGCGCATTTCATCAATGTTGTAGAAGGGCCGGTTGAAGGGCTGGTTGATGCGGCCCTGGCTTTCATACCACTCTTTTTCGGCGCCGTTGAGGGAAACGTCGTCATCGGCGTCGATCCAGTCCGCGAGGCAGGCGGTGATGCCTTGTGCTGTGTCGAGGTCCAGTCCCCAGCCGATGAAGAGGTCGCGCAGCAGGGAGGTATCGTTGCGGAGGAGGATGGTGTTGATGTTAAAGCGGCCGCCTTCTGCCATAATCTTCACGTCGTAGCCGCCACCGGCGGCGGTATCGACATGGTGGAGGATGGGATCGGCACGTTTGACGACGGGGTTGCAGCCGACGGCGATGCCGATTTCGGCGATATTGCGGGCCCGGGAGCCGTGGACTTTGGCGGTGGTGAGCTCCATGTCAAACGAGATAACGCGCAGAGCGACCATGGTGGCCATGCCCAAAACAGCGATGAGCCAGAGCACGGCGACCAAGGCGAAGCCATGGGAGCGCTGAGAACTGGACGGGGGAGATAGCATGGGTAGTATCAGTTAGGGAATCAGGGGCCTGAGCGGCCACCGCCACCACTGCGGCCGCCGCCGCCGCCGCCGCCACCGCCGCCACCGCCGCCAACGGGGATGCCTGGGATGGTGATGGTGCCGGGTTTTCCACCCGGGGTGGTGCCTGGGGTGGTGCCTGGTTTGGTGGTGGGGGTGGTCGTGGGCGAGCCGCTGCTTTGCATGATTTGGCGGAGGACCACCTCGGGATCCGGCTTAGGAGGGATCCAGAAGATGTGGCGCATTTCTTCGCCTTTGTCGCCGAAGGCGAGGGTGAGTTCGAGTTGGAGGGGCATGCGGCCCTGGATATCCCAATCGGGCTGCCACTCCATGGAGGTGGCGTCGAGCACGCGCCACTCGAAGTAGGCGACGTCATCGACGAGTTCGATTTCGGCGAAGGGTTTGTTGTCAACGTTGCTGGTGCCATTGGTGGGGGCGGCCGAGCCCTCGAGGATTTCGTTTTCGTAATAACGCAGGACGATGGCCAGAAAGCCGCTGCGGCGGCGCACGGTGGAGAGTTGGACGGCTTTGGCGATGCGAGGTTGACCGCCCCAGGTGAAGCAGAGAGGGACGTTTTGGAGGGTCAGGTCGGAGAGGTATTGGCCGCTGGTGTTCTGGACTTGAAGATCGAAGCGGGTGTTGCCGGGGAGGGCCGAGAAGCGCTTGCCGAGCAGTTCGAAAAACGCCTGATGAAGCATTTCTTTGTTCTGGGAGTCCACCACGATTCGGCCCAGCTTCAGTGAGGAACGGGCGATGCCAAACACCATCCCGATGAGCAGGGCCATCAGGAACATGGCCATCACCACTTCCAGCAGCGTGAAGCCGGTACGCCTGGAATTCTCAGATTGAAGGATCATGGCTGGTACATGCGGCCGTAGCGCCAGGTTTCGGCGGATCGTTCCTTCCATTCACCGGATTCGTACCAGCGGGCGGTCACGGTGATGAGGTACATTTCCTGAAGGGGAGCGCCGTCTTGGTTTTCCAGGCTGTCGAGGATGGTGATGGTGGTGGCCATTTCGATGCCGGTTTTGGCGACGGGAGTGGTGGTGGTTCCCTCCTCGAGAACGGGCAGTGAGAGGGTTTCGTCCAAAGCGCTATCCAGGATGCGGGTGATGTGCAGTTCGCTTTGGGCGAACAAGGCGGCTTTGGCCATGGCATTCATGGCGACGGCAAAGCCAGTGGCGGCGGCGCTGAACACGGCGAGGGCCAGCACTACCTCAAGCAAGAGAAAGCCGCGCTGGCCCTTGCGGCCTGGATGGAGCGGAACGATCATTTGACTTCCATTGCGGTGTCGCAAATGCTGGCGGTGAGCGGGTGATAGGTATCTTCGATGTAGTTGCCGCCGATGGTAAGGCGGACACTCACGGGCTCGCTCAAGCCGTCGGGATCGAAGCGCCAGACGTGAGAGAAGTGATCACTCATCGGGAGCCATTCCACGGTATTCCAACGGCGCACAAAGCTGGCCATTTTAGCGTCGAAGTTGAGTTGATCGTGGACCGGGCTGATGGCACCGGAGCCGGGCAAAACGACGCGATCGCCGCCGATGGCGTGACCGTCGATAGTTTTTTTATCATCTTGGCCGGCTTCGGCGAAAGGCAGCAAGCGGACCACCCCCGGGCGGAATTCGAGGGCGTAGGGAATCTGCTGGAGAATCGAGATAGTGCGGGCACGTCTGGCGAGCAGTTCGACCTGCCCTGACGCCTTGCGCAAGTCGCGCTCGTCGGTGGAAAAGACCATGGTAGCCACGGCAGCGCCAAGAAGCACTGCCGCGATGGCGAGAACCATGACGATCTCGATGAGGGTAAAACCCTGCAGGTCTCTATTTCTGGTCTTGGCTGCTGAGGTCATCTGCGGTGTTTTCGATGCCGTCGGGGCCTTTGCTGATGATTTCGGGTTCCGTGGGGTCCCTTTTGCCTGGGAAGCGGTAGATATACTCGCTATCCCAAGGGTCGAGCGGAACTTTCTTCATGATGGCGGACCAGCGAGCGGGGACAGGGTTGGTAGAAGGTCTCTCCACAAGAGCCCTAAGCCCTTGCTGGGTCGTGGGATAGAAGCCATTGGCGGTCTTGTACTGCATCAAATTCGAGCTGATGGTTTGAAAGTCCGAATCGGCCCGGCCCATTTTGGATGAACCCAAAATACCGAGGCTTGAGTAGATGGCACCGCCCAAAAGCATGGCGATGATGCCGAGGACGATGACCATTTCAAGGAGGGTGAAGCCGGCGTGGCGGCGGGACTTGCTGGATGGAGAGGGGTGTCTCATGGGGGTGGTACGGGTCTGGGTGCGGCGCGAGCCTGTCATGGATGGAAACGCCGGGCGACTCAAAAGTTGTCGGCAATTTTGTTTTGGGCTCAAGATGAGGGGATTGAAGCGGCTCCACACAGGTTGGCATTTGAATTGGAGGGGGAAGAGGGATGAACTTTTTCCCGGACACCAGCTTTCTCTGCGCCCTCTACCGCGAGCAAGACAACTCGACAAGGGCTCGCTCCTTTTACCAGTCATTGGATGAACCGCTGGGAGTTTCGGCCGCAGTGGAGTTTGAGTTCCGCCAATCTGTGAGGCTACAGGTGTTCCTCAATTCCAAGGACTCGACCAAAGGCTATCGGCAGACGGAGGCGGCACGGGTGCTCGCCAAACTTGCGCACAACATGGCTGTGGGGGCCCTAGCCATCGTCCCGGCCGATTGGCCCGAGGTTTTGCTCATCGCGGAGCGTCTCTCTGTCGCGCACACCATTCAAGGTGGCCACCGATCCTCGGATGTCCTCCACATCGCCACCGCGATGCAGCTCGGCGCAAAAACTCTACTGTCGTTCGACCTGCGCCAGCGAGGTCTTGCCGCAGCCAATGGCCTCAAAATTGCCCCCTAATCCCCCGCCCGGAACTCAAGCCGCCGCCAAATTCCTGCGCTGTCAATTTTCTTGCCAGCGGGCCGGTGCTGCGGCAAGCTGGGCGTCCCAAACCATGATGAAACCAGTCCTTTTGATCGGAGCCGGCGGAGTCGGCAGTGTCGTAGCTCATAAATGCGCCATGCTGCCAGAGGTGTTCGGTCCCATCACCTTGGCGTCGCGCACCCTCTCCAAGTGCGAGGCAATCGCCGCCCAAGTCAAACAACGCACAGGGCGTGAGCTGGCCACCGCGCAGGTGGATGCGGACGATGTGCGCCAAACTGCGGCGTTGATCCGGAGTAGCGGGGCGAAACTGCTCATCAACGTGGCGTTGCCCTATCAGGATTTGACGCTTATGGACGCGTGTTTGGAGGCAGGTTGCGATTATTTGGACACCGCCAATTACGAGCCCAAGGATGTGGCGAAGTTCGAGTATGGCTGGCAGTGGGCCTATCAGGACCGGTTTGCCAAGGCCGGGCTATGTGCGGTGCTCGGCTCGGGGTTTGATCCCGGGGTGACCAATGGATTCACGGCCTGGGCACTCAAACACCAGTTTGATGAGATTCATACGCTCGACATCATCGACGTCAACGGCGGCAACCACGGCAAGGCATTTGCGACAAATTTCAACCCGGAAATCAACATTCGGGAGGTTACCGCAGCTTGTCGGCATTTTGAGGGTGGAGCGTTTGTAGAAAGCGCGGCGATGTCCCGGCATCAGGAATTCACCTGTCCGGAAGGGGTTGGCAGCTACGAGATTTACCGGATGTACCATGAGGAGCTCGAATCGCTCGTCAAACACATTCCGACGCTGCGGCGGGCGCAATTCTGGATGTCGTTTTCACCCAATTACTTAAAACACCTCGAGGTGCTGCAGAACGTGGGCATGACGCGCATCGACCCGGTGCTGTTCCAAGGCCAGCAAATCGTACCGCTGCAGTTTCTCAAGGCGGTGCTGCCTGATCCGGGCGAGCTGGGTCAATCGACCAAGGGCAAAACCTGCATCGGAAACATCATCACCGGCCTCAAAAACGGCCAGTCCAAGGCGGTTTACATCTACAATATTTGCGACCACGAAGCGTGTTTCGCAGAAGTCGGTTCGCAAGCGATCTCCTACACCACGGGCGTGCCAGCCATGCTCGGTGCCAAGCAAATGCTGGAGGGCACTTGGCGCGAGCCCGGCGTCTGGAACATCGAGCAACTCGAGCCCGACGCCTTCATGGCCGATCTCCACATCCACGGCCTGCCTTGGCAGTGCCGCGAATTGACCCCGGCGCAGGCCGCCGACTTTCAAGTGGCCTGAAAAAATCCGTGCCGCCCCGGTCGCTACGGTTTTTTTCTCAGCCAGCGATATTTCCCTTGCACGCTCCCCTCCACCCCATCACATTTTCCCCGTGAATCGCCGCAAAAAATTTCCCATCGTTGCGTTAGCCCTGCTTGCCACTTCATCCATTGGCTTGGGTCAATTGAGTTTGAGCCTGTGGACCGATGCCACTTATCGTCAAAAAAGTGCGGGTCAGTCGGACTTCCGTGGCGTCGGTGACTTCGGTGTCCTTCTGCGCGATGGCAATGTCGTCATCAATGCCGGCTGCGCATTGAACGGCAGTCTGACCTATTTCGGGGCCAATCCACTCATCGGTTGTCCGATCGGAGCGACCGTCTATGTGTCCATCGGTGACATCAATCCAGCCGGGCCGACCCCGCCGTACTTGCGGACACCGCCAGCCACGGGGGATCCGAGTCTCGTCTATGACGCTGGGGCCATTGGCCCCATCCGGGTATTCCGCCCCGACGACATGACCTATTGGGAAGTGCCTACCGCACCCACAGCGGCGGTGGCTATCTCGCCCTCCCATCCCGAATACTGCCATCTATACGCAGCGCCGCCCAGCGGTCTCACGCGGCCGATCAACACGTTTGCCGATGAGACGCTAACCGTCTATGGCAACCTCCAATCCGCCTCAGTCAGGGGATACTCGCTGGCACGCTACCGCTACTCCATGATCTTCGATACCGCCAACTATGTGGACGGCCCCTCCGCAGGTGCTGACATGAAGACCACCATCGTTCCTGGCGAATATGATTTCCTCTTTCCGCAACTAACGGATCCAAAAGTGGCGGTGACCGTTCCGGTGTTTTACCGGCCCATTCCCGAGGGTTACAACAAGGTCGGGACGATCATGCCAGGGAAAATCAGCCAAGGATTCCGTTTCACCAAATTGAACGGATCCGCCCTCACTTGGTCGGCGGATGGTTATGTGCAAATCGACCCTAGGCTGCCCAACACCATTGAGTGGGAGGGCAATGGCACCGAACTGATGTTCCCGTCCACTGACGTGATGTATTTGGCGATCGTGGACCTCGGGGGCACCGAGGCCGCCGGTACACTTCCGGGTTCGCCTGACCGTGAAATACCCAATCCTGCGGCACCAGGCACTGAGGCCACCCTATTCCCGGGTTTCACAGCCCCCGGTATTTCGCGTATCCTGATGGACAGCCCTCTCAATAAATCCTACACGATTCCGCCGCGCGTCATGAAGATGGTGTTCGTCGATCCTGTCACCCATCAGCACTACAAGGGCTATGAAGGTCTCCTCCAAGTGACTCTAGAACGTGCAACCCCCACCAGCTCGGTTGCCGTCGATTATTCGCAGCGCCGTTACCAAATGCCTGTGAGGTTTGTCGATACCTATGCCGGTTGGGCCTCGGTGATCTTCCCAGCCGGTACCCCGGCTGCCTCCAGACTGTCTTCGGCTGACCCCGATCATGATGGCTTCACCAACCAGCAGGAATGGCTGGCGGGAACCGATCCAATGGTTAGCACCTCCCATCCGGCACCACCCCACATCACATTTGTCCAGGGCCGTGCAGTGCGATCCACCGCCACCGCCATCCCGGGCCACTGGGAAACGAGTATTAACAAGGCGAATGTGGTGCCCCCGGTGACTTACGAATATGAGTTCAGCAGTGATATGCAGAATTGGCGCAGCATTGGTGATAATGATCCGGATTGGATCTTGATCAATGACGCGGATCCTGCCGGAAAAATCACGGTCCAGAGCCGGGCGGAGAAGTTGGTGGGCCCGGGTTTCCTGCGAGTCAAGATGAGTCAAGAGGCGGACCCCACCCCCGTATCCGCCCAATGACGCCAACGGCAGCCACAAGTGCCAGATGCTTGTTGGAGGTGACTGCCACTGGGGCCGCTTTTCTGGTGAGTAACCGCCAACCGGTAAACCAGGATCGTTCATGCCTTTGACATTAATCGACACCCCGGAGGCGCTTGTCACTTATCTCAAGACAAACCGCTTGGGCGATGCCAGTCCGGTCTGTGCGATTGATACCGAAGCGGACAGTCTCCATCGCCATCGGGAGTCGTTGTGTTTGATTCAATTTGCTGCGGGCGAAGATTGCCTGCTGATGGATCCGCTCGCCATCGACGATCTCTCTTCATTAGGAGACTTTCTCGGGCGTGCGGTCGTCTGGATGCATGGTGCGGATTATGACATGACCATGCTCAAGCGCCAGTTCGGTGCCCTGCCTGCCACCGTCTATGATACCCAGATAGGTGCACGTTTGTTAGGTGGACGGCGCTTCGGCCTCGCCGATCTGGTGCTGCATTATTTTGGTGTCGAATTGTCAAAAACCTCACAAAAGGCCGATTGGGGGAAACGCCCGCTGACGCCGAAAATGGTCGAGTACGCGCTCAACGATGTGCGTTACCTATTGCCGATGGCCGAGAAAATCGTCACGGATCTTCGCGCCAAGGGCCGCTACGAGTGGTTTGAGGAAAGTTGCCAGGCCGCTCGCAAGAAAGTCCTCGAGCGAGAAGATTCGCGCGAGGATGCTTGGCGCATTCAAGGTTCTGGTAAGTTCGATCCGCACACTCTCGCCTGTCTCCGCAGCCTCTGGCAATGGCGCGACAATGAAGCGGCCATTTGGGACCGCCCCAGCTTCATGGTGGCAACCAATCGCGACTTGATTGAGTGGAGTTCCACATTGGCAAAGCGCCAGACCATTGCCCTGCCCCGCCATTTCCGCCCCGAACGCGTCAAACGCTTCCGCCAATTGCTCGAGGACATCGAGGCGCTCCCGGAGACCGAGTGGCCTGCTTGCGCAAAACTCCAACGCCGCAAACGCGACCGCGATTTCGAACGCAAAGTCGATCACTTGCTCGGCCTGCGCGATCAGGTCGCATCCGCTTTGGACATAGAGGGCTCTCTCATCGCCTCGCGTGCCGCTCTCGAAGGCATTGCTGCCGGCGAGCTTGAGCCTGCCTCGGTGCTCTTGCCCTGGCAACTCGACTTGCTGCACTTGAACCCGACGGCATAATACCACCACCGGGATATGGGCGCCAAGTTAGGTCTTCCAAGGACGGCTGGTGACGGTTTGTACCACTGTGGCATTCATAACCATTGAGATCAGAGGGATGGCGTCCCAGTGTGGATTTGGCAAAGAAAATCCGGTGAAAAATCAGGTGATTTTCCGCGAAGTTCCTTGTTTCCATCTCCAAAATTGAGGACCCTTCGCCAGCCCTATGTCCGAGCCTCAGAACGAGCCCCCAAAAGCCGCCACCCAAGTTGCTGCCGCGCAGCAATATGACGCCGCGCAAATCGATAAACTCGAAGGTCTCGAGGCGGTGCGCAAGCGTCCAGGCATGTACATCGGCGACCCCGATGAACGCGGCCTCCACCATTGTGTCTTCGAGGTGCTCGATAACTCCATCGACGAACACCTCGCCGGCTATTGCAATCGCATCAAAGTCGCCATCCACGTCGATGGCTCCGTGTCAATCGCAGACAATGGTCGCGGCATCCCGGTGGATATGCACCCGAAATTCGGCATGCCCGCCGTGGAACTCGTCCTAACGAATCTTCACGCCGGCGGCAAATTTGGCCAGGGCGCTTACAAATATTCCGGTGGCCTCCACGGGGTCGGTGCCAAATGCGTCAACGCCCTCGCTGATTGGTTTCGCGCTGATATCATGCGCAACGGCAAGATCCACCGCATCGGCTTCCAGCGCGGCAAAACCACTGAACCCCTTCATGTCGTCGGGGAGGTGGACCCTGGCAAGACCGGCACCACCATCACGTTTTTTCCAGACGCCACCATCTTTGTTGATACCATCGACTTCAAGTTCGACCGCCTGGCCACCCGCCTGCGTGAACTCGCATTCCTCAACCCCGGCCTCACGATTGACTTGGAAGACGAACGGCCGGAATCCGCCAAAAAGGGCTCGTTCTTCTACGCCAAAGGCATCGAGGAATTCGTCGTCCAGTTAGGCGAGAACAAAACGGTCATCCACGATTCTCCGGTCATCCTCCATGGCAAACGCCAAATCGATCTGGATTATGACGGCAAGAAAACCACCGACGATGTGTTTGCCGACGTGGTCTTTCAATACAATGATTCCTACAACGACCAGATCCTTTGCTTCGCCAATTCGATCCCTAACGGTGATGGCGGCACCCATCTGACGGGTTTTCGGACGGCCCTTACCCGCGGCATCAACCAATACGCCAAGGTCAACAAGATTCTCAAAGACAAGGATCCAGCGCTAACCGGCGACGACGTCAGGGAAGGCTTGGTTTGTGTGATCTCGGTGAAGATGCCCAACCCGCGTTTTTCGTCACAGACCAAGGACAAACTCGTCAACACTGAGATTGAGGGTGTTATCTCCTCCATCGTCTATGAAGGCTTGATGCAATACTTCGATGAAAACCCCGCTCTCGCACGCCGGGTCATCGAAAAATCAGTCAACGCAGCCCGTGCCCGGGATGCCGCACGCAAAGCTCGCGAAACCGTCCGAAAAAGCGCCCTGTCCGGAGGTGGGCTGCCCGGCAAGCTTGCCGATTGCTCGGAGCGCGACCCTGCCAAATCCGAGTTATACATTGTCGAAGGTGACTCCGCCGGTGGCTCGGCCAAACAAGGGCGTGACCGCCGAACCCAGGCGATTTTGCCGCTGCGGGGCAAGATTCTCAACGTCGAGAAAGCCCGCCTTCACCGTGCCCTTCAGAACCGGGAAATCCAAAACCTTATCACTGCCATCGGTGCCGGCATCGGCGATGGCGAGCAGGAAGGTTCCTTTAACATCGCCAAGGTCCGCTACCACAAGGTGGTCATCATGACCGATGCCGACGTTGACGGGTCCCACATCCGCACCTTGCTGCTAACGTTTTTTTGCCGCCACATGCCCGAACTGGTCAAACGCGGATTCCTCTACATTGCCCAGCCGCCGCTCTATCTGGTAACCCGAAAAAAGCGTGCCGAGTACGTTCAGGACAACGACCAACTCAATAAGATCCTCATTGAACTGGGTGCTGGCGAGGTCATCCTGCGCAGCTATGATCGATCCCGGAGTTATACCGCCGATGAACTCAAGGGCATCCTCGATACCCTCTCCTCACTGTCCCGCTACAGCCGCTCCATAGAAGGCAATGGCGGCAATTTCCGCGACTATCTGGCAGCCCGCCGCCCCGATGGCCACCTCGCCGAATTCATGATCCGCATCCGCGAGGGCAATGACGAAAGCATCATCTACTTTGCCGATGACGAGGCACTGCACGCCTACGCCGCCGACAACCGCGATTTGCGTTTGTTCGATGAGATCCTAACCGATGAAGAACTCGCTGCCACCAGCGGCCCATCGCGCCGCGCCAAGCTGCACGAACTTCACGAGTCCCACGCCATCGCCCGCATCTTCTCGCGCCTCGAGGAAGCCGGCATCACCACCACGACCTTCCACTCCGATGACACCCCGCTTTTCGAGTTGCTGGAAGGCGATGGCGAAAAACAACACGGCACTCCCTTGTTCTCAATCCCGGAAATCCTCGCCCGTGTGTTGGAGATCTCCAGCAAGGGCGTCCAAATCAAACGCTTCAAGGGCCTCGGCGAAATGAATGCCAAGCAACTCTTCGAAACCACCATGGACCCAGCCACCCGCCAGTTCCTGCGCGTCCGCCTCGATGAGGACAACGCCGTGGAAGCCGATAAAATGTTCGACGTGCTCATGGGTGACCTCGTCGAACCCCGCAAACGCTTTATTGAAGACAATGCGCTAAATGTTAGGAATTTAGATGTATAACCGTAGAAGCTGATCGCATCCGCCAAACCAACACAACCTTTCTATAAATTAGAAATCCGATAGCCATTTTGACGGCCCCGCAAAATTATTTGCATAGATTTTCCGATGAACGAGGTAATAACAAAAGTATTTCTTGAATGCGCTAGAGCGATTGACGCTAGCGAACTGATCACTCGCGTATCGAGTACTGACAAGGAATACAGCTTTCAAAACTGGTTTGGAGATCGGCTTGCTGCTATCAAACTCAATATTGATGAGCCATCAAGGAATGCATATCCCGATTTCAGGCTAGTTGACTTTCCCGTCGGTTTTGAAATCAAGGGTCTCGGCTTTCCGGGACGCGAAGCAAACTATGACTGTAACAGCCAGGTTCCGTCAGGGCTTCACAACGGCCGGGAAATCTACTACGTGTTTGGACGCTATCCTGCAAAATCCTCAAACAACGCCTACCCGGTCTATGATCTTGTTATGTGCCACGGGGATTTCCTGAATGCCGATCACTCCTACGTTCACAAAAACAAAAACTTGAAGGGTTTCGGTAGTTACGGAGACATGATGATCAGAGACCGGAAGATGTATGTGGCTCCCACTCCCTATGCATTGACTTCAGGAACAGAAAGACAGGTCACATTGATTGCTCCAGACAAATTATCAACTCCAAAAGGTCTGAAGCTCATAGGCGGCTTTACGCGGGTTGAAGCCGCCAAACTGATACGTGGTTACAGTTTCGACATGATGACTCACGAACTCAAACCTTCACACATTCTGAACCCAGACGCAGGGAAAAAGCACCTCTTCAAAGTGTTTCGCTCCTCTGGTGCCACTGGTCCAGACGTCAACTTAGTATAGAATGGATATTTCGTTTACAGGATTATTTTCAGGAGCTGGAGGGCTGGATCTAGGCTTTGAGATGGCCGGGTACCAGCACCTTTATTCCTCCGACATAGACCCATGGAGTGTTCTTACGTTGAAAGACAATCGCCCGGGATGGGATGCTTCCGAGGCTGATGTCAGGGAAATTGCACCAGAGGATCTTCCAGATTCCGATGTATTGTTAGCCGGATTCCCTTGTCAGGGATTTTCTCTCGGCGGAAATCGCAGAGAAGGCGATGAACGTAACTTTCTTTTCAAAGAAGTCGTGAGACTGGCAAAAGCAAAGAAACCCAAGTTTGTTCTGATTGAGAATGTGCTGAATCTCCGCACGATGAGGGAACCCGAGAGCGGAAAGCCGTTCGTTGATGTGATCACGGCGAATTTTGAAGCTCTTGGATATCATGTGAAACACAATATCTTCAGGGTGTCGGGATTCGGGGTGCCACAAACCAGAAGACGATTCATTTTTGTCGCCAGCTTGGATCCCTTCCCGAAAGCGTTCCATTGGTTGTCGCCCGAGGCTGAGACCCCAGCCTCAGCTTTCCTCTCTGATCTTACCGAAGATTTTCGAATCGAGCTGCCGAATCATTTCCCAGAATGGGGATTCAGAAGCCGTGTGCATGATGAAACAGGCGAACCTTTTGAGGCAGCTGAAGCCCCGGTCCCATGCCGATTTTCGAGAACAGGATCCGATGGGCACCCAATCCGCTCGCTTGATATTCCGTTTCCAGCAATCGACACGGCTACGATCTGGGGTTGGGCTCAGGGAAACGTGAAAGCCGAGAGGATGTCCAAAGATCGTGTAAACGGTGCGTTCGTAAGAAACAAGGATACGAACCTCAAACTCTGGCGGATTCGTGCTAGCCGACTCAGGTGTTTCACGGATAGAGAATATGCAAGACTCCAGACCTTCCCGGATACATGGGTTTTCCATGGTGACAACAAGCGGCACATCCACAAGCAGATTGGCAATGCGGTTCCCGTCCAGTTCGCCTTGCGAATCGCAAATTTTCTGAAAGTCATCCATGAAGCTCAACGTTCGGGTAAAGCCATGAGCTCGTCTGGTAAAGGTCGAAACACTCAAATCGAACTCGCATTCTAACATACTCGTCTCTGTCAACGCCCTGTCCCGCGCCTGACACTTTTTTCCACCATGTCCCAAGATTCCATCAAACCGATCAATGTCGCCGAGGAACTTTCCAGTTCGTTTCTGGAATATTCGATGTCGGTCATCATTTCCCGTGCTCTCCCGGATGTGCGCGACGGACTCAAACCGTCCCAGCGCCGCGTGCTCTATGCCATGCGCCAACTCGGCGTCACGCCGGGCAAGCCGCACGTAAAATGCGCCAGAATCGTCGGCGAAACGATGGGTAACTTCCACCCCCATGGTGATAGTTCAATCTACTCGACTCTCGTCAACATGGGCCAGCCATGGTCGATGCGCGACATGCTGGTGGATGGCCAGGGAAACTTCGGCTCGGTGGAAGGCGACGGTGCAGCATCCATGCGGTACACCGAAGCGAGGTTGCACCATCTGGGCATGGCGATGATGGAGGACCTTGACAAGGATACCGTCGATTTCCAACCGAACTACGACGGCTCACAAAACGAGCCGACTGTGCTGCCCTCGGCCTTTCCTAACTTTCTAGTCAATGGCGGCACCGGTATTGCCGTGGGCATGGCCACCAATTTGGCACCGCACAACCTTGGCGAGGTGATAGATGGCATTTGTGCCCAGATTGACAAGCCGGACATCAGTTTGCCCGAGTTGATGCAATATATCAAAGGCCCGGATTTTCCGGTGGCTTGCGAGATCCGCGGCATTCGCGGCATCGAGGAGTACTTTCGCACTGGCCGGGGCTCGATGCGGCTGCGAGGCAAGGTCGAGATCGAGGAAAACGAAAACGGCAGGTCTATCATTACCATCCGCGAGGTTCCCTATGGCGTTAACCGCGCCACCCTTCAGGAACGCATCGCCGCTCTGGTCAATGAGAAGATTCTTACCGGCATCTCCGGCATGCGTGACTTGTCCGATGCGGAAACCCGCATCGAGATTGAACTCAAACGCGACGCCCGCCCTCAGGTGGTCGTCAATCAGCTCTTCAAGCTCACCGCGCTGGAAACCTCCTTCAGCGTCAACATGCTGGCGATCCATCAGAACCGCCCCAAACAACTCTCACTCAAGGAAGCCATCGATGCCTACATCGAGCACCGCCGTGAGGTCATCATCCGCCGTACGCGATATTTGCTAGGCAAAGCCGAGGAACGCGCCGAGTTGTTGGAAGCATTTCTGCTGGCGCTGGGCCACCTCGATGACTTCATCAAGATCATCCGCGATTCAAAAAATCGCGACGAGGCCCGCGAGCGCCTCGCTGCCTATCAATTTCCTCTCTCCACCGCCGAGGCTCTCGGCATCCTCATCCGCTCGCAGGCCGCAATCCAAGGCGTGAACTACGTTTTCAGTGAGCGGCAGGTCAACGCCATTCTTGAACTCCGGCTCTATCAACTCACCGGGATGGAGCGAGACAAGGTCAAGGGCGAGTACGATTCAATCCTCATTGATATCAAGGACTTGATGGACATTCTCGCTCGCGAGGAGCGCGTTTTAACGATTATCAAGGACGAACTCCGGGTGATCAAGGACAAGCACGCCACGCCACGCAAGTGCCCGATTCTGGCCGAAGCCGGCGAAGTTGCCATGGAAGACCTCATCGCCAACGACGCGATGATAGTCACGCTTTCGCATCGCGGGTATGTCAAACGCACGCCGGCCAGCGAGTACCGCTTGCAGGGGCGCGGCGGCAAAGGTCTCAAGGGTATGGAAACCCGGGCCACCGGCAAGGATGAGCCGAATGATTTCATCGAGCATTTGTTCTCGGTGCAGGCCCATGATTACGTGATGTTTTTCACCAACACCGGCCGCGTCTATGTCGAGCGCGTTTATGAACTGCCGGAGGGGACCCGCACATCGATGGGCCGCAGTATCCGCAACGTGCTCAACCTCAAACCCGAGGAGAAAATCGCGGCACTGCTGCGCCTCGAGCGCACGGTTGATGAGGATGGCAATGACGTGACGTTCCGCGAGGATGCCGGCTTCGTGTTCTTTGCAACGCGCTCTGGCAAGGTCAAAAAGACCGCGCTCAATGACTTCCGCAACTACCGCAAGGATGGCATCATTGCCATTAACCTCGAGGAGAACAATGAACTCATCGGTGTGCGCCTTACTTGTGGCTCTAATGAAATTGTCCTCGTCACCCATGAAGGCCTTAGCTTGCGCTTCCATGAAGATGATACCCGATCGTTAGGCCGAGACACCGCCGGGGTCATGGGCATCCGTCCGGTTGAGGGGGATTTCGTTGTTGGCCTCGCTCTGGTCACTCATGGCAGCACCCTGCTCGTCGCCTCGGAGAATGGTTTGGGCAAGCGCACCGACTTCGAGGAATACCGCACCCAATCCCGCGGCGGCAAGGGGATCATTACCATGAAAGTGACCGACAAGACCGGCCCGGTGGTAGGTGCTGTGACTGTCACCAATGCCGACGAGTTGATGTTGATGACCTCCACCGGCCAGAGCATCCGGATTCGGGTGGCTGAGATCCGCGAAACCGGCCGCAATGCCATGGGGGTGAAACTGCTCACCCTCAAGGAAGGTGAAAAACTTCAGGATATCTCTCTCTTCATTCCCGACGGCGAAGACGCTGACGCTGCGGTAGATGCCTCGATTGATGCCTCGATTGATGCCCCAGAATAGCAGATATAGTCTATGTCGGATTGTCGCGGCGTGTCTATGACCGCCGATGACCATGAATCGTCAATGAACCCGTCGCCTAGACAAGGGTCAACTCATGCACATCGGCGGTCATAGACACGCCGTTATCAAGATGCCTCAGGGATCAAGAATCTCCGAATTTGCCATGAATCCCAACTTCGGCACCAGAGCGGGTTTGGCGACTTTCTTTTTTGTCTCACACGAAGCCACGAAGGCACGAAAGGGTTTGGAAATTTTCAGTCATGGTATTCCCTCCTCTTCTTCGTGGCTTCGTGTGCGATTCTTTTTGAAACTCCTGGAATCCGACTTGCTCGCGCCGTCGCCGAAAACGAGGTCGAACCCAGAGTTCTGGGCCTACGCCCGCCGTCATCGCTTTTCGATTTGATTTCACCCATGTCCGGCGTTAAGACACGGCGCTATGCAAGAATCATCCATCATCCATCGCCGCCAATTCGTCAAACTCGGCACCTTCGCCGCCACTGCTGCACTGCTGCCCAGGACGGCCACCGCCGCCGCCGCCAACACCGCCGCCGCTGCCGCCGCCGCCCCGGTCGGCGCGCCCTACGTGCTGCCGGGGCTGCCATACGCTCACGATGCCTTGGAGCCGCACATCGATAAGCTCACCATGGAAATCCATCATGGCAAGCACCACGCCGCCTACATCACCAATCTGAACGCCGCATTGGCCACCGTGCCGGATCTGGCCAAGCAGCCACTCGGGAAACTGCTTGCCGGGCTACCCGCCGTGCCCGACGAGGCCCTGCGCGGCACGCTGCGCAACCACGGTGGCGGCCATTGGAACCACGACTTTTTCTGGAAATCCCTCGCTCCGGCGGCGCAATCCGGCAAGCCGTCCGCCGCCCTGGCCGCCGCGCTGGATGCCAGCTTCGGCTCGCTGGAGGCATGCAAAAAATCCTTTGGTGAAGCGGCCACCAAGCGTTTTGGTTCCGGCTGGGCCTGGCTCATTGTTTCGCCGGACGGCAAGCTCAAGATCACCAGCAGCCCCAACCAGGACAATCCGCTGATGCAAGGTGTGGTGCCCGCTGCAGACCTCGGCAGCCCGCTGTTAGCCCTTGACGTCTGGGAGCACGCCTACTATCTCCACTATCAAAATCGCCGCCCCGAATACATCGCCGCTTGGTGGAACATCGTCAATTGGCACGCGGTTTCAGAACGCTTCGCCGCCGCTAAAGCCTAACGGAACATGCGAGCGGGACTTGCCAAAGTCCCGTTCGCCTGATTGGGTAACGACGCGCCCTCACTCGGCCAGGGTCGTGTCGTTGGCTACAGCGGCTGCGGCACGTCTGGCAGGAACCGGCTCACGCAGTATAGCACGGCCAGAAGCACCAGGCCGATGCCCAAGCTCCAGCCGATGAGCTTCTTCTCAATCGGCAGCAACGGCTCGTAGTCCTGTTGCATTTTGGTCATTTCTTCGCCGATTTTTGGTTTGTCAGGCATAAGTTGATATGAGTTAAATGGATGGAGTTTTGGGAAGAGGGTGGGGGGCACCGTTCGCATGTTAGGGATGGACCAGTGGTGGATGCACACCGCCGAAAAACACCCATGAGATGATCAGGCCAAACCAGATGATGAAGCCGAAGAGGCCAACCGCATAGACGGCAGCCAGCCTGCCGATGCCTTCGTCCCAGAGTTTTCTGAAGTTGGAGATCACGCCGATCGTGAAAAACGTCAGACAAAAGAACAGCACGCGAAAGATGTTAGCCTGCTCGGTCGATGCCTTGGCAGGCCCGGCCTTGGTCTCTTTCTTCATCACCGGCTCCGCCACCAGCGCGGCCAGGCCGGTGGCAGGGTCCACTTTGGAGACCTCTTTCATGACCGGCACTTTGACTGATTTCAGTTTGCCGGTGAGCGGGTCGCTGACTTGCATTTCCTTGGTTAGAGGAACGAGGGACTCAGTTTTGACGAACGCGGGATGGGCCAGGCCGAGGGTTAGGAACAGGCCGAATGTTAGCACATATCCGATGATGAATTTTGGGAAGCGTTGCCAGATTTCGATAGGGCGGACTTTGTCGCCGTCGCGTTTTTCGATATGGTTGGCCCAGATATATGCGAGCACGAAGGCCCAGATGCCGATGAAGATATCGATGAACACCTTGATGCTGGTGGCTGTGTTCAAAATCCAGTCCTTCTCATAGATGATGCCGTTGCCCGCAGCCTTTGCCAGAATCAGTGCATCGGTGATGGCCCCGGCGGCAGTGGCCGCACCATCGGTTTTAACCGCCAGGCCCATCCACGCCCCGGCCACCAGGGGTTCCTTCCATAAAAACGTCTGCGCTATAAACGGTAGCAGCAATAACTCAACCACCGCAAAGACCACCACCAGTGACGACACCATGATCGGCACCATCGGCCGTGCCCGGATCGCCCCACCCGTGGCAATCGCCGCTGATACCCCGCAGATGGATATACCCGAGGCAAGCGGCGCGGCCCATTCACGGCTGAATTTGAAGTATTTGCGGGCAATGTAATAGATCACCGCCCAGTAAATCAGATAGGCCTCAACGATGGCACAGAACCCGCGAAACATGATTCCCCACGCCAGCGAGGAATTTTCCAAGGCCTTGATGCCCACCCCCGCTCCCATGATCACGATGGCCGCCTTGACAAATAGTTCGGGCTTTACCGCCTCCTGCAAAAGCGCCGCAAGCCGTGGGAAAAAGTTGCCGATGAGCAGGCCCGCCAGCAGCGCCAGCACAAACCCGGCCTCTCCGGTGAGCTTCAACGACCAAGTGATGCCAAATTTCTTTAGCTCAGCCGGGGTGGTCGCGGCGATGTTAGCATGACTGCCCAGAACCCAACAGGCAAAGCTGATGGCAAACGCTAGCGTGAAGGCGACCACGAATTTGCGCGGGCTGCCGCCTAACAGCCAATTGCCGACGCCCAGAAGCAGCCCCATCATCAGGTACGTTGATGCCACCGCCCACCATCCGGACATCCATTTGAATGAGGTCCCCACCGGGGTAATCGCTTTGGAAAAATCCGTCCAGATGCCCACTTTTGCGCCAAAGCCCAATAGTTCGACGCCAAAAAACACCCCCAGCGAGAGCACAAAAACCGCCAAGCCAGTCCATAATGACAGCCAGTCTTCGCTGATGCGCGGCTGGCGGGGTGCCCCTGCGGATGTATTGCCAGATATCGCGCTGGTTTCGAGATTCATTTTTGCTTGCTCCATGATACTTGTTTGCTCGTTTGTTCGCAGCGCAGCCAGCTTAGGGCCAAGCCTCTGGTTCTGGCAAGAGCGCACACCTGACAATGGAGATTCGGGCCGTTTCTCCCGCTGCTAATCGCTAAACCTCCGCATATTGTCTGCATTTGGCTATTACCAGCGAATTTGCACAGCTTTTGGGCAATCATGCGTAGTCAGGTCTTCAGGTATCACACAAGGTCCGCCGTCGTCTGCAACGACGCCAACCCCAGCCCCCACAGACACCCGAACCCAACAAGACAATCCCTACCATCACTCTTGCCACCCCTCCTAAGTAAAAATCCCTAGTCAATCAACGAATCACCCACAAACACCCGACAACCGAACCCCTCTAACCTAGACAACCATAACGATGAAAACAAACTGGAAACTTCCAAACATCTCGTCCATCAGCCGATGGATCCTCAACAAGCCAAGCAATTTGCTTTGGGGTGCCGGTGCCGGTGCCGCACTCGCAGTGGTGCTTATTTCGTGCGCAACCAACCGCACGATGACGGCTCCTCCAAGTATCCCCGGTGCCA
>Ga0118677_10005703_pt2 | contig 20174 bp, 18 predicted proteins | sample AliMusrvi5mmetaG_FD_86154 | JGI IMG/M metagenome (GOLD analysis project Ga0118677, IMG submission 86154)
TCACATGTCACGCATCACGCGTCACGCGTCACGATTTCTTATCATTCACAAATATTTCCGCTATGACTTCACCAAAAACAGCCCTCATCACCGGCATCACCGGGCAGGATGGCGCCTATCTGGCCGAATTCCTTCTTAAAAAGGGATACATTGTTCATGGTTTAAAGAGAAGGTCCTCATTGTTTAATACCGACCGGATCGATCATTTATACCAGGATCCGCATACCAAAAATCAGAATTTTTTTTTACATTATGGAGATCTTACCGATTCGTTGAATGTTACCAGGGTTATCCAGGAAACGCAACCCGATGAGATATACAACCTGGCTGCCATGAGCCATGTGATGGTCAGTTTCGATACTCCTGAATATACGGCCAATGCCGACGGTACGGGTACGTTGAGAATCCTGGAAGCGATAAGGCTGCTGGGACTTATTGAAAAAACCAGGATATACCAGGCCTCCACCTCGGAATTGTATGGCAAAGTACAGGAAATCCCGCAAACCGAGAAGACCCCTTTTTATCCGAGAAGCCCCTATGGGGTGGCAAAACTCTATGCCTACTGGATTACGGTAAACTACCGCGAAGCTTACAACCTCTTTGCATGCAATGGGATACTCTTCAACCATGAATCTCCCATCCGGGGTGAAACATTTGTAACCCGGAAGATAACCAGGGCCATAGCCAGGATTGCATTGGGGCTGCAGGACAAGCTCTACATGGGGAATTTATCCTCCCAGCGCGACTGGGGGCATGCAAAGGATTATATCAAGGCCATGTGGCTGATTCTGCAGCATGATACTCCCGATGATTATGTTATTGCCACCGGAATCACTACAGCGGTAAGGGAATTTATACGAAAAGCATTCAGGGAACTCGGGCTGACTGTTGAATTCACAGGGTTCGATGCTGCCGAAAAGGGAATAGTTATTGGCACTGAACGGGAAGAATTTAATAAGCTTGTCGGACAGGAAGTTGTGGCTATTGATCCCAGGTATTTCAGACCAACGGAGGTGGAACTGCTCATCGGTGATGCTTCTAAAGCAAGAACCGTACTGAACTGGACCCCGGAATATGACCTGGATACCTTGATCAGCGAGATGGTAGCCTCAGATTTCAGGCTGATGCAAAAGGAAAAGTTCCTGAAAGAAAACGGATTCAACACACTCAACTATTTCGAATAATGGAAAAAAAATCGAAAATATACATTGCCGGGCATACCGGGATGGTCGGATCGGCAATTACGAGGAGACTTCGTGAGAAAGGATTTGCGAATATCATCGGCCGTACGCTGGAAGAATTGGATCTTACCAGCCAGCAGGCTGTTGCAGACTTTTTTGAAAAGGAGAATCCGGAATATATTGTCCTCGCAGCGGCTAAAGTCGGCGGAATCATGGCCAACAACATTTACCGTGCCCAGTTTATTTACGAAAACCTGATGATCGAGGCCAACATCATACACCAGGCTTACCTGCATGGGGTAAAGAAATTGTTGTTTCTCGGGAGCTCCTGCATTTACCCAAAAGATGCCCCTCAGCCTCTGAAAGAGGAATACCTGCTCACTGGTGAACTTGAACAGACCAATGAGCCTTATGCCATTGCCAAGATTGCCGGGATCAAATTGTGTGAAAGCTATTTCCGCCAATACGGATGCAACTTCATCTCGGTGATGCCTACCAACCTTTACGGACCAAACGATAACTACAACCTTGAAACCTCTCACGTCCTTCCTGCGATCATCCGGAAGATGCACCTGGCTAAATGCCTGGAAGCAGGCAATTGGGAGGGAATCCGAAAGGACCTTCACAACCGCCCCATCGAAGGTGTCAGTGGAAACTCTTCGAAGGATGAATTTCTGACAATCCTGAAAAAATACGGGATATGCCTTGACACCGGGAGCAATTCCGAATCCCCCCTTGCCAGTCAAGCGTCAAGCGTCACGCTCACCCTCTGGGGCACCGGCCGGGTTTATCGTGAATTCATGCACGTCGACGACATGGCATCCGCATGTGTTAAAGTGCTGGAGGAATTAAATGTTGAAGAACTTGTTACTCGTCACGCATCACCTGTCACCGCATTTCTAAACATCGGCACCGGTGAGGACCAGACCATTGAAGAAATTGCGGCCCTGATCAAATCAGTGGTCGGATTCACAGGCGAAATCCATTGGGACAGCACCAAGCCGGACGGAACGCTGAAAAAACTTCTGGACGTAAGCAAGTTGCGTGCCCTGGGAGTTACTGCTTTCTTATCCCTTGAAGAGGGAATCAGCAGGGTTTACAACCAATATCTCCAACAAACCCAATAACGAAAAAAATCACAGCATGTTCACGGGCAAAGTTTTATTGATTACAGGTGGAACGGGATCATTCGGCAATGCTGTGCTGAACAGGTATCTTGCTACCGGCATCCGGGAGATCCGTATTTTCAGCCGGGATGAGAAAAAGCAGGATGACATGCGGCAGCATTACAAGGATGCGAAGATCCGCTACTACATCGGCGACGTGCGCGACCGGGGCAGTGTGGACAATGCCATGAAGGGAGTCGATTTTGTGTTTCATGCAGCAGCGCTGAAACAGGTTCCCTCCTGTGAATTCTTCCCCATGGAGGCGATCCGTACGAACGTGATCGGCTGTGAAAACGTAATCGATTCGGCAATCCTGCACCGTGTTGCAAAGGTAATTGTGCTCAGTACCGACAAGGCCGTCTACCCGGTAAATGCCATGGGAATTTCCAAGGCAATGAGTGAAAAGGTGATGATTGCCAAATCACGCAACCTCGACGGAACAGGCACTGTACTTTGCGGAACACGCTATGGCAACGTGATGGCTTCGCGCGGTTCGGTCATCCCCCTCTTCATCGGACAGATAAAAGCAGGATTGCCGCTAACGATTACCGATCCAGGGATGACCCGTTTCATGATGACCCTTGAGGATGCGGTTGACCTTGTGATCTATGCCTTTAAATATGGCCGGAACGGGGATATGTTCGTACAGAAAGCCCCTGCTTCAACCATCCGTATCCTTGCAGATGCCCTCATCGGCCTTTACAAAGCGGGACACGAGGTACGTATCATCGGAACCCGCCATGGTGAGAAAAAATACGAGACCCTCGTGAACCGAGAAGAGATGGCCAAAGCAGAAGACCTGGGAGAATATTTTCGCATCCCGGCGGATACCCGTGACCTGAATTACGGGAAATATTTTACCGAGGGCGAATCGAAGGTCTCAGTCATGGAAGAGTATCATTCTGACAATACCCGCCAGCTAAGTATTGAGGAGACAAAATCAATGCTCCTTAAGCTCGACACGATCCGAACCGAAATATCTACAAACCAGTCATCCGGAATCCCCGGCTAAAATTCATGACCAGTCATCCTTCATCCCCAACAGTCTCCCGGTTGCGTATCGGCATTACCGGCCAGGCCGGGTTTATGGGCAGCCACCTGTTCAACTGGCTCAACCTCTTCCCTGAAAAGTTCGAGACCCGACCTTTTGCCGATGAGTTTTTCAATTCGGCGGAAACCCTCCGCAACTGGGTTTCAGGCTGTGATGTCATTGTTCACCTGGCAGCCCTAAACCGTCACAACGATCCCGAAGTAATCTACCAAACCAACATCAGATTGGTAACACAACTGATCGATGCTCTGGAGAACACTCATAAAAGGCCCCATGTGCTGTTCGCCTCCTCCACGCAGGAAGAACGTGATAATCATTATGGAAGATCAAAGAAAAAGGGAAGGGAGTTGCTGGAAGCCTGGGCGGCTGAAAACTCAGCTCAAGTCACCGGGTTCATCATTCCAAACGTATACGGTCCTTTTGGCAACCCCTATTACAATTCTGTGGTAGCAACATTTTGTCACCAGCTTACACACAACGAGCAGCCCCGCATCGATGTGGACGGAGAACTGAAATTGATCTACGTGTCCGAAGTAGTGCAACAATTTGTCAAACAGATTGAAGAGACAAACAGGCACCGTAAAAGCGAGTTGGTCATCGAAACCATACAACTGCAACACACTGCGCAGGCAAAAGTCAGTGTAATCCTGAACATCCTTGAATCGTACAAGGCAAACTATTTCGAAAAAGGGGAAATTCCTGCCTTGGACGATCCTTTTAAAAGGAATTTATTCAGCACCTTCCTTTGCTACATCGACCACAAAAACTTCTTCCCTTTCAAACTGAAATTAAATACCGATCAGCGAGGTAGTTTTGTGGAAACGGTGAAACTGAACAGCGGAGGGCAGGTTTCATTTTCGACCACCCTCCCCGGAATTACCCGCGGCAACCATTTCCATACCCGTAAAGCCGAACGGTTTGCTGTGATAAAAGGCAAAGCTTTGATTGAATTTAGAAGAATCGGGACCGGCGAAATACTATCCTTCGAACTTGACGGAGATCATCCATCGTTTGTGGATATGCCTGTGTGGTACACGCACAACATCAGGAATACCGGTGAAGAGGAACTTTATACCATTTTCTGGATCAATGAACATTTCGATGTCAGTGATCCTGACACCTATTTTGAAAAAGTCTGATCATGAAAAAGTCGATACTCAAAGTGATGACGGTCATCGGGACCCGCCCCGAAATCATCAGGCTTTCGCGGACCATGTCGCTGCTTGATGAACATCTGAACCAGGTTATCGTCCACACCGGTCAGAACTACGATTATGAACTCAATGAAGTGTTTTTTACAGAGCTTGAGCTGCGAAAGCCAGATCATTTTATGAACATTGATACCTCTTCGCTGGGGGCGGCAGTAGGGGATATCATCCGGAAGTCTGAAACGGTGATGAAGGAGGAAAAACCAGATGCACTGCTTGTGCTTGGTGACACGAACTCGTGCCTGTCAGCATACATGGCCAAACGGATGCACATCCCCATCTTCCACATGGAGGCCGGGAACCGGAGTTTCGATTTCAATGTACCGGAAGAGATCAACCGGCGGGTCATAGACCATATCTCCGATTTCAACCTGGTTTACACTGAACATGCCCGCCGGCACCTGCTTTCTGAAGGGCTGCCGCACAGACGGATATATCTTACCGGCTCGCCGATGAAAGAGGTGCTCGATTATTACCGGCCAGGGATTGCCAAATCGGATATCCTTTCCCGGCTGTCTGTTACAAAAGGTGGATATTTCCTGGTCAGCACTCACCGGGAAGAGAATGTGGATCATCCCGGCAACCTCGAAAAAATCTTGAACATCCTCAACAGGCTTGCAGCCGATTATGACCTGCCGGTGATCGTTTCCACACACCCGCGTACCCGTAAGAAACTGGAAAACCTGGCTGACTTCCAGCCCGATCCAAGGATCCGGTTCCTGAAACCGTTCGGTTTCCTGGATTATATATTTTTACAGCAGCATGCCCTTTGCACCCTGTCCGACAGCGGCACCATTTCGGAAGAGTCATCCATCCTCTCCTTCCCGGCAATTTCACTGCGCCAGTCGATGGAACGTCCTGAGGCGCAGGACGCCGGCACGATCATCCTCACCGGGTTTGAGCCCCTGCGGGTGCTGGATGCCGTATCACTTGCCATTCAGGAACACCAGCTACGAACATATCAGCAGATCGCTCCCGACTACCTGATTGCCGATACTTCCTGGCGGACCCTGAAACTCATCATGGGAAATACCGGCCTCAGCAACATGTGGCATGGAATCCGATAACCACTTTCAATGAACCAGGCTTCCTTTCTAAAGAAATATTTCTTAGCCATTGTGGTGTTTTCAGGGTTGACCATGTTGCATTTTTCACCGGTTCAAACGACCTATGGAGTCTATTTATCTATCTTCCTTGCCCTGGTTTCCTGTTTTAATTCAGTTGCTTTCTTTGTATTTGCCGTGGGATCACAAATGGCCCCTGATCCAAAAGGCATTTCACTCACGCTTGCCCAGCTCGGAGTTATCTGCTGGATTGTCACATTGCCTGTAAATGGTTGGCCGGCACTTGTTCAAAAGGGGTTTAAGATTCCGGCGGTGCTGATCCTTTTTCTTCTCTGGGGAATTTTAATGACAATTTTTAACGGGACCTGGATTAAATTCATTCCTGTTCTCACAGGTGCATTTTTTTTTATCATAGCCATTGTTTACGCCAATGACGACCGCTACACGTTAAACAATTACTTGATCGTCATCTGCCTTTCATCTTTCATCAGCATTGTAGGTTATTGGTTCCTGCGCGTGGGGTTGCCTGTCGAACTTATTCAATACGAAGGAGATGCCGTTAGGAACGTGGAGCGCATCGGCAGTGGAAAGGGCGATGCCAACATGGTCGGGATCATGCTGCCGATCGGTGTCATTGGATATATGTTTGCCACAGCCACTTATCTTTCCGCTAAAAATAACTGGGATGGCACACAAACTCAAAGGGTGGGGCTTATTAAAGCTTTATTATCGGTTATTATTGTTTTTTTTATTGGGATACCTCCCCTGATAAGTACGGCATCCCGTTCAGCGATCATTACAACATCTATTGGGTTTGCAGCCATGCTTATTTTTTTATATATTTCTGTTCTCAAGGAGCCCGTTCTGGTCATAAAATCGAGAATCCGGGCTGTGCTGGTTTTAATTTTAATCATGCTGATTACGACAATCACGTATATTACTACGAACGTTAACTTCAATCGCTACCTGATTGCGATGGAGAGAATCAGCGACAAAGAGAGCAGCATGAGTACCAATGGAAGCATGGTGGGGGGGAGAAGCTCGATCTGGCTCAGCCATATGAAGATAATTGCCGAGTACCCGCTTTCCGGTTCGCCAAAGGACGCTACCTGGCTGTTTTCTTCTTACGGGCGAGGGAAATTTGGTGATTTCGTTGCCCACAACACCTATATCGAAGTGGGATCCCTGGCGGGGTTGCCGGAAAGCATCCTGTTTATCCTGTTCTGTTTTTATCCCTTTGCTAAACGTTACCGGATTTTTTTCCACCCCGATTACCTGGCCTATACCCTTGTCGGGATTTTGATTTTTGTTTCATTCATGTCATTCAGCGCTCAATCCTGGAAAGTTTTCTGGATTTTCATGGCCCTGGTCTGGCTGATCTATTTCAGGAGTGAACAGCAAGTCATCATGGATGGGAACGAAATATGAAAATCGGCTCTTTTGCATTTCCGAATCTTTTTAAGACAAATTCACTTGTAAAAAATTCATTCTGGTCGCTCGGGTCCGGGATGGTTGACCGTTTTTCAGCCCTTCTTGCACTTGTCATACTTGCCCGGTTGATGGATAAGGAAAACTACGGGGTGTTTATCTTTATCATTACAACCCTTAACCTCCTGGCCAACACCATCATCAGCGGGCCTGCAAATATTTTCATCAGCGAGGTCTCCCGGAACAGAAAAAATGAGAGCCGTAAGATCCCCGGGCTGCTGGCCGTCGGAATTTTCTGGTGCCTGATTGTCGGGTTCGTGATCATCCTGGCAACCCTCTTTTTTAACCGGCAGGTTGCTCTTTTTCTCGATCCGGGTCATCGCATATCCGCCAATGTCATAAAGATTATTGGCCCCTGGGCTGGGCTGATAACCCTTTCAGCTGTATTTTCGGCGGTAATCCAGGGGTATGAATTGTTTGACCGCACTTTCTTTGCCTATCTTGGAAAAGCATTTGCAAACATCACTTTGTGCGTTAGCCTTGTTATTTTTTACGGACTGTGGGGAGCCATTGCAGCATATGTCCTCACCGCATTCATTTTCCTGGTTTTATTGTGGAGAATCAGCGATCGCCAGGTCAAATGGCATTTCAGTGACGGGATCGCACTGATAAAAACCGATAAAGAATATGTTTCCAGGATGGTCCGGCTTTCCCTGCCGTTGATCCTTTTATCACTGGTTCAGATGGGGGCAGACTGGGGCGGGCAGTTTCTCCTGGCCAAAGGGGGCAAACAATGGGCTGCAGTTGCTGATCTAGGGGTCGCACGGCAGATCGCATTCATCCTTCCTGTTCTCTCTTCATCCGTTGCATCGGCCGGGCTCCCTCACTTTTCAAAAAAAAGCAACGATGGAGCAGATATCTATTTTCAATCTGTCGTAAACTACATCAGGACTTCCTGGTTCATGCAAATCCCGCTTGGGGCGGTATTGATCTGCATAGCACCTTTCGTAGTGACCATCATCTATGGGAAAGAGATGGCCAGTGCATCGGGCATCTGCCGCATCCTGGTCATTTCCTATACAATATTCGGACTTACCGGTACAATCGGACCGGTGCTGACCTCCAGGGGAAAAACAAGATTGCTCCTTTTGTTCCAGGTTATAAGGGCCTCCTCAATCCTTTTATTCTGTTTTCTTTTCCTGGCGCTTGAAGGGTACGGCATTGCCCTTGGATATCTTGCAGGTGAAAGTATCCTGTTGATTGTTGCCGTTTTGACCTACTTCAGGTATGTTAAAAACATCATTCACGAGGTCGTTCCCCAGGTTGTGCAGTTAATCCCGGTACTTATCGCTGCAACTGCATCCTTTTTTACAGGGCCATGGATTGCATTGTTAATTCTTATGGCAGCCATCTGCGTCGAGGGATTTATATTTAAAGATTTGATATACAAAATAATAAAGAAATAGCAACATGCCTCTTCCTGTAATGGTACATGTTGCCTGGGAACCCAGAACCGGTGTCTGGTCCGTGATAAAAAACCTGATGCGCTGGCAGCAAAACAATGGACTTGCCGCATCCGGTTTTTTTTTCTCCTCCGACCATGCATACATCAAATGGCTGAAGGATGAGATCAGCTACAACCACCTGGACGGGAAAGTGTTTTTTTGTCCGGACCTCGGGTTGTCCCGGCTTGCAGAGTTGCTGGATTGCAGGCTTTCAGGTCAAATTGAGAAAATCCAGTCGGAAGAAAAGGGAAACAACATCTACCTGCTTTTTCATGACGCACATTTCTCCTCTGTTTTTTTTCCCTTAAAAAAGGAAATCCGGGCTGTCAGGATAGCTGCATTTCATGGCTGCCCAAACGGGTTACTCCAGAATAATCCTGTCAAAAGAAGGCTTCACCATTGGCTCGGTAAAAGATTGGTTCATTATGTTGATGGGATGGTTTCTGTTGACAGATTCAGTATCCCGGTCATTTGCGAAAAACTTTTTCTGGACGAGGAGAAAATGTATACCGTATACAATGGGGTTCCCTCAGTGGCGAACTCAAAAAAAAACTTTGAGGAATTTCCACCCGGGACTTTCAGGGTGGGTTTTATTGGCGCACTTGACAACCGCAAACAGTGGCACCTTGCAGCAGAGTCTTCGCGCATCGCATGGAATAATAATAGTTCTATCAGGTTCATGCTTGCAGGGGATGGTCCTGACAGGGAAAAGGCGGTGCGATGGTTTGATTCCAATGCTGATTTTGCATCATACCTTGGAGAAGTACGGTCAGCATCCGAAACGGTAATCCCCGGACTGGACCTCCTGATTTTAACGAGTACAAACGAAGGCATGCCAATGGTCATTCTTGAGGCTTTTGCATGTGGTATTCCCGTGATTGCCTCGCGGGTCGGTGGAATTCCTGAAATAATCAACGATGGGGAGAATGGCTTCCTGGTTGATGTGACAGCTGATATTAATTCTATTGCCAGTAAAATCTTGTCAATTGCAAATTCACCGGAACTGTTCGCTCAAATGAAACAGCATGCCCTGAAAACCTACCGCGACCGTTTTTCGGTCGAATCCTGCGGAGAGGCTTACCTGGCATTATTTCGGAAACTCGAAGGGGAAAAAGGGCACGGCAATGCAGGTGTTTAACTTTGCACAACTAGGTGCACGGTACAGGTATCTGTATGCTGTACTTTTGAATGAATCCGGTCTGCTTGATAAGCTTTACACGGATTTCTGGATGCCGGTAAACGTTGAGTCCTTAAAACTGCCTTCCATCGTCCGCAAAATCGCTGGGCGGCGGAATGACCTGATTGCCAACCGGAAAGTTGTTGCTTATTATGATTTAGGTCTTCAGTTGTACAAAGCGCTGAACAAATCAAAAGATATATATTATCAGTCAGGGGTTCTCGCTGAATATGGTTCAAAATTCGCCATCAGGCAATTGAAATCCATCAACAGATCCTCAGGTTATATCGGGATGTGTTCAGAGTCGCTGGAAGTGCTGCGTGCCCTGAAAGGTACCGGCTCATCAACAATCGTGATCCAGTATGATGCCTGCGATGATTCAGCCATCTTAATACCGGAAAATAAGAGATGGCCAGCGTGGGTTACTGAAGGAAACCACCGGTCGCCAAACTATTATCAGCGGGTTTACCGCGAATGGGAAGAAGCAGGCAAGATCATGGTCAATTCAGAATGGACCCGCGATCAGATCGTCAAACAGGGCGCTGATCCCTCCAGGGTGATGATCATCCCCCTGATATGCAATACCCAAAATGGTGGGAAAATCAAACAAGATCGTGTGAGCAAGCCTCTCAGGGTGCTGTATGTTGGTTCTGTAGTTCTTCGCAAGGGTGTTCAGTATCTGCTGGAGGCGGCGCGAATGCTGAACCACAATCAATTTGACTTCTTTATCCTCGGGCAAAACTACCAACCACCCGAAGCATTCAAAGAACTCGGGAACAATGTCCGTTTTATCGGGCAGTTGCCTTACCAGGAGGTTGGAAACTACTACCGGAATTGTGATGTTCTCGTTTTTCCTTCGCTTTCAGACGGGTTTGGCAGCGTCCAGGTGGAAGCCATGAGTTACGGGATGCCCGTGATCGCATCTTCATCCTGTGCAGGCGTAGTCGAACATGAAAAATCAGGATTTATCATACCGCCTGGAGATTCCGGTTCCCTTGTACAATACCTTCAACGGCTTGCAGATGATCGCGATCTGTTGGGAATTCTTTCTGTTAATGCATTATCCCGTGCCAAAGAATATTCGTTTGAGAAAGTTTCGAGCTTGTTTACAGGTCATTTGGAAAGCATATAATGAATGATTTACAATCGAACTGGAAAAAAACAACCGTTCCCACGTGATGAAACTTCTGGTTAATTGTTCAAACATCAGGGGAGGCGGTGCCAGCCAGGTTGCACTGGCAACCTTCAGGCACCTCAGGAATTACCCGGGAAACAGCTATTGCATCCTGCTTTCTCCCGATTTTAAAGGGTACATCGATCCCGCTTCCTTCACCGGAAATTTTACATTCCACTTTCTGGACCGGCATATCGGAGTGCCTATTCATTTCCTGCAAACCAGGAAGATACTTGCAGCAATAGAAAAAGCATTTGGCCCCGACTGTACCTTTACCCTGTTCGGACCAAGCTACTGGACGCCTGTTTCACCCCATCTCATGGGATATGCCATCCCGCATTATGTTTACCCTGAATCACCCTATTTCAGGACCCTTACCTGGAAAGAGACCATTCAATTTAAGGTCAAACGTTTTCTCCAACGGCATTACCTGAAAAAAAACGCGGATTTTTACCATGTCGAAACGGAAGATGTAAAGAGCCGGCTGGTTGTTTTCCTCGACATTCCTCCCCGGCAGATCCACGTTGTTCCCGCCGCCCTTCACCCGGTATATTACGATGCCGCGATCATCAAAAAGGAGATTTTGCTTGGGCCGCGAACTCCGGGGGAATTGCGGTTGATAAGCATATCAGGGTTGTCGGCCCATAAAAACCTGCAGATCATTAAAACAGTCATCCCGATCCTTGAGAAAAAGTACCACGTCAATGCCAGGTTCATATTAACAATCCCCGACAACCTCTACAAGGAACATTTTCACGGCATGGATGCCTACATAACCAATGTCGGCCCTGTTTCGATTGAAAGCTGCCCTTCACTTTACGAGCAGGCTGATTTTCTTTTCCTGCCAACGCTCCTGGAGTGCTTTTCGGCACTGTACCTTGAAGCGATGTTCCTGGGAAAACCGATGCTGACCAGCGACATCTCCTTTGCCCATGCCATATGCATGGATGCGGCTTCCTATTTTAACCCGCTGGATCCGGAAGATATCGCCGAAAAGATATACACACTTAAAACCGATGAACGGCTCAGGAAACAGATCATCGACGCCGGTCACCGGCATATCCATGATTTTCCATCAAATGTAGAGCGGACACAGAAATACATCTCCATCCTTCAAAATATCATTTGATTGACCGCAATCATACCGGCAGGAAAAAAATGATTCCTGAATGGCTTTCAGGGGTGAAGAGCTGAATCCTTACTGAATCCTAACTGAAAGGATAGTGAAACAGAGCTGAATCAGAGCTGAATCAGAACTGAATCAGAGCTGAAACAGAGCTGAATCAGACCTGAAACAAAGCTGAAACAGAGCTGAATCAAAACCCGGGCAAAAATGAGCAACGAGCAGTAAATGAGCGTTTTCATGCTCATCAAAAAACATTATTTAAGAAAAACACTCCTGAATTTTCAAGACAAATCCTGTATGAACGAATATAAGTTAAAAAAAATTCTCATAACCGGCGGGTTGGGCTTTCTGGGCAGCAACCTGGCCGTCCGGCTTGTTGAGGAAGGTGCCGCCGTCACAATTTTAGATTCACTGGATGACCGATATGGTGGAAACACCGTTAACATCGACAGCATAAAAAACCAGGTCAGGCTGATCATCGGGGATGTCTGCAACAAGAGCATCCTGCAGCCGCTGGTAGCTGATGCTGACATCATTTTTCATTTTGCAGCGCAGGTAAGCTACATCGACAGCCTGAAAATACCCCTCGAGGATCTGGATAAAAACGCCCTGTCAACCCTGCTGATGCTCGAGATATGCAGGGCACTTAACCACAGGCCGCTCATCCTTTTTGCCAGTTCCAGGATGGTCCTCGGGTATGTCAGCAATAAGATGTTTTCCGAAAATGATTATCCCAAACCACTCAGTTTATACGGGGTTCACAAACTGCTTTCTGAAAATTATCTTCACCTGTATTACAGGGAATTTAAAATCCCTTTCATTGTCATGCGGCTTACAAATCCCTATGGACCGCGCCAGCAGATCAAGCACAGCAAATATTCGCTGGTCGGATGGTTTATCAGGATGGCCATGAACCAGGAGACCATCAGGATTTTCGGGGAAGGGACCCAGCTGCGTGATTATATCTATTCGGAAGACATAGTCGAAGGTTTTTTCAGGATCGGCAAGTGTGAAAAAGCGATTGGGAAAATCGTGAATATCGGCTCAGGAAAGGGCACTGCATTCCGCGACATGGTTTCGACCGTACTCGAGGTCGTTGGAAACGGCCAGATGGAGTTCGTGCCCTGGCCGAACAATTATGAAAATCTTGAAACCGGCGATGCCATTGCCGATATCAGCCTTATCAGGGATCTTACCGGGTTTTCACCCCGGTTCTCCCTGCATGAAGGAACTGCCAGAACCTATGAATACTATAAAAAGCACCTTTCAGATTATATCTGATTTTCAAACGATATGCAGCATCAACCACCCAATTTTTCATGAAGAATGCTTTGATTGTTTCATTGAAATTCAATCCCGGTCATTTTTCTCATTTGATCGCCAATTATAAACTGTTTGAAGATTGCGGCATGCATCCGCGCCTTTATATCCACCCGCAATTTCTACGGATGGACCCAAATCATGAATTTGAACATATCACCACGCCCGAAGGATTACGGAAAATGTCTCCCATTGATGTTGCGGTTTTCTGGTTCCCAAGCATCCGGAATATTTTCGAAATCATCCGGCTCAGGCTTTTTTACAAATCATCCGTGATTTATATCTACCACGAACCCTTTGATTCAATTTTAAATTATTATCGTTCCGGATTCAGGTTTAGAAAGATCCTTAAAATCTGCCTGATCAACCTTGTCAACATCCCGGTGATTATTTTATCGACCGGCATTGTTCTGCCTTCCATGAAAGCCTTGTCGCTGTATCGTCGCAAATACACCCTGCTCAACAGGAAATATTCCATGATTCCCCTGCTTTTTGATGATGAAGCCTCTGCTCTGTTGAGAAATGAGGATAAAAAATGCTTCTCCTACATTGGAACCATCGCGGCGGATCATGCCTTTGACCGTTTCGTAAGGTTTGCCGACGATGCGGTTCAACGGAATCTCTTCCCTGGCCTGATTTTCGTCATCGCGACACGAAATGAGATCCCTGCGGGAGAACAAGCCATCCTTGAACCACATATTACGGCGGGGAGGGTCGTCGTTTGCGCAGGCCATCCCATGACCAACGAAGAAATCAACGGTTTCTACCGGCAAAGCCTGATTGTTTGGAACGCCTATAACCGTTCCATGCAGAGCGGAGTATTACCCAAAGCTTATATGTTCGGGGCATCTGTTATTGTTTTAGCGGGCCATTCAAATGAATTCTTCGTCAATCACAAAACCGGCGTTGCCGTAAGCGACAACAGCAACCTGGCGGAAATTGGGGAAGCAGTGCTGGAGATCCAGCGCAACAGCGACTTCTTTATTCAAAACAGCAGGAAGAGGTTTCTTGAAACTTTTTACTATAAAAACAGAACAGCCGATTTCATGAGCCTCCTGGCAACAGGAGATCAGGCGAAATGACATTATGACGGAACCTGTAACAGTCAACCTGAATATCCCATCGTATTACGAGGAACCTGATAACGGGCTATACAGGTTTAAAAGAAGGCTGACCTTTCGGAAGATAATCAGTATCATCCGGAAATCGGTAAAAAACAGGGAAACCTTCTCGCTTCTTGAAATAGGTTGCGGGTCAGGATATTTTCTCTCATTTCTCGAAGAGATGTTTCCCGGTGCCAGCCTTACCGGGATAGAATATGATCCTAGGCTGATCCCCGTGATCAGGGGGAGGATAAAGTCTGCGACCGTGATCAATGACAATGCAGAGGATTTTGATCCCGGTAACAGGATGTTCGACGTAATTGTTTCCCTGCAGGTGATTGAACATCTGCACAAACCTGAATCCATGCTGTTCCGCGTGCATCAGCACCTGCTGCCCGGGGGCATCTTTATTTTGACAACCCCGAATCTCACAGGGTTCGGAGCCGGCACCATGAAAGCGAAATGGGGCGGCTTCCGCGACGACCATGTTTCGCTGCATGGTTTCAGCGAGTGGATCTCCATCCTCGAAAAAAACGGGTTTACCCCGGTATATTGCGGATCCACGTTTTTTTCAGGAATACCACTATTCAACAGACTGCCCCTGGGAATGATAAACTGGATGTTGCTTTTCTTTTTCGGATCATGGAAATGGGAACATGGTGAATCATTCCTGGGTGTTTTCAGGAAAACTGTTGTCCAAAAATGACGGGAGGAATTTGAATCCAGGGAACCAAAGCAAGTCAGCAGGAGAAAGTCATCTTTGGGTGGTCTCAGAGTATTTTCATCCCTGCGACAATGCCACAGGACAGATCATGACGGTGATTGCCGGCATGCTTTCCAAGATAAGAGGAGTAAATGTCATTACCACCACCCGGCGGGGAGTTGCTGCCGGCATTGTCACTCCCGGCCTGGAGGTGTTCAGGATCAAAGACAGCAGCCTTAACAAAAACAGCCTGTTTCAACGACCGCTGCGAATCATGCTGTTAAGTCTGCGGCTTTTCTTTAAAATCCTAAGGCTTGTCAAACGGAACGATACGGTTATCAGTGTTACAAACCCCACCCTGCTGACATTTCTGCTGAAATTCGGTAAAATGATCGGTGGATTTAAGATCATTCTCATCGTTCATGACGTTTTCCCTGAAAACATGGTTGCAACAGGGATCATGAAGAAGACAAATCCGTTTTTCCGGATCATCCGGAGGGGTTTTCAGAATGCCCTCGACAGTTTTGACGCGGTCGTGGTCATTGGCCGTGACATGGAGCAGATCATGAAGCCGAAAATCAGGAATACGGGTAAAATTCATTACCTGCCCAATTTTGCCGAAACCGGCAGGATAAAACCGGTGGAGAAAAGGTTGAATCCCATCATCAGGGAGTTTGGACTCGAAGACAAACTGGTTATCCTTTTTACCGGGAATATCGGAAGAGCCCAGCACATCGATTTTATCTGCATGCTGCTGCTGAAAATGGCAAGCATGGCGGAAGTTCACTTCTTATTCATAGGAGACGGGGCGATGAAAGCACCGCTGGAAAATTTCATTCGTGACAATGGCCTGTCAAATGCAACTTTGATGCCGGCAATGGCCAGGAACAGGGAAAATATCTTTCTGAATGCAGGAGATATCGGCCTCGTATCACTCAAACCCGGTCTGAAAGGGCTCGGGGTTCCCAGTAAAACCTACTCATATATGGCTGCGGCCAAACCCATCCTGGCAATGGTTGAGCCCGGATCGGAGATTGACATCATGGTTAAAGAGCATAATATCGGATGGAGCATCGATCCGCTGGACCTGGAACAGTGTGTTCGTACCATTCTGTCCTTAAAGCATGGTTCAGATGAAATGAGGATGAAAGGTGAAACTGCCAGGAAAACATGTGAAAAATTCCATACACCGGAAGTATATGTTGCAAATTTGATAGCTATTATTAATTCAATTTAAATGGCCGACCCACTTAAAATCTGCATCACAGGAGGTTCCGGGTTTCTTGGAACGCGATTGATAAAAATTCTGGTGAAGCAGGGAGCAGATATTCAAAACATTGATAAAAACCAAAGTGAGGTTTTTCCCTCTGTGACCACCGTTCAGGATATCCGTGATTTGGTCGGACTGAAAAATGCAATGCAACCGGCCAGTTTCGTTGTCCATCTTGCTGCCGAACACAAAGATGATGTTTTCCCGGGCTCATTGTATTATGATGTAAATGTGCAGGGTACGAAAAACATCCTGGATGCCATGGATCACCGGGGAATCACGGGCCTGATTTTCACCAGCACGGTAGCCGTTTACGGGCTGAATAAGGATAATCCGGATGAAAATTTTATTCCCGACCCATTCAACCATTATGGGAAAAGCAAATGGCAGGCGGAAGAGTTGATCAGGGAATGGCAGCAGAAAGGTTCCGGCCGGTGTGCAGTCATCCTGAGGCCATCGGTAATTTTCGGGGAGACCAACAGGGGGAATGTCTATAATTTGTTGCGACAGATGTCGACCGGCCGCTTTCTGATGATCGGGAGCGGGAAAAATGAAAAGTCAATGGCCTACGTTGGAAATGTCGCCGCATTTATCGCATACCTTTCAGGGAAGATGCAACCGGGGATCGCCGTGTACAACTATACCGATTTGCCAAACCTTACCACCAAAGAGCTGATTGGTATTGTAAGAACAGAATTGGACCTGAAAATTCCTCCAGTCAGGATACCCTATTTTCTAGGACTCTCTGCAGGTTATTTTTTCGACCTGGCTTCCCTGCTCCTGCATAAAAAACTCAACATCAGTTCCGTCCGCATCAGGAAATTTTGTGCAACCACCCGTTTCAATGCGGGAAAAGCACATGAGAGCGGATTTCATGCGCCTTATCCGTTTAAAAAAGCATTGCAGGAAACCATCCGTTTTGAATTCTCAAACCATGACAACAAGGGTAATTGACAAATCAAGCTAATCTCACTAACCCTGATCAATGAACAAGATTGGAAACATCATACCGCCCAGCTTTTTCAAACTCAAAGGAATATTGCTGTTTTTAACCATATCGACCGTTATCATCGGGGGCTGGAAAATTGCACACCTGGATGACCTGCTTTTTGATCGCTTGCCGGGGTTTTTCACCAGACTGGTTTCAATTGAAATCCGGACCTCCCAGTTTTTTATTAAGGATGTTCTTGGGATTCAGTCGGAACTTTCAAATAATGTAATTACCCTTCCAAATAAAACCGCACTGCTGATGAACCCCGGGTGCACGGGTTTTAAACAGGTGATTCAGCTGTTTTTAATCCTGGCATGCTATCCCGGCCCTTTCAGGAGAAAAATCTGGTACTTGCCGGTTTCTTCGCTGGTCCTGATCATCTCAAGCATGCTGCACTTTGTTTTGCTTGCCGTACTCATCGACAAAGACCCTGTCCATTTCAATTTTTTTCACGATCACCTGTCGCGCTGGCTCTATTTCACGATCTTTTTCCTGGCATGGCTGGTTTGGGAGGATTACGTTCGAAACCCGCAATCAAAAAAAATTAGTACTTTGCGAAATCATCCAACAGTAACCCGTTGAAATTTATTTGCAGATGATCTACTATTTCACCGAATACACCCGCCTGATTCTCTGTTTTGGCCTCTCCCTGTTCGTTACCTTTATCCTCCTTCCTTCGATTGTGGATATCGCCAGGGCAAGATCACTCGTTGCGGTCCCCAACGGGAGGACCTCCCATTCCCGTGAAATTCCGGTGCTTGGCGGTCTCGGTATCTTTATCGGTTTCATAATTTCATGTCTTATCTTTTTAAGTTTTAGTTCATTTCCAAGATTTCAGTATCTTTTTGCCGGACTGATCATCATTTTTTTTGTCGGATTTAAGGATGATGTGATCGGGATTTCTCCTACAAAAAAATTCCTTGGCCAGGTTGTTGCTGCACTGATCATCATCGAATTCGGCCAGATGCGCATCACTGAACTGCATGGGTTTCTGGGAATTCACCATATCGGTTACACTCCCAGCCTCATCCTGACACTGATTACAATCGTAGGCGTTACCAATTGTTTCAACCTGATGGATGGCATCGACGGACTTTCCGCAAGCCTGGGAATCCTCAGCGCAGCCTCTTTTGGATGGTGGTTTTTCAGGTTCGGCCAATATGACTGGACTGTTTTATCTGCCGGCCTGATCGGCGCCCTCATTGCTTTCTTTTATTTCAATGTATTCGGGAGAAGGTATAAGATTTTCATGGGAGATACAGGAGCGCTGCTGCTTGGTTACCTCATGTCGGTGATGGCGATCGAGTTCAACGAGTTCAACATCGGGTTTTCCGGTTCGCAAGCCATCCCTTCCACGCCGGCTATTGCTGTTGGTGTGCTGATGATCCCCGTTTTCGATACTCTCAGGGTGTCGGCTACGCGGCTGATAAAAAGAAAATCGCCATTCCTGCCGGATAAAACACACATCCACCATTACCTTTTATGCATCGGCTGTTCTCATTTTGCTGCAACGATGATCCTTTTTATTACCGGACTCTGTTTTGTGGTTCTGAGTTTTCTCCTGGTAAAACTGGATGCGGCATTGCTCCTGCTGATACTCCTTTGCATCGCTTCCATCCTCAGTTACATAGCCATCTTTCTGGCGAAAAAAAAACAGCTAGAACCCGATGTTGATACCTGTTGAAAAAGTGTTGGTGGTTCCTTTCATGACTTCCGGCTGATAGCGCTCCTCGCCTTCACGGGCAGAGTTTAAATAGGCGATAAAGAAATAGCCGTTGCTCACGAATTCATACCTGGCAGAGAACTCGAAAGAGTGATTTTGCCAGGTTTTGTTTTTCAGGAATGGAACCTGGTCAACGGCGTAGCCAGCATCAATTCTGTAGGGAACATCGTCGCCATGCTGTGCAATGGTGTATGATGCATTGATCAGCACTCCCCGGAGCGGGTGAAACGAAAGGGCAAGATATATCTCCCGGGAATTTTCACGGAGGTAATTTCCAAGGATGTAATCGTTTGATGAAAAGGTAGTTGAAGGAATATAATGATCATAGGTCATGGGCTGGGTGCGGGTATATTCGGCCGAGAAGGCGAGGTTCTGAATGGGAAAATCGCTCAGTTTGAAACCTGTCTTCAAACTCGTGAAATTGTGCTCATTCCTGTTCATCACACGCGACATCTTCCAATCATCAATGTAGAGGGAGACAAAAAAATGTAAATGTCTGATTTGTCTTGTTGAAAGATTGAAAAAGAGCTGGGAGTTTGATCCGGAATTATTGGTGTAGTTGTTTTTTGTGGCATCCGCCGAATTGTAGAAGAGAAACGGGATGAGGTAGATGGGGTTGACATTGATATCGCTGTATATGATAGAATTCCCTACCGAGAGGTTCAATCCCCGCCACGGAATGAGGGTAAACATGTTGGCCGCAATATATTTGTTGCGGTAAACCTGGCGGTAAATAGTTCCTGCATAGTATGACCGGCTGCTGTCGATCACGTTTGAGTTGAGCCAGCCATGCATGTAATTAAAATCGAACCACTTTGCCGGGTTCAGGTGCAGTTGTATATATGGAAAAGCGGGAGCTTTACCCGATAAAATATTGGCCCCATGATAGTTGTCGCCCCATACCATCCGGTCGTTGAGGATGCCGATCGAACCCCATCGTACGGATGCTACAATCCCTCCGCGCATTTCGCTGTAATCGCCTCC
>Ga0118677_10006311_pt1 | contig 20170 bp, 10 predicted proteins | sample AliMusrvi5mmetaG_FD_86154 | JGI IMG/M metagenome (GOLD analysis project Ga0118677, IMG submission 86154)
GTGCAAGCTTTCCTTCGATTAGTAAGTTGAACGTAGGCAGAGCACTAAGAAGCGGTACGTTCCCCATCAGTTAAGAAATTCATGCTGACTATATTACAGTTCAAGTGACATTTTTCATGAAAAGTTTTTTTCATAAACGATGGGAATAAATAAAAAATTTACAACTAAAATTCAATTAACAATATACGGTTCTTCCGACCGCTTACAATACACATCCACCTATTCGGAAGCGATTTGAAGCAATGCTTTTATTTTGTTAGTTGGATCTCTTTGAAGTCTTTCTGAAGCACTCTCAAACTCCGATAAAGCCATTTCTAGATCAGTTGCGGTCTTGATTTGATTAGCTAGAGCTACAAGGACAACCTCTTCATCATCTTTTAATCGATCGCTTGCTACAGAAAGCCCCACCCCACCTTTAGTAATTGCATAAAGCATGAATCCTTTATCATCATTAAAGTATTGTGCTAATACAGTTATAATATCTAATTCGGCAATTTCCCTCTCCATCTGTACATCAGCCAGATTTCGTAAAGCTCTATGGTAAGGATCTAAAGGATCTTGGTTCCCAGCCCGTCTATGCTCCCGGCTGATTTCGATCACAGCGCTGACTATGGGTTGGGTCAATAAAGACCGATCAATAAACTTAAGCGCCATGGGATTTTGTTGTACCGCCAGTACAAAGACCTCTTGACTAAAATTGGACTGCATTTTTGCAGAAACATACTTAAGGGCCATGGGATTTTTTTGTAACGCTGATAAAATGAAATCTGGCCCTAATTGTTCCTTAATGCCTGGAGGAACACACCAAAAAAATAGGGGGTATTTTTCTACAGCTTTAATTGCTCTTTCTTGGGTGATATCTCCTACTGACAAAAACGGAAAGAAGTCGGGATCATCCGGATTAGCGCGGGCATGATCAATAACAGCTTGCGAGACGAATCGGATCGCTTTAGGATTTTCAAATAGTGCCTCTGATACTATCTCTTTTGTTCTTCGCTCTTCTGGGATATATTCAAGTACGAGGCCATTTCGCTTAACCGCATCTAATTGGAAACTAAAATCTACCTGCAACGCTAGGCTGGCATACCGAAATGAGCGACTATCTGCCTGAACTGCAGCAAGAACTATTTCAGGGTCATTTCGCAGGTCGTCGCTGACATAGATAATTGCTTTGTAATCTTGCTGAAGAGCGGCAAGAAATATTGCACGGTTGTTTCGGAGCTCTTCGCTAGCATACTGAAATGCCCAACCATTTTTGTTAACTGCGGCTAGAACTATAGCAGGGTCGTTTCGGAGCTCTCGGCTGGCATACCCAAGTGCCTCCCCATTTTGCCGAACAGCGGCAAGAACTATAGCAGGGTCATTTTGGAGCTCTCGACTGGCATTCTGAAGTGCACAGCCATCCTGCTGAACAGCAGCGAGAACTATAGCACGGTTATTTTTTAGCGCTGCACTGGCCAACCAAAGTGCCGCTCCTTCTTGCTTAACAGCGGCAAGAACTGTATCGAAGTCGTTTTGGACTTGTTCTCTAACAAAGACAAGAGCTGAACCATCTCGCTGTACGGCCTTAAGTAATGCAAGAGCCACAGGCGAGGTCAGACCTTCCGGTTCTACACGTCCTAATAGTTCAGGAGCCCGACCTTCCCGATGACCAGCGCCTATGGAAGATTGGGTGGCAGGGGGAATTTGAGGTCCTGGGGTTAGTTGCGGAATCCCTCCCACTTCCCCTCCAAATGCTACAGGGAGGAGTTCTTGAGATACTAGTCTTGAAGAAGTTGCCATAGAGTCTTTTCTCCTCTTTAATTAAAGAAATAATCAATACTTCTGATCAAATGTTTCTGTGCGGTGAGCTCTTCTTGCTGCCTTAATCTTTTCCATTCTTTTCTTAATGGACGGCTTAACAAAGAAAGTTCTTTTCTTGAACTCTTTTAAGATTCCGGATCTTTCGTATTTCTTCTTAAATCTCTTAAGAGCTTTGTCGATATTTTCATTTTCGCCTATTGTAATACCTACCAAGATTTCACCTCACTTTAAACGGTAATAATTATATTGTTATTGATTCAATTAATTTCTTATGTCCTGACTTCTGAAACTCTACGGCTATAGAGCTTCTTCCGTTAGATAATATTTCTTTGGAAACTACTTTTCCGAAATCATCCCAATTAGTATGATAAATTGATTCACCAATGGTAAATGATTTAGATGGAGCGTAAACAGTACAATCCTGGGATTCAATTCCTTCCAGAGAAGGTTTTAAATCTTTGAGTGCTTCAACTAAATCTATTGTCATTGTCTGTTTGCATTTTTTGCATTTTGCCCAACGCTTGTTTTCCTGGTCGGTAACATCATTTGCTAATTCCATCTTTCTTACACCGTTGCATACAACACAGAAAGCTTCTACATTTTTAATTCTTGCCATTACAAAAAGACCTTTTAAAAGATTAAACGGACAATTAAGATAAGAAACTTTGATAATATCTGCAAGTGAAATATGGCTGAAAAATAAGTTCGGAAATGTTAATTTATTTAGGCTTCCAGGTTTGAAAGCACACCATTTTGGAGGGTGTATTTCACTTTACCGTTCTTTCGGATGAGCAGTTCCGGTGCTATTCCTAGTCCTAATTTCCCTTTTGGTGATTCAATTTCATACCCCTCCAGGTTAAAATCCTCCAATCCATAGAAAACTGACAGGTCGCCTATATTTTCAACAGAAGCTATAAAATTGCTCTTTCCGGAGGTTTTAGAATTATCTTCATTAAGATTTATGGCTAAATCAATTTTGCATTCTTCCTTATTTCCATTGAAATTCAGGTTTCTAAGCACTACATCGTATAATAATTCCTCATTTAAAGGTAATTTGTCATAAATATCTGTCTTCTCATCCTGATAATCAGAGTCAATAATTGAGTTTATCGCCGATAGGAGCAATATAAAATTCAATTTCCGGAGACACTGCTTTTCAGGGTCATTCTTCCATCCGCCGGATTCAATCAAAATAGTGCTCATGCCTAATGCCTGGAATGTATCGCCAAAAGCTCTGGGTTCGTATTCATCAGAATATTTTCCCACATGACCCGGGATATATTTGTTCAATATCCTTGTTAAACCGCTTATAAGACTTATTGCGTTGCTTCTGGTGATATTAACATGCCTGGATTGATTATAAGGGGGGGCCAGGAATGAAATAGCCGCATTCCGATATGTATTACCTGCTGTATATCTCGGATTCTGGTCATGAAGATTAAATCCGAAATCTGCTTGTATTTCATTAAAGGTATCCTTCAGGATTTTGCCTTCGGGAGTCTGGGTTCGAAATGCATCCCTGTTAATATCGATATCGAGATAATTTCCTCTCTTCCATGCTTCGGCTCCATCCGGATTAACCATTGGCAGAAAGTAAAGTGTGGAATTCTCAAAGAATTTACGCCTTACATGGTCATAACCATCCTTACCTGAAAGAAAGTTGAATATATCAAACATGGCCATTGTAGCGGTCGATTCGTCACCGTGCATCTGCGACCACATAAATATTTTCTTTTTCCCTTTGCCGGTTTTAATAAGCCGTATTTCTTTTCCAGCAAAAGAACGGCCTAAGTCAGTAACAGTGAATAGATCTTTATTCAGATTATTGATTAATGGGGAAATAGCAGAATGGTTAATTCTTTTTACAGAAAGAGATCTTTCCTTAAAGAGGGTGTAGTTATAATAAAGTCCGGCTGAAAATTCAAAGTCCATTATAAATTGTCATTATTATGGTGTCAGTTATTATCTGATTGATTAAATTTACACAATAAGTTACTTATTTACTATTAAGAGAATATTAACAATGGCAACTGACACATTAAAAATTGGGTCCTATGCACCGGATTTTAATCTTCCCGGTGTAGATGGTAAAAACTATACGCTTCAATCTTTTAAGGACAAAACCGGGATGGTGATTATTTTTAGCTGTAACCATTGCCCTTATGTTCAGGCTTATGAAGAGAGGATTAAAAAGATACAATCTGATTTTGGGGATAAAGGAATAGGACTTGCGGCAATTAACCCGAATGATTCTGATCAGTATGAAGATGATTCTTTCGATAACATGAAAAAACGGGCGGCCGAGAGAGGATTTAACTTTCCATACCTTAGAGATAAAGAACAAACAACTGCAGCATTATACGGTGCATCCCACACACCAGAAATATTTCTATTTGACAAGGAAAGGAAATTAGTATTTCATGGGAAGATAGACGATAACTGGAAGGATGAATCGAAAGTTAATTCTCAATATCTGCGGGAGGCAATTGTTGAACTTCTTGAAGGGAAAAAAATCTCAGTACCGGAAACTTTCACAATTGGCTGTACTGTAAAATGGAAAGTAAAGGATAATTAAACCACAACTCCCATGCTTTCTTCAAATGCTTCAATCATGGCAAGTGGTTGATCAGACACTGCATAACAATACAACGGATAAAGCCGAGAATATATTTTAACAAGGTGACTGATTAAATCGGGGGAATAGACTTTTTTATCTTCACTGCCTAATGCATTTTCCAAAAGAATAAGCTTTAACCCTGCCAATGAATCAAAATCCTTATCTGCATTGAACTTTGATTTTATGAGTCCCGGTCCTCCCTTGGCATTACTTATCTGGTGAAGGTCAAATTTTTTGTTGAGTTTATATTGCCCGAATGTTGATATTATTTCTTTCCTGTATTCGTCCAGGTTTTGTTTGAAATGAAGATCCTCGCCTTTGGTATTATTTAGAAAAAGACCGAACGATATTCCGCTTTTGTCGAAATAAAGATAAAACTCGCTGTCCATTTTGAACTTACCGAAATGCACCAGGAAGTAATTCCTGTAAGGATCACCTTTACTAAAGCGCATATCATTGCTGATGCGCATTATTGTTGTATTAAATTTAGGTTCTGTTCGTATTGCGGGATTAAGCTGATTAAAGAATGGGGCGATAGTTGTAATAAAAGATTTGGCGGGTATAACTAAATACTGTTCATACTCCTCTCTATGGTCATTAAACCATTTACTATTATTGTTCTTTTCGAGTCCCTTAAGGTATTTGAATAATTCCGGTTGAAATCCTTCGAATGGAGGAATTACTTTGCTCAATACATGAATCCTATGTTTAATGTAATAAAAACACCGCCCAGATCATTTTCAAATCTCGGCGTTCCATCATAATTATTAAGAATGTTTACGCCTTGTTTGAAGAAGTGGACAATATAGTATCTTACATTAAGCCCCACAAGACTCGATTTATCAAGACCGAAATTAGCGCCGATGCCTACATAACCTCCAATAGTAAATCTTGCATGCGCTTTCCCTATTGCTTTGAAATACTCAATACTGTCAGGATCTGTAATAACCATGGTAGGTCCAACCGCAGCATCTATATAAGGCCGCAGGTTATCAAAGATGGCATTTTCAAACAGCCTGTATTGAACTCCAAAATTAAGTGGAAGAAGGAATGCTCTGTTTACTTTATTAGGTGTAACAGACTGATAATCTCCGTAAATATCAAGATAATTATAAGTGAATTCCTGCGGATCCTTAGCTTCGGAAATTGAAAGATCAGTAAATAAGGTCACTTCATCGGAAATGGAATGCCTGTAAAATCCGCCTAATCCAAATCCGCCTTCACTAAATATCAGATCTAATCCTACTGCATTTGGCGGAAAGATTACCGGTGGTTTATCAGGGACAATTTTACCAATACCCTGTGCATTTACATTAACCGCTGATATTATTAAAATTGCTGTAATTATGAGATATTTCATAAGTTATTTATTTTTTGTTCTAAATATTAACTAAGTATTGTTCAATTTCAACATTTATTTTTATTGTGAGACAAATAAATCCATTTTTGGCAACGAAGATGTTATAAATTTGCAGTAAAAATGTTCTGAATAGACAATAAATTAAAAGAAAAAGATTAAGGCAGTGATATAACCATCACAAATAATATAGGAATATGAATGGCACTCAATCTGGAAATAAAAGTTAAACTGGAATCACATGATCCTGCTCTTAAGGTATTGAATAACCTGAAGGCTGAATTTGTTAAAGAAATAAATCAGAAGGATGTTTATTATAAAATTCCCGGCTCTCTTCTTAAATTAAGAATTGAAGATGACGGGGAAAGCATAATAAAATATCTGCGCGATGAAATAAACCCCGACAGGTTTTCTGATTATGAAGTTGTTTATTTTAAGTCGACAGGTAATGAGAAGTTCTTTAATTCAATATTCGAAACGGAAACAATTGTTGAGAAGAAGAGGCTTCTTTACCTTTATAAAAACACTAGAGTTCATCTTGATACAGTAAAAGATCTGGGTAAATTCATGGAGTTTGAAACACTCGTATTGGATGGTAAAGAAGACGCAAAGCAAAGATTCAGTTTCCTGATAAAGGAATTTTCCATAAACACTGAACTGCAGATAAAGGGTTCATATAGGGATTTAAAATTACATAAATGATATTTACTAAAAACAGTTTCGGCAAAGAGGGGGTTCAGGATTTTATTAATGATAAAATAAATTCCTGTAAGCTGAATGAACTGCTTTTGATTGTCCCCACCAACCGTAAAATAAGATTTTTAAGAAAAGAACTGATAGACTTATCTCCCGGTAAAATGTGCGGCAAGATGAATGTTGATACTATAGGCACGTTTTCACAGAAACTATTCTTCGGAGTTGATGATTTCAGGGAAGATCTTCTTAGTGAAGCTGCAGCTGCGGTGCTTCTGAAGCAAAGCTTTGCACAAATTGAATTGAAATATTTTTCATATTACAGGAAGAGTATACCTGCCGGTACACTTGAAAGAATTAAAAATGTAATATCACAATATAAACGCTTAGGTATTTCGCCGGAACGTCTTAAAGAAGAAGCCCAGAAACTTACGGGATCAGAAAAATCTAAAGCAGAGGATATTGCCGCAATTTATGCGGTCTATAATAAAAAAATAATTGACCTTAAATTGTATGAAATAGGGGATGTATATTCTGAACTAAATAAGTTCAACAGGGACGCATTCATATCAGGCTTCAGGAAACTGTATCCGGAAGTTGATTTGGTAATTATCCAGGGTTTTGATGAATTTACTTTACCTGAAATTGAAATCATCAACTCAGCTTCCAATATTGATAATTGCAGGCTCTATCTGAAATTGGATTATTCCGGAAGTAATCCTCAGGTATTCAGACACCTTGAGAATACATTTCGGCAAATGATTTCGAAAAGATTTACTCCTTATTCCGTTGAAGAGAATGAAACTAATAAGTTTAGAAAGATTGTTCGTGAAAGATTATTCCTGAATACCAAGGATAAATTTGCAGACTTTAATTCTGCCATATCTGTTATAAAAGCGTCAGACAGGGAAAGTGAAGTCTCTCTAATTGCAAAGGAAATTAAAGAGATATTGTCAACAGGTAGTGTTAACCCGAATAAGATATGCGTTGTGTTTAATCTTATTTCTAATTACTCTCATATTGTCAGAGACCAGTTCAACATGATTGGAATTCCCTTTAACCTTACAGACAGAATTCCCCTGAAAACATCTCCTCCGGTTATTTCATTATTAAACCTGCTCGAAATACTCGATAATGATTTTTACTATAATAATATATTCCGGGCATTCAGCGGTGATATCCTGAATCATGGGAATCTTGATGTTGCAAATCTCCGCAGGGTATCTGTCTCTCTTAAAATAATATCAGGCATTGAAAACTGGGAGTATTCACTAAATGAAGCCATTCAAAAATCAGATGATTATGAAAATGAATCCTCTAAGTTTGATAAATGGTCATTCCGGAAAGCTCAGGATGATATTCGTGCTATCTATGATCTGCTCGAACCATTTAATAAAAACCTGTCTGCTGACCAATTTAAACATGAACTCATAAAGATTATTGATACACTCAAAATCTATGATAAGATGGTAAACAGGAATAATAATCTGGAGGAGAGCATAAAGTCATTTAATATGTTCATTGATACAGCTTCTGAAATATTAGACCTTATATCAGATGAACATGGCAATAAAAAGTTTCCCATTAAGTTTTATTTAACCAACCTAAGGACTGCAGTTAATTCATCGCGGTTTAATGTTAAGGAAAAACCGGGATACGGTGTACTTGTAACAAATTTGAATGAGATAAGGGGACTTGAATTTGAGTACCTGTTTATAGGGGGAATGACCGACGGTGACCTGCCTACCCGTTACTCACCGGAAATATTCTTCTCAGGCAGCTACTTCAAATATGAAGAGCACCATGCTGCAGAAGAAAGATATCATTTCTACCAGTCTCTATGCAACTGGAATAAAAAGCTGTATCTGTCTTATTCTCTTACAGATGGAAATAAAGAATTATCCCGGTCTATTTTTCTTAATGAATTTGAAAACCTGTTCGAGGCTGCATCCTTGAATGAAGAAAATTATTCAGGGACTATTTATTCAAAAACGGATTTGTTTACTTATTATGGAAAGCATAATCAGGAGTTACCGGAACTATTATTTAAGGGCATAATACCTGAAGATATAGACTTTACTTCAATGAAGGAAGCCATAGATAGGGACAAGGAACGGCTGGACAGGTTAAAACTGCCTGCCGAGTTACAGGGCTCGGCGCTGGATGAACCGTCCAGGGAAATGCTTAAAAACAAATTGAATGAAGAGTTCTCTGTTACTCAACTTGAATCTTATGCGAAGTGCCCCTATCAGTATTTTGCGCAAAGAATATTAAAACTAAAACCAGTTGAGGAACCCGAAGAAGATATAGAAGGTCTTGAAATAGGAAGTCTTCTTCATACCATATTATATGAATTTTATACCCGGATAAGGAAGAAAGGGATAATCTTAAGCGGTTCAAACGAAGCAGATTTTAATACTGCCGAAAACCTGATCTTCACTATTGCTGAACAAAATATAAAGGACGCTGGTTTCTTTTCTTCAGTCAATTTCTTTGAAAAGGAGAAGATACTGGGAATAGGCGGGAACAGGAAAGCCTCAATTCTTTATAAATTCCTCCTGAAGGAAAGAGAAGACAATGGCGGTTACATTCCTGAATTGTTTGAAGCAGGCTTTGGGAATATTCAGTATGAAAATAGAAAGGATTCATACCACAATGTTGATATTAAAGTCGGGGATGTAAAACTAAGAGGCAAAATTGACAGGATCGATATTAACTATGAAAAGAAATCATACAAGGTAATTGATTATAAACTGTCAGGCAGAAAACCAAAAACAGCGGATCTTCTTGACGGAATATCTTTGCAGCTCCCTTTGTATTTATATGCAGCAAGGGAAATAATAAAAGCGCAAATGCAGAAAGACTTTGTTCCGGCAGGCATGGATATCTATTCGCTTAAATACAAAGAAGGGGATTTCGGGAGGATTCCGATAATTGTTAAAAGTAAAAAGGCCGGTGTTGAGAAGGATGAGGATGTTTATGAGGAATTGATTAACATCTGTCTGAATTCAATTGAGACCTATGTAAAGAATATTGGGGAAGGGAAGTTTAATCTGTCGGAATTGAAAGACCGTGAGAAAAAAGTCTGCTGCTTCTGCGGGTTCAAACCTATATGCAGGGTTCAGGAAATAAGTTAAAGGCATGGTAATGAATAAATTCATATTAACCTTGCTATATTTATCCCTATCATCAGCTCTTTTAGGCCAGGGGAAAGAGTTCATTGCCTCAGAAAAGAAACAATTTCTCGCAGCGGATAAACTTCTAAAAACAGCTTACCCCGGCGATCAGACAATAGATATAAAATATTATAAACTTGATATAACACTTAATGTGAGCGCTCAAAACATTAAAGGGATTACCGTTGTTAATCTTAATCCTGTAAATACAATAAACCAGTTCTTCCTTGATCTGAATGATATGCTTACCGTTGACTCGCTTACAATAAACGGGACAAAGAATACTTTCAGCCGTTCAAATAACCAGATTATTATTCCTCTCTCAAGGTCATATTCAGCTGGTGAACTTATCTCTGCTGTAATTTATTATGAGGGTTATCCGGGTAATTCAGGATTTGGGAGTTTTACTTTCGGAAGTCATAACGGTTCTCCTTCAATCTACACTTTAAGCGAGCCCTACGGCGCCAGCGACTGGTTCCCGTGCAAAGATACGCCTGCAGATAAAGCCGATTCATCTGATACGTGGATTACGTGCCCTTCGGATTTATACGCTGCCTCCAACGGTGTTCTGACTGATATTGTTGATAACAACAACGGAACTAAAACCTTCAAATGGAAAAACAGTTATCCTATTGCTCAATATCTTATTTCACTAGCAGTTTCTAACTATACTGTTTATACAAATTATTATAAATACAGCCCGGTTGATTCGATGCCTATTGTAAACCACATCTATCCGGAAACATTTTCAATTGCCAAACCTTTTCTTGATCTTACACCGGCAATGATTAAAATCTATTCCGGCCTATTTGGGCAGTATCCTTTTATAAAAGAAAAATACGGTCATGCTCAGTTTGGATGGGGCGGGGGAATGGAACATCAGACATGCACTTCCGCAGGAAGTTTCAGTGAACTTCTTGTGTCTCATGAATTGGCTCATCAGTGGTTTGGCGATAAAATAACCTGCAAGGACTGGCACAACATCTGGCTGAATGAAGGGTTTGCCACATATTGTTCCGGATTATACTATGAGCAAACCTATGGAACCACTTCTTATTTTTCTTACATGACTAGTGAAATGAATAGCGCCAAATCTGCGGTTGGATCTGTCTGGGTGCAAAACATATCAGATGTAAATGAAATATTTGATGAATCACGGTCATATGCAAAAGGATCTGCAGTACTCCATATGCTTCGAGGGGTTACAGGCGACTCTGTCTTTTTCAGGATAATGAGGACTTATGCTTCTGATCCGGCTCTTGTATATAAATGTGCTGCAACTGAAGACTTCCAGAGGGATGCTGAAGCAGTTTACGGTCAAAGTCTTAATTATTTCTTCCAGGAGTGGATTTACGGCGAGAATTATCCCCAATATGGATTGAGTTGGAAATATAATTTAGTATCGGGTGACATTTATAATGTAACAGTTGATCTTTCACAGCAGGATAATTCAAACCCTGCTTTCTTTATCATGCCTATTAAAATAAAATTAAGTACACTTCCAGGAGATACATCTTTTACAGTATTGAATAACCTGAAGATTCAGGAGTTCACATTTACAGTGAAGGGCAAGCCCACTGATCTTAGTTTTGATCCCGATAATTATATTCTGAAATCCTATAGTCTGAATGATATTCCCGATGATCTGAAACCGCAGTCCTTTGATCTGAAGCAGAACTATCCAAATCCTTTTAATCCTTCTACAACAATAGAATACTCTATTCCGCAAAGATCGCATGTAATATTAAAGGTGTATAATGAAATCGGGAATGAGGTTGCCGAACTAGTAAATGAAGATAAAATAGCGGGTACTTATTCGGTGGAATTTCCTGCAGTACAAAACAATAAATCATTTGCCAGCGGAGTTTATTACTATACACTCACTTCAGACACCTACACTTCCACAAAAAAGATGATCTTGTTAAAATAAAAGGACTCTGAGACAAAAAATGCCTGCATATAAAATCGATATTAAATATGCAGGCAGATTTTAGACTATAAAGCTAATAAGTAAACAACTATTTGAGCAAAATCATCTTCTTTGTCTGTCTGAAGTCCTTTTTGCCGTCAATTGAGTTTATCTGCAGTGAATAAAAATAAACACCGCTTGCCATTCTAGATGCATCTAACTGTACTTCATGATATCCCAAATCCTGGGAGGTGTTCACTAATTCTTTAACTAATTCTCCAAGTGAATTATATATACTGATCTTCACATGGCTGTCAGTAATAACATTATAACCTATAGTTGTAACCGGGTTAAATGGATTTGGATAATTCTGATATAAGCAATATTCAGAGGGAGCAAGTAAAAGTTTTTCCTTATTTATAAAATCACTAGTTCCTATCAAGAGCTTATAATTATTACCAGCTATTTTAGCGGGTACGTTGATTGTGCTTTCAACATCAAGGTTATAGAATTTATAGTATTTCATATCAACAAGATATTTCTGGTAACCGGGGATACTGATTAAACCATCAGCATTCAAATTCAATCCTGACTCGGTTGAATTTTTTACTATTATATCATATTCCTGTCCGTCGCCTACTTCTTTCCTTGTTTCAATTAAATACCTGTCCCATGACTTTACAAGTTTATCATTAAAGATAGTTATGCTTTTGCTCTGGAAATTATCCGGAGGGGCAAAATAATCATAATCGTTAAACTTATCATTGGCATTATTATTAAATGATACAGTAACACAACCGGCTTCAGTAGTGCCGTCGACTAACCTAAGGTTAATTGCTGCGTCTGTAGAAGTGCTGATATTCTTGTTGCTTTTTATCTTTCCGCCGCTTGCGCCTTTGGGCTGGTAGGGAATTTTAAGTGATGTCAAAGAAGTGCTGTTGTTGAAGTAATATCCTTCATAAAGACTCATAAATGTCGGCTGCTGCCAGGCACCATTCCAGTTATATATTACATTATTTGCAGCGAGTCCATTAGCAGTTAATACCTTTGCCCAGCTTACCGTCTGGTCAAACGGATCAGAAATAATATTCCATCCTGAATGCAGAGGAATAGAATATGTCGCATCTGATTGAATGGTAACACTGTTTATGCTTTTAGAAACAGCCAAAGCATTTTTACTTAATATCCAGAACCCGTTACCTGGCTGGAATGTGAATATTGAGGAGCCATCGTATTCGACTATGAAATTGGAGGATGCTCCGTTATCATAGAATGCCCGCCAGTCAGTTTTATATGTTCCGGAGAAAACCTGGGCTACCGGCAATGTACTGTCTCCTGGTATTCCTATTAATTTATAACTTTCAGATTTAGTCTGATCACCGAAAGTAACATTGGTACTTACTGCAACCTGGTCGGGGTATCTCCAGATGGTAAATGCGCTGCTGCTGACGCTGTTTAATGAAGCGCTGTCAGCGTCGCTTACCCGCACCTTACAATTAGAAGATATTGCATTTGGAACTGTCCAGCTATAACTGCCTAATGAGGAGGCAGTTGAGTTCAAAATAGTAGCCCATGTACTTCCGTTGTCCGTAGTATACTCAATTTTCACATTTGATATATAACTGCTTGTCCAAAGTATATTTTGAGCAGAAGCGATTTCCCATTCTTCTCCTCCGACAGGAGATGTAAGAGCTATAGACGGCTGATAGATTGTAAATACATTGGCGCTGATGCTATTTGTAGAGGCATTGCTTGTATCGCTGAGTCTCACCTTGCATTGAGTTGACTGAGTGTTAGGAATAGCCCAGGAATAGCTTCCTGCTGCTGCAGGTGTTGATGCTATAACTATTGACCATGTATTTCCGTTATCCGTTGTGTATTCTATTTTTATACCAGTGACATAACTGCTCGTCCATGTTATGTTATAATTGGTACCCACCAGCCAGTTTTCACCTCCGGCAGGGGAATGAATCGATATAGAGGGGACAGGAACAGTAGTAATTGAAAAGACATTGCTGCTGGTACTGAATAAATTAGCATTGCTTGTATCGCTAATTCTTACAAGACATTGTGTCGATGCGCTATTCGGGACCGTCCAGCTATAAGTTCCAGCCGATGCTGTAATTGAACCTATAGTTGACCAATTACCTCCGTTATCAGTTGTATACTCAATTTTAACTTTAGCTACATTACTGCTGGTCCATGTGATATTATGGCTGCTTCCTATAAGCCAGCTTTCTCCACCAACAGGTGATGTAATTGAAAGTGCAGTCTGGTAAATGGTAAATACATTAGCACTTATATTATAAGTGCTTGTATTACTTGTATCGCTGATTTTAACTTTACATTGAACGGAAGAAATAACAGGGAGAGTCCAGGTATAACTTCCAGCTGAAGCAGATGTTGACGATATTATTGGTGACCAGGTGGTTCCTGCATCAGTCGAATATTCTAATTTAACACTTGTAACATTGCTGCTGGTCCATGTTATATTATGACTGCTTCCAGCCAGCCAGTTTTCACCACCTACCGGAGATGTGATTGATATTGTCGGCTGATATATAGTAAATGTACTGGTACTTACACTATTAAGTGCTGAATTACTTGTATCACTGATTCTTACTTCACAGTTGTTAGATCGTGTATTAGGGATTGTCCAACTAAAGCTACCAGTTGAAGCCGGAGTTGAAGCAATTATAGTTGACCATGAAATACCAGTATTGGTCGAATATTCTAATTTGACATTTGCAACATTACTACTAGTCCATTTAATGTTTTGACTACTACCAGCCAGCCAATTCTCACCTCCTATGGGAGATGTTAATGTAACAGAATTATTTAAAATAGAATTGTCATAGTAAATTTCAGTTTTAGTGGTAGTTCCTGAGCCAGTGTAACCAGAGGCCACAACAAAATTCCAAATGTTATTTGAAAGATTAAAACTTCCTGCGAAAGAACTCGAAATAGGTGTTGGTTTATCAGCTATTTTTATCCAGCTATCATTACTGACATTATATATATAGCTATCTGGAAATGGAGTTCCATCACCTTTGTTGCCACCTGTAATAATAATGTTATTATTTCCCCACCTTGAAGCATTCCATCGGAATCCAGTTCCTGGGGGATAGGCAGTTTTAGTTACCCAGGTAATCTGACTTCTGTCAGTCTGATTTATAGTGCCGACCAAGGTACTATTCTCAGAACTTCCGCCTGTACTTATTCCACCAATATAAACAATTTTATTATCTGTAATAGCCAGCGCACCTTCTTCCCGAAGAACTGGTAATGAAGTAGCAAATCTTATTGTATTAGTATTTACATTAAAAAGTAAAACCTGATCAAGAGTACTAGAACCAGACATCCCTCCTACAATATAAATAATACTATCCTGGTATGGATATGCTTTCAGTCCAAATTGATTATCAGGTAGAGAAAGATTATTTGTTGTCCAAGAATCACTAGCTATATCATAAACAAATATTGTTTTGGTAAGACCGGGGCCAAAATAAGAACATCCACCGAACACATAAACCTTTCCCAAAGTTGCAGCAGCGGTTGTGTATAATCTCCTTGCAGGCATAGGAGCGCAGACAGACCACGAATTTGTATTCATATTGTATTTGTTGATTTCAGCACTAGCATTACTTAAAGAATCATGACCTCCAATTGTAAACAATAAAGGAGTACCGTTATATATAATTGCACATCCTGCACCATCATAATTAGGACTATTTATATCTGCTGCTGTTGTCCACCCTGAAGTTGGTGGTAAGGAAATAGTAAATAAATTAGTACTGACACTATTAAGTGATGCATTACTCGTGTCACTTAATCTTACTTTACATTGCGTGGATGGTGTGCCAGGAACTGTCCAACTAAAACTACCAACTGAAGCCGGAGTAGAGGCAATTACTGTAGACCATGTTGATCCGGAATTTATTGAATATTCTATTTTGACATTTGCAACATTACTGCTTGTCCATTTTATGATCTGACTACTTCCAGTAAGCCAATTTTCACTTCCATTAGGCGCTGTAATTGATAATGTTGGCTGGGATATAGTAAATGGGGCAGTACTCACACTATTAAGTGAGGAATTACTAGTATCACTAATTCTAACCTCACAACTGTTGGATGGAGTATTAGGGATTGTCCAACTATAACTTCCCGCTAAAGCGGGAATTGATGCAATAACTGGTGACCAAGTTGATCCGGTATTTGTTGAATATTCTATTTTTACATTTGTAACATTATTGCTTGTCCATTTAATCTTCTGACTACTTCCAACAACCCAGTTTTCAGCGCCAATAGGTGTCGTAATCAATAATGTTGGCTGATAAATTGTAAATGTTGCAGCACTTATACTATTAAGCGAAGAATTACTGGTATCACTTATTCTTACTTCACAATTCGTTGATGGCGTATTAGGGATTGCCCAACTATAACTACCTCCTGAAGCTGGTATTGAAGCAATAACAGGTACCCATGAAGCACCGGTATTAGTTGAATATTCTATTTTGACATTAGCAACATTACTACTTGTCCAGATTATATTATGAGAAGTGCCTACGTGCCAGTTCTCCCCACCATAAGGTGATTGTAATAATAAAGAACCGGAAGTTCCATTTTTTATACAACGGACACTTTCACCCCAAATCTTAAGACTTGCTCCATGAGCAAACCACTTTTCATAACTATCAAGATATCCATAAATAGCATCTGTAGGACTATTCAGTGTTGAACTCCAAAAATAACAATCTGTACCAATATAGGAAAAAGTTCCATTCTCATTCCGATAACCAGAAATCAGAGCAGTAAACCCACTAGTATTTGTACCAGCACCTACTCCTCCTCCTTGTCCAACTGCTTTTAACCCATTACCATCAGGTACTAAGGTTTCTAAGGCGTAATAATCTGGATTTGATGGGATATGCCATCCAGTTGGACAAATGCCTTGTGCACCTTCTGTAGCGCTATACTGCATTGCTTCATCCCACTGATATAATCCGCCGTAAATATTACAGTTATTAGTATCATCATTATAACAATATTTTTCAATTATACTATTGTTTGTTTGACCAACACTTCCCTTTATACTTGTACCAACATCGAGGTTTTCTTTTAACCAGCATTGGTTACCTATCTGAATTGTATGATATATCTTCCCAAAGTATGTAACTGTCGGAATTCCTAGACAGGGAATAATGATAGAAAAAGGATTTGTACTAACACTATTAAGTGAAGCATTGCTTGCATCACTAATCCTAACTTTACAAAGTGCAGAAGGAGTATTGGGAACTGTCCAAATAAAACTTCCGGATGATGCGGGAGTGGAAACAATAACAGTTGACCAACTGCCTCCGTTATCAGTTGTGTATTCTATTTTCACATTTGTAACATAGTTGCTTGTCCAAGTTATGTTTTGTGAAGTACCCACCTGCAAACTCTCAGTCCCTATAGGTGAGGTTATAGATATAGATGGCTGAACGATTGTAAACACATTTACGCTGACACAATTAAGTGATGCATTACTTGTATCACTGATTCTAACTTTACATTGAGTCGATGGAGTACTAGGGATCGTCCAACTATAAGCCCCTGCCGAAGCTAAAGTTGATGCAATTACAGTCGACCAGTTGGTTCCATTATTTGTTGTGAATTCTATCTTTACACTCGAAACATTACTGCTTGTCCAAGTAATTGAATGATTGTTGCCAATTATCCAGTTTTCTCCTCCTACCGGGGATGTAATTAATAATGTTTGTTGAGGTGTTGTACCAGAAATAGTTGGAGCTGCCGAAGTTAGGTAATTATATGTTGATGAATTAATTCCGTCCCACGTGTAAGGTACTATTAAAAAATTGTAAGTATTTGAGGGTTTTAATCCTGTAACATTTATTAACGTTGATGGACTCGTTGGCAGTATGGCATCTGGACTAGAAAAATAATTACCAGTACTGGCTGAAGGGGATGATCCATTTGTTGACGCAAGGACTGGTATTACTGGAGAAATAGCATATAAAACTGCATAGCCACCTTTAGTTGCTCCAGAAACTGGAAATGTTGCAGTATTACCAATTATTATAGGTATAGATGATGTCGTAGGAATACCTATACTCAACGAGCTTGCTTGTGCAATAGGAGGATTGGAATATGTTCTAAATATACCTTCATTATTAGTTAGTGAAGTACCATTTATATTTGTAGCAAAAGCATTAAAATAATATAATGTTTGCGGTATTAATGCTAATCTGGTATGAGTGAATATTCCATTGGTTATTCCACCTTCATTTAATGGATTGTCAGTAGACAGAACGGGTGAGGAAGTTTTATATACTGTACCTCTGGCAGTTAAAGTATAACCTCCCACAGAAGTGACATTTCCACCTAAGATAGCAGAAGTTGAAGTTATACTGGCAACCGTTGGAGAGACTATAACAGGATTCGTTAGTCCGACGATGTCAACCCATTTTCGAGCTATCCTAATACCATCAACATTAACTATCGGAGAAGTTGTGGGACTACCTTGTCGCAAAATAACAGACTTAAAATTAAAGGGAAAATCATTACCAGCAGTTGTGGTTATTGTGGGAGTAGGTTCTGGCCCACTAAGATCAGGGTTTATAAAAAGAGATACTACATCGTCTGCAGTTGAACCAGTATTAAAAGTATATTCCGAAACAATTAAATATGTTTTTCCAAATGACAATTGTTGATTTGACCATGCTATTGATCCACTATTTGCAGTACTCGTTTTAAGTATACCAAAATCAAATCCATTAGTTGCACTTGATCGTATTTGAACCCTCTCATACCAATTAACACTTCCACCATCTCCTAGTAAAATAAAATAATCTCCAGTTACTGAGGGTGAAGATGTAACATTTACTAAAAAAGCTGCATATATGGATCCACTGTTAACTGAATCATTAAAATAATGTTGATCATCTTCTCCGGAACTATTAATCACTACCGAACCACCTATTCCTGAACCATTTACATAGCCTGAATAATTTAAACTTGTATTTAGTACTTGTATGGGGGTCGTTACTGAACTCCCTATAGTTACCCATCCACCTTGTCCAACAAGATTACCACTAGTATAATTAAAATCATCCGAAAAAAGGACTTGCGCATTCAAACAGGAGGTAATTAAAATAGTAGAGAACAAAACAATGAACAATTTAATTTGAACAAAATTATTGATTAATTTCATCTCCCTTGTTTCCTTATAAAAATAAATTGTCCTCCTTCATCACCAGTATTCTTTAAGGGCTTATATTGAGGTTCCTGGTCTGAATTGTTAATAACTGGTCTCTCAATATCATTAAATAATTCCCTTGCACTGAAATATCTTGCAGTATTTTCTTTCATATATTTTAATAGATAATATGTGAATACAGAATGATTGTCTTTCCCGCCATCTGCAACTGGTTGTATATTTCCTGAGGTCATGGCAAATCTTGAGGGTTTACTGTATGCGTCAATAATGTACCTGTCTGATTTTTCAAATGGTAGCTCGGAAGTCTGTCCCCTGAAAATATCACCTGTAAAACAGGCATCAGCAACCAGAAGGATGTGCTTTGATTTAATTCCATTTATATAAGTTTGAATATCTGAGTTCGAGATAAATGAAACTGTAGAATTTGATGTTGCGTCTATTGGGACCCAATATCCTTTATTATACTGTTCTTTGAAATCTCCATGCCCGGAATAAAAGATAAGCAGGTTATCATCCTTTGTCATCTTAAGAGATAACTCCTCAAATTTAGAGATAATATTTGCGCGTGTTGCATCAATATTATAAAGACTTATGATTTCCTGAAATCCATAATCTTTTTTTATTTCATACTCAATACTCTTCGCGTCATGTACTGCATTTTTTAAGGCCGGCCAGGTCCCGGAATATTTATCTATACCAATAACAAAAGCATAATATTTTCCAACAGATATTATTTCTTCAGCTTTTCGTTGTATATAAAATGTATCAATTGTAGTATTATCTTTATTGTCTATGGCATTTACTATTAATTTATTGTCTCCTATAATTAAAGCAATATCAGAATTGAAATTACCTTTTTCATCAAAACTCACATGGTTGTTATTCACATAAATTTCCTTTATACCGCTTTCGTCTGTTGCATTCCCTTGTATATGCATAACATCTTTTTTGCTAACTATCACTACACCACGAGTAACAGCAGGCTCACTTATAGTCACAATTGGCCCGGTAGTATCCGCATCATAATTTACTACAAGTATTTTTTCACTTGAAATGCCATAAGAATTTACATCTTTTATAATGATAGTATTTAACCCGGCCTTTAGATTAACTGATACTTTAAATTCCGCTCCCGACATAATAACAGGTTTGTTGTTTATCTTGATATTCGTATTTACCGAATCATTTAATGATTTACCTTTTATAAATATTATTTGTTTTTTGGTTTCAAGAACACTACCATCAGGTATTATGGGTTCGATAATTGCAAATTCAGGTGGCTTTACATCCTCCTTAATGATTTTGAAATAATATTCTGTTCGTTTTTTATTTTTGTCAACTGCAATAATATCAATTGAGTTTTCTCCCTGTACTAATTCTAAGAATACTGTGA
>Ga0118677_10006315_pt1 | contig 20163 bp, 30 predicted proteins | sample AliMusrvi5mmetaG_FD_86154 | JGI IMG/M metagenome (GOLD analysis project Ga0118677, IMG submission 86154)
CCATGAACTCAGCTTCTGCTGATATCACGGTCACTGAAGGTCGAGTCCATACCGGCACCCCCGCCTTCCGGCGTGTCAATCTGGCACTGTTCTGCGCGGGCTTCATCACCTTTGTGACGCTCTATGACGTGCAGCCGCTCCTGCCGCTCTTCGCCCGGGAATTCGGAGTGCCGCCTGCCGTAGCCAGCCTGCCATTATCGATTTCCACCGCAGCCCTGGCGCTGGGGATGCTGATTGCAGGAACCGTTTCCGAGACCCTGGGGCGGCGCCTCGTCACGACCGTAGCCTTGTTTCTGACCTCGTTACTGGCGCTGGCCACCTCATTCACCTTCAGCTCGTGCGATTCTCCCGCGGGCACGGGCGCTCTCGCGGGCGCGGGCGAGTGTGGCATCGCAGGGGCAACTGGCCGCGAAAATCGGGCAAGCCAAGGCTCTGCTCCAGCAGGGGCGGGATATTGCTCTGGGGGATGGCGACGCCATTCTCGGGAATGCCCTCAACAACTTGGCCAAGGACGCCGACAAGCTCATCGACTTGGTGAATGGGGTCAAGGAGTAGTTGCCCACAACAAAGCTGCGCCACACCACGGCGCGGAGGAGTTATGGCCCTACTCAAATGGGTCAACATGAAAGTCCTAGACCCTAAACCACTCAAATGGGTGCAAGGGAAGCGGCGTAGCGATGCCGTAATGACGGGGGACATTTTAGGACTCACTGAGAATTTAGTCTTAGTTGAACCACACGACCCTAAAACCACGGGGGTGGGGGTGGTGGTGCTAGTTAGAATTGGTGATAATGAATCTCCCATTTTCACTGATGGGTTGGGGTATCGCCGCATGTCGATCAATGTTGCTGGGGAAGAGGAAGGGCCGGAGTTATCTCTGGATTTGACGCGGGGCGATGGGATGGCGATACGCCGGGCCATCAAGGGGATGCTGGGGAAATAATCTTATGAATAATTGTACTTATGTTTTAGGCGATCTATCCGGTCTTGGTTTGGGTCAGGAAGACGCGGCAAGACGCGTTGCTTCTCTGGTCTTTGGTATGGTTTTTGATAGTCTTCACCTTCATCGTTGATTTGGCTTGCGGCATTAGCCACGAAGTCGTAGATGACTTGGTTGAACTTGTCGTGTTTGGAGAGAATACTGTCTGCGATTTCGGCGATTTTGTCTTTGATTCTGAGAAAAAGTTGGGGGTCACGGTTTTGGATGTATTGGAGCATGGTGATGGTTTTGGGCTCTAGACCCCAGTCTTCAGTGAGATATAAGCAACGCAATTTCACACTGTATCTTTGAATGATTGAGTAAATTATGATTTCTAAAAGTAATTATGTCACATATCTTCGTTGTCATTATTTATACTTCTTTGAGCAACAGTTTGGGGCGAATCACACGGAGACTGCATTTACCTCTTTCGGCGATTTGGTTGGAAAGCTAGCACAGGACTCAACCTATGAAGATATTCACGAGTTAATCGGGGAAATGGAGGATTCAGAAGTAGCCGAAATTAAAGACAAAGCAAAATTGGAAGTTCGCGCGTTGCAGGCATGGCGTGAAGTTGATGGTAGTTATTGGGTCGATGGACATTTTGAATGGGAGAGAGCAGCCGCCGACACCAAAACATGGCTCAATGACTTAAGCATTAAGGTCATTTTTGAGGCCACTTTTATTCACGATTGGTGTGGGTGCCGGGTTGATATTTTGATTCGTGGGGATGATGGTATATGGATCGCAAAAGAGGTCAAATCCTTTCTGGCGAAGAATGCCCTCGGAAAATTGAGGGAGGGCACCGATCGTCCGATCGCTGATTCTGGAACTTGGCTGGATGATATTGCTTTTCAATACTGGGTGGTTAGTTTCACTCTCAAAAGCGTCAAGTTTGAATTAATGTGCTTAAATGATAAATATCAATTAGACAACGGCGAGAAATATTTCACCACCAAAGTTGGCGACGAATTCGATTTAGAGGGGGCAATCGGAGTGAAGCTTGCGGCGATACCAGACTATGTTGCTGCGATGAAGTCTGGGCTAAAAGTAGAAAAATCATCTAAGACTGCATTTTGCAAGGCCTGCCCGCACGCCGAGAAGTGTCGTGGTAAAGATTGGGCGGGGTGGTTCTGGAATGGCAATAAGCTTAAAGACAAGAGGATTTCTGGGCTGGCAGATGATGATTTTAAGAATAGTAAGGGAGAATTTGGATCTAATGGGGCTGTCCAGTGCCGAATCCTAAAGGCAATTCTGGCCAACGCAGTGATTTTCGACAAGGACAATCTTGGAGAAGTAAAGTGGGCCTATCCAGTCAACGATTGCGATCGCTCGATAGACTTTGAATCGTTAATCCACCCATTCCCACGGTGGCCTGGGCAAACTCCATGGGAACCAGTTCCATTTATGTTTTCGTGGGGCAAACCAGCAAACGACGATGCGCCACAGATCTATATGGCTCCAGACCCTAAGGCAGATCCGCGTAGGTTTGTTATTGATAAGTTGTGCGAATTGGCGGATGATTGTCCTGGAAGACTATTCCACTGGAGCGCCTACGATCGCACAGTTATGGGGAGGCTAATTGAGTATGAGACCGATTCAGCAAAGAAAGAAAAACTATTAAGATTGCATCGCAAAATGGTCGATCTGTGCGAGATAGTGAGAAGGTCATATTATCGCCCCGATTTTGGTTTTTCATTTTCTATTAAAAAGGTGGGGCCGTGTTTCTCCGGGCGAGATTACGCCGGTTGTAAATCTAACGCCATTACTTCGGGTCTGGATTGGAGTAAGGGTGAGAACTTAGATGAGATCGGAAAATATTGCGGCCTGGACACCGCACAGATGGGGCCTGTGGCAAGAACAATGCTGGGGGTAGGACCAGAACGAGCATATGCTGGTAAGTTGCCAACCAAAAAATGGCCAAAACTAGGCCCAATCGTTATGGTTCCGGACGCCATTGCGGCGATGTTTAAAGATGCAGGCATTAGCCTCCATAAAGGCGGGAAGCGGCTTACTGACACGTCCGGTAAATACATTACATACCACACTCAAAACCGCAATGGGTGGGAGCATGGGTATAAAATATATGATGGTAAGATGATTGGGGCAGCCAGCGAGATAAGTGCCGCGATTAATATCCTAAAGTATGGCCCCAAAATTGACAGTTTCGACCATCTGCCGTGGGGGACAAGCATCCCAGACGGTTTGATTGATAATATTAGAAAAGCGTGCGAGGATGTCAACAGTGTATTGCTCGCCCTTAAAGGCCGCGAAGATGATTTAGAAATGAAAACAAAATCAACTGCGGTGCATGATTGGTTTGTTGGGTCTATGGGTAGATTGGGCTATTATCGTGGCCCATCAAACAGCAAGCCGGATTTATTACACATAGATAAGTCGCGGCATTGGTTAGAGGTAAAGGCAAGCGGAAAGAAAGATTGGCAGCGTCACCCCGTCGATGGCCAAGAAGAGCCGCCGCAGGATAATATCCACATTCTGCTTGATGTGAATCCATATATATTTAGAATTGCCGCTGCATATGTTCTATTAAATGCATCCTGGAAACCAGGATCAAGTAAAAATGGATTATACCAGCGGCTTGACGAATCGAGTCAAAGTAGAAAGACATTGGTGTGGGAATCTACACTTCATTCCCCCACGCCTCCCAATTCGGCCTCTTGATACGAGCAAACATTTCAAGATATGGTCCGGGGCTAACACTCTCAACGAAGTTAAAAAATTCCACCGGTTTAGCAGAGTGCCTATTGGTTCTTGGCCAAGAATGATGCGTTCCAGCCATTTTACCAAATGGATTGCCAATTGGCCCACCTTTCCGAGCCAATACAATATATTCAGTATTGGCTTGAAACCCACCAGTCCCAAAGCCAGGTTTGGTCCATGCAAGTAAATGAACCGGCTCGAATCCCCACTCTCTGGCAATTCTCCATGCCCAATCAACATGCTGGGGCAATGACCATAGCCATAGATGCGCTTTGGGGTGCGTGGCTGGACGCACCGCAATAATTTCTTCGATAGCCATTAATGGATAGACATTGCCAGGCGCTTGTCGTCCGTGCTTGTCTAGGCTAAATTTCTGTACAATCAATGGCTTTGATCGCCAATCACCTATCGGCCCAGGCCAGGGGGGATCAGCAACCACGGTCTTGATTAGATCACTTCCTGGTGTTGTTGATGGAATCATCATTTTCCTATCCTCTTTACGAATATCTGATACTTTCCATCTTTGCTGCGACGTGAGGTATGCACACCTTTCTTACGTAAGTTGATATAGGCACTGATAGCCTCATCAAGAGTATTTAAGATAAAAGAGTCACCAACATTAAGTGTTGGTGCGAGAGTTTGCCAGCGGTTTTCCGGAGCTTTGGCTTTAAAGATTTCCATCGAGGCCTCCATCTCATTTTTGCTCAAATACATAACGATTAACAACAATTATGTGGAGTAACACATGGTCAGTTTTGCGAGTATTTTGCCAACAATCCAAGCAAATAGTGATTTACAGGATAAAATAATTAACACATATAAAGAGTGGATGGACGAAAGATGCAAGACAGTTTTTGGCGCTATGGTTGGAATGTCTTCAAATCAAGCCAAAAATTTTGATGAGTGGATTAAATGGCTCAATCTTAATACAACTACCTCTAGAATTATGTCGTGCCAAATTGCGGTTGGGCGCGCTGACCAGAAGATATACTTAAAATTCAAATTCGAGGATGGTGCTGACTCTGGTGTCGTCAGTTTTAATGATTTTATACGAACTGGTAACATAAAATCCTCAGCAGTTCCAGGCCCTATCGATGTGTATCTTTACTATACTAGGGGGTGGGAATAACTTGCAAGTTCTTTCTTCACTCCAAATCAGAGTCATCGCCGATTCAATAGACGAAAATTAGGCCTAGACTCCCCCTCTATCCTCCTATATCCCTTTAAAGCAGCAAACTCGCCCGGTGCCATCTTAAGATTGGCGGCGTGCCTATGCAATGTTTTGCCAAGCATCTTCCATCCACCATCACCAACATACCAATCTTCACATTTCTCATCTCCATAATACATAAAGCCATTAAGGCCAGCAATGTTTGTGATTATATTGCGCGGCGGGAGCAAGCCGATGCATTGATCGGCCAGCCACGCTTTGTCTATGGCATATTTTGGATTGATACATATGCTAGACAATCTAATCTCATCCCCCATTCGAAAAATGCACGCAGCAATTAATTCGTTTGCTAGAAATGCGCCATATATAATGCCATTTGGCCGATATGAGTAATGGTATTTAGACAGCAGCAGTTTTGCTTCCTCGGCTGCGCATTTTCTGATTACGACGCTGTTCAAGTCAATCTCAACTGGCTCTATTCTAATAATCCCAAGCCAATGTTTGAGCAAATCCACAATTCTATTAAGATTTGAGAATTCATGTTCCCAAATGGTCTTCAGTTCGTATTGGGGCATTTGGGCAACGTAGGATGCTTTTTGCTTATCCCTGGTCTGTTGCTCTTTGCTGCTATGGACCCAATCTCCATTGCACTCAACCAATAAGATTGGCTTATTTTCCCTTGGTATGGCACAATCAAATGTCCATGGGCCGACTAGGCATTCTTTGTCGGCTGGTTTGTCCACGTATTCCCTGAAGTATTTCACCCCCAAATCATCTAATATAGAATAAAACACGACTTGTAATGACGACACATGCGGCAACGCAGATCTAATGCGAGCCATTTTTATTTTATGCTCTGGTGTAGAAAATATGGCTAATATTTTAGCTCTATATTCAGGGTTTTGCCAAAGACGCTTAGATGTTTCAACCGCATTTGCATAATAAATAGGATTTTTCCAGCATTGCTTGGCCGATTCGCTTGCGACTTTCCTGCGTGCTTGGTCGGCTCTAGCGATTAAAGCTGATTTTTTATTATTTGGGTTTGCCCAAAACGTTTTGCCAATAATGCTCAATAGGGCACGGTGCTCGACGCTGCCATAAATTCCACTAGCTTTTGCTTTAAATTTGGAATTTTCCCACATGGCCCTAGCGATTGCCGATATTTTGGCTTTATATTCAGGATTGCTATAAATCATCCTCATTTTAACTCTGAATGCCTGATCTAGCCAAATGGCCCGCAACTTTTCCCTATGTTCCGGCGTCCGATATTTAGCAACGACCGATGGGTCGGCCCACATCGCTTGGCTGGCTTTGGCGGCCCTAGCCCTATTCTCTTTGCTTCTTAGATGCCCGATGATTTTACTACGATATTCTGGACTATTCCATAGCTGCCTGTGTATATCTGATTGCCGCCGCTTGTATTCTGAGTTGCTCCACACTTGTGATTGTAGCCCGCTTTGCCGCCTCCTATATTCATTGTCCCACACTTTCTTAAGTTTATCTCTATGTTCCTTACTTCTGAACTTTAATAATAATTTATCTTTATATTGGGCATTTTGCCATCTGATAATAATGCTATCGGAGGTAGTTCGAGATGATATGCCGAACTTTTGAAGCGCTCCGACTATCGTTGATGGATGCGATTTACATAGTCTACCTATCTCTATTGTCGATAACTTATTGTCGATATACTGCCGTCTTACCCACTCTTGGTCTTGGTGCAATTTTAGAATTTTAAAGTTTCTTACCCACGCAGTAATAGTGTGTGGATTGACAGCACACGTTTTAGCTATTTCACTTATTGATAAGTTGTTGTCGCGATATTGTGTTTTTAACCATTCTTCGTCTTTATAATTTATGTCCATGGTTCTTAAATACATCTCTATAATTATGTCAGCGTGCAAAGGTAGTTTTTTCGGCGACGCGCCGCGCAACACGCTCCGTCGTCAAGACACAGGACACATCTCTAACAAGGAGTAGGCTATGGTTCCGAATGCTCTCAAGGGGATACTCGACGCCCCCACCGGCGGATCGATACCCATATTGGGGTATGTGGTGTATTGGAACGTCTTGGGCGTCGAAGTCACGCGCGATTGGTTCAAGGCTAAGCTCGACGAAGTTGGCATCGACGGCGAGCGTTACGCCAAGGACCACAATTACCGCAGCACATTCTGTCGGTGCGTGCAAATGCTCGAGTCCAATCGTATCATCCGCAAGGTGACGGAAGACTCGACCACGCTGGTCTACCAGTTCACCGCCGAAACCCTCATCAAGGACGCCGACAACTCCCGCCTCGAATACACGCCCGAAACTCAGGTCAAAATCTCCAAGGATGAATACAGCCCCGGCAAGTTCGGCGAAGCCCTCACGTGCGACGACAAACTCCGCCCCATCCTGGTGGAGGCCTTCGAACGGGAGCACAAGACCTACCGCTCCAGCGACATTACCCGCTACGTCCAGCGCATCCTCAGCGACGAAGCCGACATCGTGAGCCTCCGGCCCCAAGGCTCGGTTTACTTTGTGCCGGCGGCCTACCAAGGCCTCATCAACAACCTCTCCCAGGTGCTGGCGGCGGTCCCGAAGGGCACGGCCACCCTGGAATTCTTCCCCGTACCCGATGTGGCTTCGGCCCGCCAGATGGTCGGGAATGGGGTGGCGGCGGAGATCACCGAGATCTTCTCCAAGATGGAGGAGGAGGTCAAGGCCATGAACGCCGGCTCCGACACCATCACTCCCAAGTGGGTGGATCACCGCAAGACGAGGATCAAGGAGATCAAAGCCCGTCTGGATGCTTATGCGGAAGTCCTGGGGGATACCGCCAAGCGTCTGGGCGGCAGCTTCGACGTCCTGGACAGCCTCCTGAAGACCCGCACCCTTGAACTCTAAGGTATTTCAAGGGAGCAGGGCGGCGGGGAAGCCGTGTGAGCTTCCCCGCCCCTGTCACAGGAGGACGTACAGGAGGCCATCATGGGATTTACTCACAAGGATGAGCGGGCACGTGCTATCCGCAAACTGCGATTCGTTAAAACCTTCTCCAAGAAACTCCGGCGTGAAGCTACCCCCTCAGAGGCCCAATTATGGGAGAAAATCAAGGACCGCGCCCTGGGGGTAGAATTCCTACGCGAGAAGCATGTCCACGGGTACACCCCCGATTTCTACTGCAGTGAGCTACGCCTGGCCGTTGAGGTGGAAGGCGGCATTCACCGGCTGGCCGTCAATAAAATTCACGATCGGCGGAAAGCCAAAACGCTAGCTGCGTACGGCATCAAAATCATCCGCTTCACCAATACCGACGTCAACCAGAGGCTACGCGACGTTTTATGGCAAATTGAGAATGCCATTGCCACCCAAACTGCCTCTGTCGATATCGTATCAAGTCATGAACAAGACGCCTATGCGGAGCAAGAGGCATGGGTTAGACAACATAAGAAGGCAAAAAATGGTGAACCTAAGCAGATTTAAGCCGGCCCTGAACCTCTCCGAATATTTGGAGAACTCCTTCTGCACTATTGAGAAGGTCCACGTCAACGGCTACCTGAACGCCCAGGGGCGGGTCCTGGATATTTCCCAAGCAGCTGACCCCAATTCTAGTATCCAAGGACTGGTGGTAACAGTGAGCATTGATGGCCCGATGTACCGGCGGGCAAGGACCAAGCCCAAGGGCTTCACAACGGGCCAGGGCGGTGAGGAAGAGATCCTCCAGAATGTCAAGTCAATCACGCTGATAATCCGCGAGGAGGGATGGGAATTCTATGGGAGTGGTTTCCAGGGGTTCGATGAAGAGAAGATGCGGGTGTACTACTCTGAGCATGGCCGGAAGCTATTGTTGATGCTGCGTCTGACCACGGCTGATCGAGATTTAATCCAGAAGGCGGTCACTGAGATTTCGCCCTGCGTCAATACCTAGTTTGCTGGCGGCGGCGCGGCGCACCACAAGCAACAGACAAAACTTATTGACCTCCAAGCAAACATAATAATTTTGGAGGTCATGTGAATCGCAATACAAGAGCGAAGGCGGTTGCCGCTGGGATGTGCCCGTCGTGTGGCGCAAGGTTTCCAGTGCCTGGGAAGAAATCGTGTGAAAAATGTCTAGAGCGAGCAAGACGGTGCAACGCAGAACGACGCTTGAAATTTCCAGATAAGGTAAAGACAACGCTTGCTATTTGGAGAAAAGAAAACCCCGATAAGGTTAAGGCCTTGCAGGATAAGTTCCATGCCGCACACCCAAATGCTAATCGCATATATCACCAACGCAGCACGGCTAAAGTCCGCGATGCCGTTTTTGGCCATTATGGGGAGGTCTGCGCCTGTTGTGGTGCGTCCAGGGAATTTCTTACCCTCGACCATATTGACGGGAATGGGCACGAGCACAGAAAGGCAATAGGGTCAAGCGGAGGCGTGGCGTTTTATCGATGGATTATTAGGAATGGATTCCCGCCTGGATATCAATCACTGTGCTGGAATTGCAATTGCGCCAAGGCAATGTATGGCATCTGCCCTCATCTGAAAGGAAAGCAAAATGGCGTCTGAGTGGAGAATATTCACGAACAAGGTCGATTCGTCCAACAAATATTGGTCTTTTCGCTACACCGGTAGCGGCAGCTCCGTCGAGAAGAAATGGGGCCGCATCGGGGGCCACGAAGATACTCAGACCAAGGAATTCGGCAGCTCCAGCCGGGCGCTGTCCTACGCCGAAAGCGAAGTCGCCAAAAAACTCGCCAAGGGCTACACTGAGCAGACCCAGGAGATCCTCGCCGAGGAAACCAAGATCGCCCAAGCCCTCGGGAGCGAGTACAAGATCACCCGCATTGAGTTCCTCAGCCAGCCCTTCGACCCCAACAAGAGCACCGACAAACTCATGACCTCCAGCGAGTACGCCCCCGAATATGGCGTGTACGTGGAGATCCTCCAGTCCTGGACCAAGGACACCTACCACGTTCTCATGAACAAGAAGCAAGCCGTCCAGTATCGCGCCGGGTCCGTGACCAAGGGAGCGGTTAGCCACGTGAACGTCAACACCCCCACCTCCCCTAACTACAGCTTCGTGGAAGGCATCCGCCTGGCCATCCGGAACATCTACAAGGCCGTCGAGGAGGTCGCCGTCCAGTTCGCTGCGGTCGGTTTCCGAACCCTGGAATTGGACGATGACGACCTACTGGCTGACGCCCCAGGCAAGCCCAAGAATGCCACTGTGGTGGCCTTGAAGGCGGTGGCGGCACGGACGGGAGCTAGCTCTCAGGTTTTGCATCAGTTCTGTGCCCTTGGGCACCGCACTCTGGAGATCTAATGGCCAACTACGTCTCCCCGAAGATGGATGACTTCAAGCAGCCCGACGGTAACACCGATTGGAGTGCCTATACTAAGGCCCAAGTTGCCTCCGGGGAACGATGCTCGAAGTGCGGCTCATATATCCTCTTTGGCAGCGGATACCCGCAAGAGTGCTCTCCCTGCAAGCATTTGCAGGACGATAAAGACGAAGTTACCCATGATGATCTTGTCCGCTGCCCAGCCTGCGGGCGCACCTTCGACCCGCGTGGAGATGATTATGAGGTCTATTCAGAGGGCGAAAACGATGTCACCTGTCCCTCCTGTGAACGCGAGTTCACCATCACAACCGAAGTCTCCTACTCCTTCACCAGCCCAGCCCGTCTGGAAGAAAAAGCTGCAGAGGATGAGGAAGGAGGCGAGGTTGATGAGGGAGAACCCACGAGCCAGACTGCCGGGGTCGAAGCTGGGGGAGACCCGCCTAGCCCCCCGGAAGGACTTCCTGGGGAACAAGATCAAGCCTCCCAAGCCCCACCCCATGAAGGAACCTGAGGCGTATTTCGCCCTCTGGACTGACGACGGATTTGAGCCGGGGTTCAATGAGGTGCCTGGGAAGAGGCAGTATATTGCCGCCAAAGTCTCCACGCAGGCTCTTAACGACTATGGGGTCTTTGAATTTTTCGGAGGGGTCAAGAAGACCCGCCGCAGGCCGGAAGTCCCACGCGGGGATTTATGGTGGGAAGATGGGATGATGTCTAAGGTCACCCATGTCGTGTATCTGGTGACCGACGATATTAGCCACGGTATTTTTATCTTCTACAATCCGATGGACCGGCCAGGCCTTACGCAGTTTTTGGGCCGGCTAATTGGCAGCCCTCTCTATACCAAGGCCGAGCGGGCTTTTCGGAAGGTCGTGAAGGAATTGAAGTGAAGCGTCTGCGTCCCAAACCATTTCGGGGGGTGAGCATTCTCGACGATGCTACGGCGATAGGAATTGTATCCATCAACTCCAAATTGGAAATTGCATCTGGGGAAATCCCATCGCGCACGGCGGCTTTCTTGGTGGGCATAACCTCGCAAGTTCTGCTCAACCATGCTAATGAGGCCGCCGAAGTGGTAGACGCCGAGGTCAGGCGGAAAACTGCTGAATTCCCCGTCTCCCGCTTGGACAATCGGCGGTATAATCTGATTGAGGACTCTATCCGCAAGGCCGCCATTGCCAAGCTCCGAGTGCAGCATCCGCATTTGCTCATGGGCAATGGATTCTCCAAGGTAATCTACATCAATTTGGTCTTGGCCACGAGGGAGGGATGGTGGCAGATTGTGCCCGCCGATCCATATTTCTGGATCCGCGTGAGTCCGCCTCGCGCCGCGTCGATGTTAAACTATGATAGGGGCGATGGTTCGTACCAATTTTGGTCGCCCTTGCTGGTCAAGCGTGGGCCAACCTCATTCGATTTGGGGCTGATTGACCGGAGAATGATTCTGAAGGCTATCGAGAGTTTCTTGAAGAGGCAACAGTAACTATCAATTGCTCGCGTCGGTGCTGTGCGGCACCAGAGAACAGAAGGAGCGTGTTATGTCTCACACTGCTGTGGTCAAGGTCAATTTCGCCGATCGGGCTATCCTCAAGCAGGTGTGCCAACGCCTCGGCTTGAAATTCACCGAAGGGAAGCACTCGGTGCAGCTCTTCTCCGGCTCTGTCCAGGCCGAGTTCTCGGTCAAGCTGCCGGGGTGGAATTACCCTGTCGCCATCTGCGGCGAAACTGCCAAGTACGACAACTACAACGGCAGCTGGGGGAAGATTCGGGAACTGGAGACTCTCCAGGATCAGTACAGCCGTGATGTGACCATGAAGCAGGCTCAGCTGGCCGGATACCAGGTCCAGGAAGAGGTCGATGAGACGGGGGAGATCACTCTGATTCTGTACGACTATAGCGAGTAGCGCTTGTGCGCTTCCGAAGGATCATCATTACCACAAGGAGACCCCATGGGCGACAGTAAGTTCAAGATGCATGAATTAGCGGCGCATACGGCCTATGTTTCGACGCAGACGCAGGCCCAAATCTTCCGGAACACCACCGGCACGGCCCCGGCGCTCGATCCCAGCAAGTTCAAGGTCCGGGAATCGGTGGACTCACCATCCAACCCCAATTCCACCCCCATCATCATCGCGGTGGACGAGACCGGCTCGATGGATATCCTCGCCGAGAACATCATCCGGCAGGATTTGGCTGTCGTCGTCAAGGGGCTGTATGACAACAAGCCCGTGACCGACCCCCACATCCTCCTGGCGGTGGTCGGGGACGCCCGCTGCGATACCTCGGCAATCCAGACCACCCAGTTCGAAGCCAGCATCGTGCTCATGGAGCAGGCCAAGGACTTCTATCTGGAGCAGAACGGTGGCGGCAACGGCGGCGAATCCTACGCTCTGGTGTGGGCGTTTGCGGCCAACAAGGTCAAGGCCGACTGCATCACCAAGCGGCACAAGAAGGGCTACATCTTCACGGTGGGCGACGAGCGCACCCACATGGTCATCACCCGCGAGGAATGCCGGACGTTCCTGGGCATGACCACCGAGACCGATATCCAGGTGAAGGACTTGCTGGAGCAGGTCAAGCAGCACTGGAATGTCTTCCACCTGATCGTTCGGACGGCCTCTACCCATTCGCAGCATGCTGAGAAGGCCTGGAAGGAACTGCTGGGCGACCACGCGGTACTCCTGGAGACCCACTCGAACATCGGGGAGATGATCACCGCCTTGATCCAGTTGAACGAAGGCGGGAGCGTCGATGATGTGGCCAAGAATTGGGACCCGATCGCCGCTGCCAATGTGCAGAAAGCCCTGTCTGGGATGCACGGCAACGGGCGGAAGCTCGAAGTATGAAGCCAGGCGATGTGGTGTCGATTAGGCGATTGGGCAATACTATTCGAGCAGTAGTATTGCCCAATCCACCGCAGCTAGGTTAAGGCTGGCCAGGGCTTTCTGTGGGTGGCTTTCAGGACCCCGTTTTGGGATAGATTTGGTCATTGTACTATTCACAGGCGAGAAATAGTGTGCGAGCCACTGCGTGCATAGGTGCTGTGTTCGGCGATGAGTGCAAGGGGAGAATGGTAGACGTCTTCTCCCACGCACCCCACACCCTCGTCGTCCGATACAATGGGGGAGCGCAAGCCTCCCATACCGTAACCAGATCTGACGGCACTAGGCATGCCTTTAGCCATTTCGGGGCTGGCTCCTTCAATGGGATGACTACCTATCTAAGCAGCTATTTCATCGCCAACCCCTTCTTGTGGCAGATGGAGAGGGATGCTCTCCTGAAGCTGGGCCTTAGGCCATCCCTCCTGGTCAGCCCTGTGGCTAGAGTCACCACGCCCTATGACATGCTCATCAATACCGAGCTGGAGAAATCGCGGGGCAACTCTCGCCATGGGTCATGCGGATATGGAATCAATGAAACAGTGGAACGGGACCTTACCGAGTATTCCTTGTTAGTGCGTGATCTCAGAGATGATCTCCGTGGTAGGCTTCGAGTTATTCGCTCTGAGTATGTGCCGGTTCGGTTAAAGGCCTTGGGGATTACGAAGTTTTCCGATGAATTTTTACAATTAATCGACAACCAACAGGTTCTCGAGTCATACCTCAAGTTTAGCGGTGAGTTCCTGGCCGGCACTTCTGACCTGCGTGATCATGAGATAGGTGATCTTCGGCATAGCTGGGACAATGTGGTGTTTGAGGGGGCACAAGGATTGTTGCTCGACGAAGACAACACCGAATTCCATCCCCATCTCACACGGAGCAAATGTGGCCTGGCCAATATCAATAGTATTTGTGCTAAGGCTGGGATAAAGGAATTGCAGGCGGTCTACATCACCAGGGCGTATGCAACCCGGCACGGCGATGGGCCATTCCCCACATGGGATAAATCACTCTCATATGAGGATCGCACGAATAAGCCTAACCCCAACCAGGGGGCAATGCGATTCGGGAAATTTAATTTGGATTTGCTGATGAAGGCGGTCCAGGCCGATCTCCAGAAGGCCCCAAATCTTGAGGTTACGCATAGCCTGGCTATGACGTGCCTTGATCAGGTGTCTGAGCAGGTCAGCTATGTTCACAATGGTGTGGAACAATCCATAGATAAATCCAGGTTACCAACGTTAGCGGCGTGCGCCATCAACGCCAAGTGTGTTTATCTGAGTTCTAGTCAGACAGGACCAGTTGTCGGCCGCGCCGCCGCGCGACACCGCGGAGTGCGAACGGCCCATACACCGCAAGGAGCATTTGCATGAAGAAGATTGTTGTCAAGATTCACAAGGGCGAAGTGACCGTCACCCCCGAGGGCTACAAGGGCGAAACCTGTAAGGACGCCACCAAGCTTATCGAGAAGGCTCTGGGGAAGGTCGTCTCCGACCAAGCCACCACGGAGGCTTTCGAGACGCCCCCACAAGAGTATATCAACGAAAACGGTGGCTAAGCAAATATGCCTTACGGACTACGTTGTGTGGTCCGTAAGGAGTTTATATGCTTTGCACGCACTGCAGCGTTGATTTGCCAGACACAGAATTTTATCATAATAAAGGGAGAGTTGGCAGGTGCTGTAAGGGGTGTTATAGGGTGTTGCAGCGCGATTTCTACCAGAGGAATCGCGCTGCAGAACTGGCACGCACTAAGAAGAATCGGAAGAGGCGCAGTTTTGAAGTCAGAGTTAAATATCTGGAATATTTGCGGCAACACCCGTGCGTTGATTGCGGGGAGTCAGACCCAGTCGTTCTGGATGCTGACCACGTAGGAGATAATAAAACATGGAATGTTTCGCAGCTGGTTGGCCGGGGCCGCTTTTCTTGGGATAGGGCGATAACAGAGCTTGCCAAATGTGAGATAAGGTGCTCTAATTGCCATCGCAAGAAGACAGCCAAAAGACAAAGTTGGTTTAAATGCCAAGAGTTCCTCACTGAAGGCAACGGATGAGGCGGTCTTGCCCATTTTGTGGCACCAAGGGGCCGGGGCTGTCGGTGGTTCGGACAGAAGAGGATCGAGCCTACGTCAGTTGCTCCGGTTGCCAGGCCCAGGGACCCCATGTTCCTGATGGGGTATACGACTTGGGCGTCGACGACGCTTGGCGGAAATGGAATCAGCGTAAGCCAACTCGGATCCAGAGGAAGAAATGCCGGTAAAGAAGACCCACAAGATCGTCATCCGGGGTGGCAAACTCCACTTCATCTATGATGATGCCCTCAAGGGCTTCCTTGGGCTTGGCCAGGCCGACGTCAAGCGGGCCTCCCACGTGGAGCCTGCTATCGAGAATGGCGTGGTGGTCTGGAAGGCAGACCTTAGCCCAGTATCTCCGGGCCTTGTTCTGGGACCGTTCGACACGAGGAAAGAGGCGCTAGATGCCGAAGTGAAATATTTAGAGGCAAACATACTCCGGAAAGCTCACTGAATCTTGTCGGCTTTCCGGAGGTCTATATGATATGCCCGAAATGTGAAGTCGATAAACCATTTTCTAGATTCCCACTCAGAGATGGCCGGACTAAAATTCGGAGATGTTGCAGTGCTTGCTATCTTATCATTGGAAATAGGAACAGGCGCGAGCGATATAGGCTGCACCCAGAAAAGCATGATGAAGCTAAGAAGAGATTGCGACAGAGGCAAAAAGAAATACGGTGGGGCAGAAAAGTCGCAGCACTCACTAATTACGGCGGTACTCCACCTAAGTGTGCATGCTGCGGCGAGGGTCACATTGAGTTTCTTAATATTGACCATAAAAATGGGGACGGCCAAAAACATAGAAAAATGTTTAATAACGACTCGACCACATTCTTCCGCTGGCTTGAGAAACAGAACTACCCAAAAGATTTGGGGTTGCGCGTTTTGTGTTGGAACTGCAATTGTTCAATGGGTACGTGGGGATATTGTCCACATGATAAGGTGAAGGTGAACCATGCGGGAAGAACAAATCGCTGAGATCGTCGAGATGGTGCGCAAGAGCTTCCGCAGCATGGGAGGCGGCGAATACACCGCCGGCAATCCCCTGTCATTTGCCATGGCTGACCAACCGCCACAGTTCGCTCTCGGAGTCGATATCAAGCAAGTGGTCCAATTCGTACTCGGTGCGGAGAAGATGGTGGCGAAGAAAGCCAAGGCCAAGCCCAAGCTCAAGAAGGAGAAATCATGAGCACGCGCCTCCTCAAGCCCCAGGACATCTACAATTTCTACGGCTGCGCCTTCCTCCACGATCTCACCAAGCAAGCCGTGGCCATCCCCGAGATCAAGGAGGTCCATTCCCTCATCCGGGAAATCCATGCACTGTACGTGGAAGCATCCAAGGCGCGTATCCGGGCTGAGGCCAAGTTCCTGGGCATCGAGCTAGAGGAGGGGTTCTCCTTCCGGGTGTTTCTGGACTCGCTGCCGGAGCTGCTCCAGAAGGAAATGGAGCAATCCTCCGAGGACATGATGCGGGGAGGGAACTTCAATCTGATGGGCAATATCCTGAGAGCCCACCAGCTGGCGGGGGCAGATCTCAAGGATATTGATACGAGTCGTTTCGGGGTCGGCGGATTTTCCAAACCCAAGCCCAAGGATGTGGACGCGGAGTGGTTCAAGGGCGGCAAGGAACGCGGACGAGTGTGGGATGACCCCAAATGGCACGAGATCGCCAAGGCTTATTTGGCGATGGAGTCCGCCCAGACCATCGACGAAATCATTCAGGCGGTGGATCACCTGAACTCGCTCCAACATAATAGCTTCCACCTTCTGATCGACCTCCAGACTGGACGGATGCTGGAGAACAATGGGGTGAACCATCAGGAGGCGGTGAACTTGGTCCACGAGATTTTGGGGGCCAAGCGGCAGGCTGAGCAGGTGTCCAATCTGGCCCCCAAGATGGACAAATTTATTGGGGAGCTGGTCAAGCAATACAAGAAGACCGGGAGAGTTACGTGAGTGAACCCCGACCCTTTGGCCCCTTATTGGCCACGCACCCATTGGTGCGGGATGCGAAGGTTTGCCCCATCTGCAATCGCGCGTTCCAGGTTGGTGAGGTGCCCACTCTAATACCTCTTGGCCCGGACGATGCGGAGGAAATAGAGAAGGCGGCTCAGGGGCGTCCGTACGTTGCTGTTTGTGCCCCTGCTCATTGGGATTGTTGGTGTAAGAATGGGACTGTTTAGGTTCCTTTTTGGTAGGAAGGTGGGGGTTACTGAGGCCACCGCCACTGGTGCGCTGATGGGGGCCGCCATTGGCAATGAGATCGACAAACGGGCACAGCTCAGTGATATAGCTCAACTCATTAGGGTCCAAATCGAACAGAACGCTCTCGCCAGTGCTGACCGGCGGAGTGATTTCGTAGACCTCATCGGTTATTTCGAGAGTCAAAAACCTGACCAATACGCTGGTTGGAAGTGGATGTGGTTAACACCTCCGGCCTCGATGGATTTGCGGGCGTTCTATTGCTGGCATGTCTGTACCGATAAGGGATTCTCCAAGCTCGATAAGGACCTCTATGAGAGGTATAGGGTGCTGGTGGCACGAGGTGTGCAAGTGGGGATTGTAGTGATGGCCAGGATGCCGCGGGACGCTTCGGGGGATGTAGCGGGGACTCCCAAGATGCTAACTGTGACTATGGACAGAGTCGAGAAAGAGATTGTGCAACGGGAACGGTTTACAAGGTTGCATGCAAAATATGGTCTTTGATCACGCCAGACGCGACCAAAAAGCTTTCCTCACGCTGCCCGAAGCGTTGAAGGTCACCAATCTGTCCGTGGAGGCCCTGCGGCTGATGGTGGAAGTGGGCGATCTCCCGGAGCATATCGTCGATGGAACGAAATATTATCAGATGGCTGATCTGAGTGCGTGCATTGCCCAGTTGCATATTCTGGTGTTCTATGATGAAGTGCCAGATAGGGTCAAGGAAATCGAGCACCAGGCCCTAGCGGGGAGGACTTTCGGCTGGGAGCATGACCCCATGGGTGGGTATAATGCTGTCAACGCCGCCGCCGACAAGGCTAAGTCGTGAGATTTAGATGTTCGATGATGGCCCAGAATATGACTACAGATGCCCCCACTGTGGTGAGGGATATTGGAATGAAGTGGGGATGGGGCCGTTCAATTGTCGGAGTTGTGGGAAATCATTAAGCGAAGACAGGCCCCCGCTTCCTCCCATCACTGATGATGATTATGCGAAGACTTCCATCGACCTCGCCGAGTCTTTGGGGCCTGAGACTCTTGCGCATGATAAGTATCTCAATAAGGAAGCTGCTAAGCGGGAGATAGATCGGCGTATCGCAGTTCTCCAGGAACTGAGGAAGCTATTGTGAAAACTCCCTATGAAAGCAAAAATACCCATGTGCTTTTAATAGGGAGTTTTTATGAGCAAATATTTAAAAAGAGTGGCTGCGGGGCTTTGTGGGTATTGTGGTAGGCCAACACAAGGAAAGGCTTGCGACACATGCTTAGACGCGAGAAAACTAGAAAAGGCTGCCAGATACCGGAGGAGGCGGGAGTCTAACCTGTGCGTTGATTGTGCCGTTCCCACCCACGATGTAAGGTGCGAGTCTTGTGCTGCCAGATTGCGAATCGCGTTATCACGATATAAACTAAAAGAAGGTTTGTGCACCTATGGGATATGTGCATCTACTGTTGTGCCTGGGAAAGCGTATTGCCAAAAACATGCCGTTGAGTCTATAATTAGGGCCAAGAACCGGCGCACTAGTAGAGTCGCCGCTGGTCTATGTCCGTGTGGAAGACCACGAGATGTGGCGGATGAATATCTGGAATGCTCTTTCTGTAGGAAATCGGCGCGACGAAGCCATAGAAAATCAGCGACTGAGTCTAAACGAATAGTTTTTAGTAAGTATAGCAACGGCACGATGGTTTGTGCGTGCTGTGGGGATGGACATCAGTTGTTTTTAACCATTGACCACATAAACGGGGGCGGATCGCGGCATCGCAGAGAGATTTCACGTGGCCATGGCAGCTTACCATTTTATAGGTGGCTGATACGCAATGGTCTACCGGATGGATATCAAATATTGTGCTACAATTGTAATTATGGCAAGTGGGCAAACGGCGGCGTTTGCCCGCACAAGGCAAATTTGCCGCCAGGTGCGGCGAGCAACACGGAGCAGCATGAAACTGCGCGAATACCAGGAACGCATAGTATCCAAGGCGGTAGCGGCCTTTAAGGATGGCCATCGTCACGTCTTATTGGAATCACCGACGGGGTCGGGAAAGACCATTGTGGCTTTGGCCCTATCTGAAAGGCTATATGATACTTATGGGTTTAGAACCGGATGGTGCACCCTAAGACGGCACTTATTGATTCAAGCCGCCGAAGAAAATCGAGTCACATTCGGTCTTAAGCATATTGAATTTTTTAGCGTCTTTAGCAAAGAATTGCCACAAGTCGAGTTGTTAATATTGGATGAGTGCCAGCACCAAGCTTGCGATACTGCAGCCGCAGTAATTAATCGAATTAATCCAAGATTAGAAATTGGGCTTACCGCCACACCATTTAGAGTTGATGGGGCAAAGCTGGCGTATAGCCGCACTATTCGCGACGCTGGCATTCGTGCTCTGATCGATCAAGGGTATCTAGCCCCCTTCCACCAGTACACTTTCGCGAAGCCCTGGACACCGGAGAACGTCGCGGAGATTTATCTGAAGGATAGGCAACGGTGGGGGCGGACGGTGGGGTACTTCATGACGAAGAAGGAGTGTGACGCGTGTGCCGCCACAATCCGGTCTGAGGTTCCATGCGAAGTGGTGTGGGCCGGCAGTGAACAGGAGAAGCAGATTGAGGCCTTTGGCCGTGGGGATGTGCCTATTCTGCTGAATATGTTCATTCTCACTGAGGGCTTTAACGATGCGAGTCTGAAAACGGTGCTGGTGCGTCCGGCGTCGAGGGGGCCAACTATCCAGATGACAGGGCGGGCTTTACGCCCCAAGCCTTTCGCCCAAATAGTGCAGAATGAGGATGCCCCTTGGCCTTTCACGGAAACTGCTTCCTGTGAGCGGAGGTTTGCT
>Ga0118677_10006316_pt1 | contig 20158 bp, 15 predicted proteins | sample AliMusrvi5mmetaG_FD_86154 | JGI IMG/M metagenome (GOLD analysis project Ga0118677, IMG submission 86154)
ATATCCTGTAACTCAGCATTGCCAGGGCGCCGTAAACTACCATTTGGCCAACAAGGAATAACAGTTCAGGGCGCACATCCGAGAGGGTTCCGCCCATGGTCCTGATCCGCAGATAGGCCGGGATCACTGAGGTGGACGGGAAAATATGTGCCAATTTGAACAGCATCGGTGGCAGGGAAGTGGCAGGCCACGACATCCCGCTCACGAAAAGTACCACTGGTGAAAGGAAGACCAGCATCATGATGGAATGTTCGCGTCTGGTCAAAAGGAGTGAGACTGTCAGTCCCATAAAGATTACGGAAAAAAGGAACGGCACCATGAGCAACCACAAATCAAGCAGTGAACCTTTGTCCGGAAAGCCGAACCAGTGGTACAGCACGATTTGTGTAAAGACCAGATTGAAACTGTAGAGGAAAAAATAGGCGAGCGATCTCCCGGTTAGGGTATAAAAGATGGCAGATATCTCATGATTTTTCGAAGAAGCCAGCAATTTTTGCTTTTCCCTTCTAGCTCCGCCGATCATACCAATTCCGACCAGCAACGTTTGCTGGATGATTATCAGGATCAGACCGGGCATAACATAGGAACCGTATGATCCCGCCGGATTGTAAAGGGTGTAGCTCTTCATCGCTACCGGATCGCGCTGCATCTTCGCCGCTTCAGGCGTAACACCAGTGGCCATCAGCCTTTTGATTTCAATGCCTGCAGACAAAGTTCCAATTGCCCGGAGCGATCCGCGCAGACTTTCCTTGTATATCAGAAAATAGCTTGCATCGCAGTATATACCAACATGTGATTGCCCTCCTCGGAGAATGCTTTTTTCAAAGTCTTCGGGAATGAGGATGACACCTTTTGATTTACCATCACGAAATAGCCCTTCCGCTTCACTGAAATCGCCTGTTTCCTGCTTGACTTCTATCTCCTGTGTTGCTCCGATCATGCGGATCAACTGCCTGCTTAATGCGCTGTTGTCGCGGTCGACTACCGTAACGGGGATTTCACGGATTACGTTGTTCTGATAGGCTATTGAATAAACCAATGGATAAATCCAGACTGCAATCAGCAGAATCAGAATGGCTCCCCTGTCTTTGAAAATAGAATCCCATTCATTCAAAAACGCGTGGAGTATCTGATCCAATCCTTTCCTTATAAATTTAAAATGCTTCATTTTTATATTTTGGTGAACCCGGTTGTCTCCCAGTCTTATTTGTAAACCTATGTTTCTTAATTTATTACGAAATATCTAACCACTAAGGTCTCAAAGTGCCGCACAAAGGACTCAAAGTAAATTTCATGTGCTCTCGTCCTAGTCATCCTAGTCGTCCCAGTCATCCTAGTCGTCCCAGTCGCCCAGTCGTCCTAGTCGTCCCTTCGTCCCAGTCATCCTAGTCGTCCCTTCGTCCCAGTCATCCTAGTCGTCCCAGTCGCCCACTCGTCCCAGTCGTCCTAGTCATCCTAGTCATCCTAGTCTTTCCATCCCTCCTCAGGCCTTTGTCCGCCACCGCTCGTCCATCAGTCTTTTCTTGAATAGCGGGAAAGCCAGTACTCCGGTCAGAATATAGGGCAACAGCAACAAAAGTGGTAAAATAGCTTCGTGCATGGGTTCTCCGCGAAGAGACTGACTGAGAAAGACTTTTAGCCAGAAAGTGTAGGGAAATACGAATGAGAATAATTTGGCCAGCAATGGCATTCCCATCGTCGGGAAAGTAAGCCCCGAGAAGGTAAGCGCCATCATGGTATATGCGCTTCCCAGCGACAGGGTTAACCGCAGGTTGATGGTAACTGTCAGCAGGACGATAGCCATGGCCTGATAAGCCAGGATAAGCAGAAATTCAGAAAAGAGTACCATCGCCAGCGATCCGTTCAAGGGTGTTCCCATCACCCGGATAAGGAGGATGTTCATGAACATCAGACCTGCAAAAAAGAGCACGATGTAGGGTATCAATTTCCCTATCAGCGCTACGGTGGTGCTGTTTCCCGCTGTATGTATCCACTCTGCACCGGTTCCCTCCTTCATTTCTATACCGATGGCATAAGAAGTTCCCATGAAAATGAAAACCAACGCGAGCAAAGGCAGTAAGCCCATCATCAGAAAATAGGCATAGTTGCCATAAGGATTGAAAAGCAGGTGGACATCCGGTTTGATTGGTTGTACTTTTTGGATGGCATCCTCCGGTCGTATTCCCTTTTTGACCATGGTTAGCAATTTGACGCCCCCTGAAATTGTGGAAAGAACCGTGACGAGTTGCGATTGCAACACGCCCCCTTTTACCACGTTTGTGTTGTTGAGGTAAAGCGCCAGTTCGGACTGGTTGCCTTTTTGAACCGATTTTTCAAGACCTTCCGGTATATTGATGACAGCATCCACATCGCCTTTCATCATTTTGTCCCTGGCTTCTTCCAGGGTGACTGATTTAAAAACGACGTTTGCTGCGGGAAGTGCGTCTATCATCCTGGCAATCTTCCGTGACAGCTGCGTCTGGTCATTGTCTACTACCGTGACGGGCAAATCCCTTACAACAGCCGCCGAAAACATCCAGCTGACAAGCATGAATACTGCGGCCGGACCAAATATCGTGGTAAACAGCAATACCCAACTGCCGGCAATCCTGTTCACTTCCCTCCTGATCACCCTGAAAAGGGAGGTCTGCAACAAACGATTGAGTTTTCCTTTCAGCCTCATCGTCTTATTTCCTCTTGCTTACGCGGTCCCAGTTGACCACCGCGCTCATTCCAGGCCTTAACCCCTCGATTTTTTCGATTGGGACTGCTTGTATTTCAAATGTTTTCAGGTCAAAGTCACCCCTGGTCTTGGTTGCATTCCAGGTTGCAAAGTCGCCGAGCGCGTTGATGTAGGTTACCCTGAGAGCTATCTCCTTCATCCCTAGCGCCGGGAACCTGGCAGGAATGATGCTTCCCTTCTGAATGGCCGACAGCAGATCTTCCCGAAGGTTGAATGTCACCCATACATCAGACAGGTCGACCAATGTAACCACCGGATAACCTGCCGGAATCAATTCACCCCTTTCTGCCAGGACATTTGCCACTTCACCTTTTACTGGAGCCGTGATTCTCCTTTCATTCAGGTAGGAACTCACCTCGCTCATTACTCCTTCAGCCTGCAGGACCAGTGCCCCGGCGGCATCCTTGTCCTCGTACCGGGCTCCGTTACGGGCTTTTTCATAGAGAGAACGTGCCGCCATTTCGGTCTCAACGGCTGCCTTCATTTTGGTTTCCACCTCATCTTTTTGCTGCTCCGGAATCACTCCGTCCTTGTAAAGATTCTGGATACGTGCAAAGGTTTTCCTGGCATACTCGGCAGCCGCCAGGGCAGTCTGCCAGTTGTTGAAGGCTGCCTGAACATCCTCCTTCTGGGCCCCATTGAATGCTTTGTCGCGCTGAGCACCTGCTGCCTGCCTTACTGCGGAAGCCTGGCTGAATTTTGCTTCCAGTTCGGGTGAGCTGAGCGTGAATAACAGCATCCCGGGTACTATTTCATCTCCCTTCCTGACAAGGAGGCTGTCAATCCTGCCGACAAGTTTGGAAGCCACTTTAATCTGGGTTGCCTCAACCTCTCCCTGTATCTCCAGCGGAACCGAAAGACTTACGATGACGATCGCATACACGATAAATACCAGCAGCAATCCCATCCCTCCGCCTATTAAATATTTTTTTGTCCTGTTCATTTTTTTAAGTTTCTATTTATTTCAACCTGTTTCTGTTTGTTTCTCTCTTCTTTCGTCCTTCAAACCCTTCCGTCCGATCTCAAGATCCTTGTATTTATGGTCATTTGCATGCGGACGGCGTGCTTTCGGCATTTCTTTACCCCAGGTTCCACCGGGGATTATTCACAGTCAACCCCGTCGGGGTTAACCCCTGGTTGCATCGCACTTGTATCATCCACTTATTTTCACATTTCCACATTTCCCAATTTTCACATTGTCCCATTGTCGAATCGTCGAATTATCGCATTGTCTAATCATCCATCAGCTAATCAGCTAATCAACTCATCGTTAATTTGCTTTAGCTCTTTGCATGTAATTGACAAACTGATCCGTGATTCCGGCGTAATAAAGCAGTTTCGACAAAGAGACATCGTAGCCAAACATGGCCTGCAACCTGTCGATCCGGGCCTTTGCCAAAAGAAGTGAGGCATCTGCCACCTGCGTTGAGGTGGCCATTCCTTCGCTGAATGCCTTGTTCCGTACCCTGAAATATTCGTTGGCCAGATCCATCGCCGTATCCAGCATTCGCAGCTGTTCGCGGTACATGTTCAACTCCTGGTAATGCTTGTTGATCGCGGAATGGATGTCAGATGAAGCCTTTTGATAATAATCCTCTGCCTGCATTTTCTGAAAGCCCAGTGCCTGAATTTTCCTTTGCTGCGACATACCCTCAAAAAGGTTCCATTTCATTCCGATGCCTACCACATATCCGGGCAGATAGGGCGAAAGATCCTTGTTGGCGATATCGTACATTCCGGTTACCGCAATGGTTGGGTACAATCCCGATTTTTCTGCTTTGTATCCTTCGCCTGCCAACTCTTTTTTCTTGTTCACCTGAGCCAATAGCGGACTTTTTTCCAAGGCCCTTGAATAGAAATAATCCACATTTTCGAGGGAATCGAGGTAAAACAGATTGGTAACAGGTTCGATGAACATGTCTGCCTTTTCGGCAAGCGTGTTGAGCAGGGCTTCATTGAGGATGTCATTTTGCCTTACGGATTTCTGATATTCCCTTTCCGCATCGGAGAGCGTGAGTTTCGAATTAAGCAGTTCCACATTGGCGATTTGCCCTTGTTGCTGCAATTTTTCTGCATCATGGTAATGGTGTTCCATGGTAGCCCTGACATCTTCCCTAACTCTTACTGCCTGCACGGCCAGAACCTTGCCAAAATATCTTTCTACCAGTTCATTGGTGAGCTCATAGGATTTCTGGAGATTTTCGAGTCCGACAGTTTCATACCTGATTTGTGCGGCCTTGTTGGCAGCAATGATTTTCCCGCCTGTAAAAACAGGCCACATGAAACCCGCCGAAAGCGTGGCAAACTGCTTTTCCTGGATCGTGAGATCCCAGTTCGCGCTGTTTACAGTATTTGCACCTTCCAGCATCTTCTTCCTGACCGCCTGTGTCGAAATGTTATCCGGCAGGATCGGCATGACTCCGTTGGTGGCAGGGTCGGGATTGGGGACACCGCTGAAGACGCCGTAGGTTCCAAGGGTCTGGTAAAGTGGTAGGATCGCATCCCTGACCGGTGTCAAATCGAAATGGATCTTGTCTTCCATCAGGGTGTAACCGGCATTCAGAGAAACCTTTGGAAAATAGAGTCCCTTTGCGGCCTTCACCTCCTGCTCCATCTGCAGCAGATGATGATCCGACTGCTTGATCAGGAAATTGTTTTGAAGCGTCATCTGCAAAGCCTCCTCGAAGGTAATCCGCCTGGGATCCCCGTTGGAAGCCCCGTTTGCATTGGCTGAGATCATCAGCAGGCAAAACAGGGCAACTTTCCAGTTTTTATAAATTTGCATCATATTGTTTTATGAAAAATTGAAATTCAGGTAGAAGTCTAAAAAAATTAACCACGAAGGTCCCGAAGGAAAGCACAAAAGACTCAAAGTGAAGAACTAAGCAATTCAAATTTTCCTTATTGTCAATTGTCAATTTTGAGACATACAACTCATTTTATAATTGTATCCCGACCGTCAGGCTTAACGCCTTCGTACGGTAATCGACCGGTTGGTTTCCGATTTCTGCCATGCCAATATCATACCGCAAATCGAAACGGATCTGCTGTTTGCAGATAGGTGTCTGGAAACCTATGCCAACTGTTGCTCCAAAGTCTGTTTTTTTGTTGTCGGTGATTTGAACTGCATCAGCAGGACGCATCTGGTTGTTAAGCGCAAATGATGCATACGGGCCGCCGTTGATGTAAAAAACAGTTTTGCGGGTATCGGATACATCGCGGTATTGGAAAAGTACCGGCACCTGTAGGTAATGAACCATAAAATCTGTTTTGCTTGTCGTACTCAGCTCAGAGGTTTCATCGCTCCGGCCTTTGCGTAGGTAATTGATCTCAGGCTGAATGTAGAAGGATTTGCTTAATGGAACATCAAGAAAAGCGCCTGCTGTGTAGGTCATGGTCACATTGCTGTTGTCGGTAATGTCGCCCTTGTTGGCGAAAGTGGTCACTGCTGCACCCGTCCTCAGTCCGTAACCAAGTTGTGCGAAAGTAACTGTTGAAATCAGCATAAGCGCTGAAAGTAGGATCATGGGATTCTTTGTTGTTGTTTTCATTTCTATAATTTTTAAATGATTTGTGATTTGATTTGATTGGTTGTGATACCAAGAAACTTAAGCCGGCCGGCTATCATTCCGGCAAACTCTTCGTGCCCCAGGATCGAAAATTGCATTGTCCCGCAGATATTGCTGTTGATGACAATTTCCAGAATCTGCTGATGGGTGTCAGGATTGTCGGAAGGACGTGGATTCCGGTTGAACACATAATGGGTGATCAGCCTGGACTGGAATCTTCTTTCAAGACTTTCCAGTTCAGCCCTGAACATGGGTTGGGTGAGATAAACAGGAGTCGAGTAAACAAGCGTAAGGCAGCCATTCAATTCGCTTCTCAATTTCGATTTGATTTGCTCAAAAGCTGTGATGATCCCGCTTTCGTCGGAAATACACACAAAATGGGCATTTTCCTTCTGGCTCGCATTTTTGTTTCGGGATGAAACCGAATCTTTAACTTTCTTTTCTGTTTGCATGGCATCGTTCATTGATGATGCAAAGGAAAAGGTTCGGTCAGCGGGAATATTTGATCTGGATCAAAAAATGAATTACCATGAAAATAAAAAAGGCATCCTTTGCGTACTTTGCGAGCTTTGCGTGAGAAAAAATGTCGCGCAAAGCTCGCAAAGAGCGCAAAAAAGAATTGGGGATTTACTTTACCGGTTTAGCTGACTTCAAAAACTAATAGCCAATTACTAAAAGCTAATTGCCATATTACTTCCCAGCCCTGATACGGCTCAGAGTCTCCTGCGTAATGCCCAGGAACGAGGCAATATGGCCCAGCTTGGCCCGTTGAAAGATATGGGGATACTCCTTCATCAGGGCATTGTACCTGTCTTCGGCGCTCTGGAATTTCATTCCGATCATATATTCCGCCAGTTTTTTGGCCAGTTCATAAACTGCATGGAAAGCAAACCTGGCCATCTCATGGTTCTCATTGAGCATGGCCTCCATCTCGGAATATTTGAGCGAATAAACCACTGAATCCTCGAGCAGTTCGCAATTAACAAGGGTAGGTTTGTGGTGGTAAAAGCTATCCACGGCAGTGAGGAAGTTGTTTTCTGCAAAAAACCACTGGGTAATCTCCTTCCCGCCTTCTGTAACGTAGAAAACGCGGGCCAGTCCCTTTTCGATGTAATAGATATGCTGGCAAATCTCACCCTGCCTGTAAAGAAAATGCCCTTTCGGGAATTCGTCCATCCTAAAGATGGTGCTGATCTCCTTCTCTGTCTGGTCTGACAGGTTTGCGGCGTTTTTGATGTAGGGTGGCAGATGCATTTACTTAATTTTCAAAGAGATTTTATGGCATTGTTTCAACATCGTTCATTAAGCGGTTGGTACAATTTCGACCAAAACTTCATTTCCGGCTTTGTCATAATAGGTACAAGTCATTTTGTCAAGATTTACAAACCATTTTTCAATTCCCGTTTCTGCACAATGTTTACAAAATGTATAATAGTCAGATTCCCCTTTTTGGTGGATTTTCAAATATTCAGTGAACTTTCCTTGATCGCTAATGTCTGCTATTTCCATTTTTTCATACTTCGGTTCGGACATTGTTTGAAAATCATTTCTTCCGAAATATTCTGTATGACTATCTGTGACCCAGGTTTCAAATCCAATTACTCCCAATTCCTTGATTTCCTGAATGTATTTTGGAAAATCTGCTCCTGTTTTTATTTTGCTGTGTGCTAACTCAATTTGTCTTACCGTAAACATAATTTTATGACTCTAAATTTTAATCATCCACTCGTCCAAGTCATCCTAGTCGTCCCCTCGACTAATCTTTCCTACCTCCTCCCATCAGCCTTCTCAGAAAAGGCACCTTCAGTTCTACGGCACCTTCCGGGCAAAGTTCCTGGCAACAGTAACACCGAATGCAACTGTCATATTTGTAGGATGGTGGCACTTTCTTGTTGCCGTCGCGCCAGTCAACTGCTTTGGGAGTAACAGGACAAACACTGACACAGGTTCCGCATCCGGTACATTTCTCCGCCACGATAAATGGTTTGGAGACCAGCGCGTTTCTCAGAAAACTTCTGCCTTTCCCCTGTGAATAGGGCTTTATTGCTTCCCGTTTTACATCAAAGTCCTTGTCGACAAAACTTTCCAGCAGATCACCTACCAGTTCAATCTCCTCCTGCTTCCAGGTCCCCATGCCGGCCTCCATTCCCAGTGTGGTGGTAGGAACAAACTCGGGATTGATATTGATCATCCTGCAGACCGTCGCATCGAGCGCCACAGGATCCGCAGAGAAAAGCAACACTTTCATCGGCTTTCCCTTGCCGCCTCTCGGACCGTTACCCTCCATCGCCATGATGCCGTCCATGACGTAAAGCCTTGGATGAAGGAAGGAATTCAGGTCAACCAGCATGCGAGCAAAGTCGATGGCGCTTGAAAGCTTGACATGAAACTCCCCTTTCAGGGCACCGGGGACACATCCAAACTGATTTTTGATGCAGCCGGTAACCCTTTCAAGTCCGTGGGTCTTGAGTTTGGGCAGGCTGATAATGCCGTCACAGTCCAGAGCGCCGTTGGCTACCATGAATTTCTTGTTCTGGACTCCCTTTTCATGATGAACTTCCCTGCCATTTTTAAAGTCAGCCAATTTGATTCCGAACTCTTCGGCTACTTCCAGAAAGCCCGTCTTCCTGGCAGCCAGTTCCGGACTTTGCATTGCAGGGGAGTCTCCATAGGAAAAAAGGGCACCAGTGGAGTTGAACACTTCGAGCATGGCCCTGAAGACTGTCGGGTGGGTAGTAGTCAGTTTCTCAGGAGGATCGGCTACCAGCCAGTTAGGCTTGAAGAGAATTCTCTCACCCGGCTTGACAAACTTTTCCGGTCCTCCAAGTAATTCAATGCCACGCTCAACCGCATCCTTCACAGCCGGATAATCATAATCCTCACACCTTACCAATGCTACTTTCGACATCTGCTTCGTTGTTTAAGTAAACCGGATATAAAAATAGGACAAAAAACCGGAACAAGCCGATAACTAATTTCCATTGTGTGATCCTTTGAGTCCTTTCCTGTTATAAATTAAACAATTTAACCACAATGGGCACAAAGGATAACACAAAGGACACAAGGTAAGGTTGGATTCAACATTTCTGCAATTGTCTGATTTTTCAAAGTATTTAAATCTAAATTTCGACTAATTTTGTATTGGAAACAATTTACATTTTAGCACATCCAAACCAAGATATATCCGGAAATGCCAATAACACCCAATTTTACGGACAAAACGACCCTGGAAAAGTATTCCTCTGCCTTCACGTTGTCAGACATGGAGATTTTTGTCTTTCCCGATTTGCTCTACGCGCTTGTCATCGCCAACATCATGAGCCCCGTCATCTGGAAATGGCGCGACGACCAATGGTTCAACGGAATCACGAAAAAGTCCTCCAACTACAAAATCAATAGGATCAAGCAATACATCATGGATCATTATGTATTCAACCTCGATCTTGAAACCTGGGGATTGACAGACAAGGAGACCGAAATCAACAGGTTCAAGGAAACCATAGACATTGATATCCTGAAACGTTCCAACGCACTCTTCGGCTATGAAGGCGACAAATACTACTTCGACATCGATATCAGGAGGCATTTCGGACTCGACAAATACCGGAGCGACATCATTCCCTACTGGAAAACAGAGACTGTCGAAGCCATGACCGCCTTTCGCTTCAGGGATTCTTTCGACCGCGGAGCAGGCGAGTGCGTTTCATTGTCTGCCCTTTATGCAGCGGCGCTGTTTATCGTCGGCGGCATTCCGCTTGAACAGATGTATTTGATGGGAACACCCCTGCACTCCCAGAATTTCATCGACATCAACGACGGAGTGCTCACCAACAACCGGCGCATAGTGACCAAAAGGATGTGGTTCAACGGCACGTCCATCTCAACAAGGGCACGCAGGGCCCTCGAACACGAAAAGATCACCATCGTATCGCACATCAGCGGCTACATCCATTATCTGTACGAAACCGCTACCATCAGCAAGGTTGCCTACAGGCATTTTTCAGAAAAGTTGAGCATGTTTCTGACCACACGTATCTCTGCCGAACTGTTTATCAACTTCCTGAGGTACCACATGAAATTCAAGAAATGCTTCCAGTACAGGCATTTCATGAATGCCCGCAACTATTACATTCCGCTCGAAACGGTTTTTGAATACGAACATTCCACCAAGCATGTCTTCGCAGAAACCGGCAATGAAGCCCTTCTTCAGGAAATTGATGATGAAGAATTCACCATTGCTCCGCACCAGGATCTCCTGATTCTGCAGGATGTACTCTCCTTTCTCCAGCAAAATACAGAGTCTACGGTCATCGACCTGATGAAATTCAGTCTGGAACACGCCAACGGATCCAAAAAAATCACGAAGGATTCGATCAAGATACTGTTTACAGAACTCGGTAAATTTTTGACAGTTGTGCCGCAACTCCCCGACATGAAAAAGCAATTCATCGATTCAGAGGTTTTAAATATCAATGTAAAGCAGGAACGCTCCGAAATTATTGACCTTATAAACCGGAAGTCATCTGATAATGAGGTAGCACTGCTTTCCCTGTATGCCTACCGGGATATCTACCGTGTGGACTGGAAACCGTTTCTGTTGGCCGCGCTGAACAGGAATCCTGTTTCACTGGAAGGATTGAAGGGTAAAACTGCAGAGGAGGCCTTTCAATTGATTTCGGCCATGCCCAACGAATCAATCTATGACGGCCAAAGGTTGGCACTGCCGGATGAGGTATGGAATTTCGGGCGTGGTGACGGGATCGAAAAAGCAATCCTTATGGCAAATTTCCTGGCAAATGAACTAAATTTGAAAAGCATCAACCTCAACATTGAAAATACTATTGTACAACTTGATTGCGGCAACATGAATTTTAAGTTTCATTCTGAAAAAGGTATGATCAAGTTTTTGCAAGGAATTGTTTAGAAATTATTTAACCACGAAGGTGTTATGTTTGAAAAATGAAGCATAAGCTAAAATGATTAATTTAGTTAGTGACAAAACTAATTATCAATTAAAAATTTAGCTTATGCGAACCGAAATTACAAAAGATTCCTTCAATGACCAATCATTTTATATTGGAATTGATACTCACAAAAAGAGTTGGCAAGTGACTATTTTGGGTGAACAATATGAGCACAAGACGATGAGCCAGAATCCTGACCCCGAATTGTTGGCAGCCTATTTAAAGCGAAACTTTCCAGGGGGTAATTATCATACTGTTTACGAAGCTGGCTTTAGTGGTTTCGGTTCCTGTCGTAAATTGAATGAATTGGGTCTTAATTGTATCGTTATCCATCCAGCCGATGTTCCGACTAGTCAAAAGGAGAAACTACAAAAGACAGATAAAGCAGATAGCCGTAAACTGGCAAGATCTTTAAGAAGTAATGAATTTAATGCCATTCATGTTCCTGATTCGGCATTAGAAGCAGATCGCGCTTTAGTGCGCCAGCGTTTTCGATTGGTAAAAGATGTTTCCAGAACGAAGAATAGGGTAAAGTCCCTGCTTTTTCAATTTGGGATACCTATTCCTGATCGTTTTACTGCAGCCCAAACCCGACACTGGTCTAAAGTATATATCAACTGGCTGAAAGAACTTGCTATAGATCAATCGAGTTTAAGGCAGGTTCTTGACAATTATATCAACATTGGGGAAAGCCAAAGGAAAGACTTGTTACTGCTGAGTAAGCAAGTACGGAATTTGTCTTTAACAGATGCATACAAAAACAATTACTTTCTTTTGCTAAGTGTGCCAGGAATAGGGTTAATGACTGCTATGACAATTTTAGTCCAGATAGGCAATATCGGACGGTTTGAACGACTTGATGATCTTTGCAACTACATAGGTCTTGTCCCCAAAATGTATGGTTCCGGAGATAAGATGCAAGCGGGGAAAATGATAAAGCGTGGAAGAAAAGAGTTGAAGATCATGTTAATAGAAGCATCATGGGAGGCCATTAGAAAAGATCCCGCATTAATGCTGAAATTCAATGAGATGAGTAAAAGAATGCATAAGAACAAAGCCATCATTAGGATTGCAAGGAGTTTATTAAGCAGGATACGTTTTGTCCTTCAAAATCAGCAACCCTACAAATTAAGTGTTATTCAGTAACAATAATAATGAAATAGAACTTCAAAACCTTGGAAAATTGGATGGGGGAACAAACGGTATTTTGTGATTGCAGCACCTGTAAAAAAGGAAGACCGCTACACGAAGATTACGTCCCCTTCCTCTTTAAAATGAAAAACACCTTGCGGCTGAAAACAGACCGCTGATAGAAGATTGATTAAAGAGGTATTTTGAAGAAAAAATAAAACAAACAGATAAGATAGAAGCAACTCTATTTTCTCTGTCAAAAGCAAAGGTAGTTCAATTCAAGAACCCGTCAAGGCTGTATAAACTCCGCTTCGCTCCGGCCTTGACTGAACCTTGCATTGAACTGCTATAGGCTTTAGAAAGAGAAAAAGCAAGAAAAATTAATAATTTTAGATATTTTGCTTGTTTTTCAACATAGAAGGTCACAAAGGAAAACACAAAGGACGCGAAGTATTAAAATAGACAATAGACAATGAAAGTTATTGCCGAAATTATTGATGATAAATCCTTTGTGACCTTCGTGGTTAAAAAAACAATTCTGCCAGGAGTAAAATCAGGATGGAATCCCTGCCCAGGCGGGTTTTGATGAAGTGGAGGGAGAAATTGATGCTGTTTTCTACCGTCTTGACGGTAATACCCAACTGCTTTGCTATTTCGTTGTACGAAAGATGTTTCTTCCGGCTCAAGGTGTAGATCTCCAGTTTGCGTGGGGGCAGTTCACAGACAATCTGTTCAACCTGTTCGAGCAGGTCGCCGAACTCAATAGCCTCTTCGGGATTGTATTCCGAGGATGCGCTTGCAAGGATAATTTCCCTGTATTTGCGCTCCTTCAACCGTTCCCTGAGAAGATCGATGGTGGTATGGTAAGCAATGCTGAACAGGAATGATTTGAATGAATGGCTACTATCGATGCTGCTTCGCTTCTCCCAGATCCTGAAAAAGCTGTTCTGGACTACCTCCTCAGCATCTTCCCCCGACTTCAGGATCGACAGCGCAAAATGGTAGAGCCTCATGGCATAGGCCTCGTAGAGCGCATCAAAAGCGCCGGCCTTTCCGTGTTTCAGATCCTCTACTATTTCTCTTTCCGTTTTCATTTGTTTAGTCATGGGGTGGATCAGGAATCCTCCGTTCGCTGGTTCCAAAAAACAATCTGCCTGCCAGGATGTCGCAGGAAGGGCATGCAAATATAATTTATTATCGGGGTATTTGATTCGGACATTAAGTGACATAAATCAGGAAACCTGACAATACCAATAGAAAGTGGAGTTGCGAATAATCACAACTCCTTCGTGAGCATGTTGAAAATAACTCAATGCATATCAACCATTTTTTGGTCTGTGAGAAAGTAAAGGATATGGCTGATAGGCGATTCGTCCAAATCTTATTTCAGTAAAAAGGAAGATCACCAATTGTTCGACTGGTATATTTGGAGGCTTCCCATGTCTGTCTCCACGTAGTATTTAATGGTTTGAGTAGTGACTGGATTTTTATAGGTATAGACCTCGTTGTAATCGTACGAAAACCTTGTGATGATATTGGCAAGAGCATAATTTGGGTAAACCGGAGCCAGGGAAAAAACTCCGCTGGCAGTAGGGTATTCCTGACTCAGTGAATTTGTATTGTTCAATGAATAGGCTGAATATTGGATCGAGCTGATGTTCAGATTATTGTTAAGGACATAGGTCGGCTGGTCAATCCTGTTCGTAGCCGACACAACTGAAACTTTATAACTGAAAGTTAACTTGAAATCGGGTTTGCTGATACTTGTGTTTTTGTCAACATTAATTGTAATATATCTGTCCCCCACCTCTACATTTTTTACTGTGTAGGATTGGCTGTCAAACACACCAGTTACCTCTACCTTGAAGGTAAATATATTGGAGTATTTTGTACTGGGAAATTGGTAGGTTCCACTGAATGGGGTGGTGGTGCTGACAATCGCAACCACATAGGAGACAGATGTATCCGTAATCTTGGTATTCGTGGAATTGTCATACAGTTCTGTCTTGATGGTGTAGTTACCGATTTTGGCATAGGTATGGACGGCGGTACTGTCATTGGTCTTCGTGACGGCAGCTGTCCCATCGCCGAAATCCCAAACGTATTTTGCGGATTTTGGCGCCGATCCTTTCGTCAGTGCGTAGAATTTTACCTCCTTGGCTGGTTCCCCTTTGGCCGGATCCGCTGCAACACCAAGCGTAACATAATTGACAGTGATCCATTTGAAATCGACGAACAGGGGAATTCTGGAAGTACTATTTTCGTACAAGGCATTTTTATTCCATCCAATGACATAATAACCCAGCTTGTTCGGACCAGGGGTCAGTTTCACATATTCACTCGCTCTCAGTGCCCAATTGGTTATGGATACACCGGTTTGGACGCTTCTGACTGTACCGTCGATATTGTAAATGCGAGAACTGATCAGCTTCTTCCCGTTACTGGTATAATATTCCGTTGCAGTAGGGCATTCCACATAGGTAGTCAAAGTATCTTTCGTGACGGTCATTCCATCTTTCAGTTCATAATCCTTGGTCTTGTCACTCACCCAGATGGTATAGGCAGGGAATGTGTTGGGAGCGACGGTCCCGATGGTATTGTTAATCATTTCGTCGTAGCGCTTTCCGATCTTGTCCCAATCGATGACGGCAGTTTTTGCGTAATAGGTAATGTATGGATAGGCGGCATCGGAGGCGTTGTTCCCGTTTAGCTTGGCCATGTAGGGTTTGAATTTATTGTTGGCAAAGTCGATGCTTTGATTGGTTCCAGGGTAATTGGGATCACTGATGTACAGTTTGCCTCCGCTTACAGAAACCTGGTAGCAAATCACCGCATGGCCTGCATATTCTGGAGAGCCATCGGGATTAAGTTTGCCTGTCAGCATGTAAATGGCGATGGCTTGCGGCTCACCCGTGACCATGATGGCTCCGGCGATGGTGAGCAGTTTGAATTTGTCGAGTTCCTGGTTTTTGTCGATGTATTTGTCAAAAATCGTCGAAACAGCGCCGTTAAAGTCCAGGTCGTTCTGGAGGACGGAACAGAATTTGTAACCTTTGGCATCATCCTCCCATAATTTGGCATTGTCGCTGAATTTGTTGAACAGGCTGCCATCTGTCGGTTTCTTTTCAAAATAGTACCACATGGCGCCCATCGTTTGTCCGGCGCAATGGCCGCCATATGCCGTGTAGGAACCATAGTTGACAAACTCCCAGTCGTCGGTGCCGGGTTTAAATCCCGAGGAAATGATGGGTTGTCCGTTCAGCACGGATTCTGCAATAGAGCTGATGATGATATTGGCCGACGTTCCTGTTCCACTCTTGGCAGTAAGGTCACCGCTTTTCAATTTGCTGTCGGGCAGAAAATGCCGTGTCAGCAGGGTGACCGATGTGGAGGTATAGCTTTTGACGGGAATTCCTTCCAGCTTTCCCGTTGTCTCGTCGACGTAGAAGCCAAGCGGTATCTGGCCTGAAGGAACTGTCACGGGGATGGTGATGCTCATGAGTCCGGTGGAGTATCCGCCATCACAGGAGACAGAGATGACGGGTGATATCGGATTAAAGTTGGCGCCAAACTGATGGCTCTTGATCTCTGCTTAGGATACCTTCAAGGTTGGATTGGTGGTATATGCATTGGCAGGCACGGCAATTTCAACGCCATCAACGGGCGTACCCGGTTTTGCTATTTTCAGCGTCGTGCCGGAGGATCCGATGGTTGTGTTGGACACCTCGGTAAAGGCCCCGGTGGTGACATTATTCGAAACCGACTGATTCTGCTGTGTGGTAGTGGTAGTGTCAGTCGCTGTCGACTGGTCGACCGTTTTCTTGCACGACCAGGCTAATCCCGCTGCGATCAAAAGAAGAAGTAATGATTTTTTCATTGAACAGCTTTATTAGGTTGTTTACTTTGAACAGGGCCACAGATCAGAATTGGGCTCATCCCACTTCCCATGAAAGCGGATGGATGATATTCACAACAAAATTAGTGAATCCAGAATGACCCAAATAGCCCATTTGAGTCATTTTTCGGCTGAAGTCGGTGTTCCGGGGAGGTGTCATCCGAATTGGCACCTAATGGATTCAGAAACCATTATACAAGTGTGCAAAAACGTATTGGCACAGCCGGGAGTACTTAAATTGGAAAATTGAAATCGTCTCTATCCCCGTGACTGACAGGGAAATGTCCTCAACTTTTTTATCATTGGAATTGATAGAACCAAAGTTTTGATTTTTTTTTGCGGTCATCCATTGTTCCTTAGATACATGGCGGTTTTACCTGCGTTACGTACGGATTTTTTAATTGGTTTTCGGATGGCTATTTGATAAAAAATGGATTCTCCAAACCGTGTAAATTTGTAAACAATACAAATTCAAGTAATTAGTAGCTTCTTACATCTTCAGAGCCGTGTCGGTGAAAGGAGAATTGTTCCTGTTATTCCCAATAGTACACGGTCTGAAATTATTCAACGCGCAGTAAAATCCTCTGTAAAAGTGAATATTCTGACCTGGAAACCTGGATTCCGATCAGAAACAGGCCTTCCCCGGGGCACGAAATTTCAGTCAAAAAATTTGCATCCATAGAAATTGTGCCATAAATTTCGTTCAGATAATTCCTGGTATTTTCCCTTACCTCGTCAACATCATCCGGATTATCTTCAACAGAACATAATTTTTCTTATTTCACATTTCAGTCAGGTTAATCATTGAAAGATTTGCCTGTGAGTTTCATCCCCTGATCCAAAACATTTAACACCTAAATATTTTGCGTATGAAACTGAAAATTGTATTTAAATGGATTTTGGTAATCTTTGTTGGTGTTGTGATTTTAGTCCCGGGTTACATTAAATTTCTTCTGCCCAATGTTGGTTCTGCCCCGGATTTAAAGGTTGAGAGGACGCCCGAGCGAATTGCCAGGGGCGCCTACTTGGCCAATCATGTCACAGTTTGTATCGACTGTCATTCAAAAAGAGACTGGTCAAGATTTTCAGGTCCGCCGATTGCAGGAACCTTCGGCATGGGAGGTGACTTGTTCGACCAGAAATTTGGTTTTCCGGGTGTCTATTATGCCACCAACATTACACCTGCGGGGCTTGTTAATTATACAGACGGAGAGCTTTTCAGGGTGATAACCACGGGAGTGAACAGGGAAGGGAAGGCCATGTTTCCTGTCATGCCTTATCATTACTACGGATTGATGGATGAGGAGGACATTAAAAGCATCATCGCTTATATCCGAACCCTGCAGCCAATAGAAAATGAAGTTCCAAAATCAAAATCAGATTTTCCGATGAGTTTTATTATCAACACCATCCCTGATAAGGCCCATTATTCGAAACTTCCTTTAAAATCGGATACTGTGAATTATGGGAAATACCTGACGACAGCAGCGGCTTGTCTTGATTGCCATACACAAGTTAATCACGGACAATTGATTGCAGGATTTGAATATGGAGGTGGCAGGGAATTTCCCTTCCCGGATGGCTCCATCGTGCGATCCACAAATATTTCTTCCGAGGATTCTACAGGGATTGGCGGTTGGACCAGAGAGCGGTTCATCGGTTCCTTCCGGATGCATTCCGATTCCACCCTGCTGAGTATAAAATTATCACCCGGAAGTTTTAATTCCATCATGCCGTGGAGTATGTATGGCAAAATGACTACCGGAGACCTGTTGTCCATTTTTGCCTATCTGAAGACTGTGAAACCCGTGAAAGCCAAATGGATCAATTTTACTCCTGCGCAGCAGAAGTAAAAGTCCATTAATTCTTTGCAGGATAGTTCATTTGGGCTTCTAAAAAAAAAGCCACCTGGGTGGATAAATGCAGGTGGCTGATTTTTTGTATTTGGGATCATCTGTTTATTGGACGAGCGACCTGAGGTATTCGAGCACGGATCTTGCCTTCGCCTGGTTCAAGGCAGGATCTGGCATCGGCAGGTTGTTGAATTGCTTTTGCAATGCGATCACGGTCGCATTCTCTTTTTGCATTTGTGCCGAGTTCAACAGCAAATTCATGATGTATTCCGGAGTCCTTATTTTTGCCACATTTTTCAGTGCAGGACCGAGTTTGTTCTGATCCAGATCGTGACAAATAATGCACTGGTTGTTGTAAATGGTCTTTCCTTCGTTGATCATTTTCTTGTCGAGAGGTCCAAGTTCAACTTTTTTGACAGGTCCGACACCAAGATCTTTGTTCTGCGGAACCGATGGTACATCAGGAGCCACACAGGAAGGGATTGCTGCTTCTGCCATCCCGGAGTACAAATTGTTCGCAATAAGCGTATTTGAACCTAAAAACAGAACCAATACTGTCTTAGCCAACTTTAGAGAGAAATTTTTCATCATCATAGGAAATTGAATTTTTAGAAACTGAGCCAGACCAATAGATACAGGCTGTTGTTGTTATTTGCATTTCTGCCATCACCATCGTAATTACTTTTACTGCCGTTAAATTTGTTGTATGCAACATATTGAACTGCAAATTTGGTATTATACCACGGCAGGTATTCAAGCTGGGCAATAAACCCATTACTGTCGGGTTTGTTTGTTACGCTTGCAACATTTTCATCCACTGCCCCTGAGGTATTGAAATAGCCAAGAGTAGCTCCCAAGCCGTTCTTGAGGTAGAGATTGCCGTCTATTTTGAATGAATTGAAATTTATTCTGACATGCTGGGTACTGGATGTATCACGAACCTCCGTTTCGCTGATCAATGAAGAGTGCAGGGTGAATGCGCCAACAGAGAGACGGCGTTCAAATTGCAAATCAAATCCAACATCGGTCATCTTATTTTTCATTCCGGATATCCCGGTTGCATACAGCGTGGGAGCAATGCCGAATGTCCCGATTTCAATATAATTCTGCGACCATTGGTGCTGAAGCGCCAACCGCCAGTAGGGAGCAACTCCCCTGACTGCCATCGTACTGGTAATGTCTGCCGGGTTGGCCGCTCCCTGCTGTGCCGATCGGTACAATGTCACTTCGGCAAAAAGCAGGTTATTGTACAAGGTATAGGCGCCTAATCCTGCCACTTGTGTGCCCAAATTCTCCATGATCGTCGATTTGGCAGGATTTACGGCAGCATCGGAACTGGCGGATGGAAATCGCCATGCCGGTGAAGTATTCCAGACATCCTGTACCGCCGGATTGTTATTCAGGGTAAAACCATAGGTGAGATTTTTTGACCCTAATCGACCCTGGTTGGAGTATCTGATGTCGGCATTGTCCATGCCAAAAGTATGGCCATCATAAGTCATTTGAATGAATGTCCCGATATGCGGAGTAACCTGTCCGGCATAGAATACGCTCAGTTGTTGTGGAAATGCCACTGAATTATTCTGGGTGCCCTCCACGTCCTTTGAAATGTGGGTAAAAGAAGTCTGTACCATGACCGATAATGGTAACGTGCTTAGTAACTTCAGCCTGGTAACCCGGTCACTGTCTTCCTTGGCATCGATGGTCTTCATTCCCGTAAGGACATATCCGTTCATCTTGAACTGCCGGCCAAAAGAGTTTAATTCAGGAAAGGAAAAATGGCAGGCAGAACAGGACAATCCGGTTTGCCTGGCATAACTGGGCAGAGCTATTGTTTGGGCTGGAATCCAAAGAATTGAAATGAATACCAGGAGGCTCTTTGCGACGTTCAATATCAAATTGTCATTTATTTTAGCCTCTAAAGAAGACTTTAGCAAGAAAAATCGGCTGAAACGTGATAATATTTCCATAATTTGTAGTATTTGATATTATTACAATTCTTG
>Ga0118677_10006317_pt1 | contig 20158 bp, 17 predicted proteins | sample AliMusrvi5mmetaG_FD_86154 | JGI IMG/M metagenome (GOLD analysis project Ga0118677, IMG submission 86154)
GGCGGCGGGGACTTGGGCGGGATTCCGGGGCTGGTGTTTCGCAACCCGCATGGCGAGACGGTTGTGGTGCCCAGGGCGCCGGCTGCCGCGGGCTCCGCCGAGGCACCTCACCACGACCCGGCGCGCTTGGCGGCATACACACGGGAAGGAGCGCCGTTGGGATTGCAGACCCAGCGGGGGTGCCCGTTGAAGTGTTGTTACTGCACCTATCCGATGATTGAGGGCCGGCGCAGTCGGTTCCGCAGCGGGGAAGAAGTGGCCGCGGAACTCGCGCGGATGGCGGCCGGCGGGGCGCGACAGGTGTTCTTCGTGGATTCGGTGTTCAACACGAGCGAACACCATGTGAGGGACGTGTGCCAGGCCGTGTTGCGCTCCGGGGTGAAGCTCAACTGGGAGTGTTTCCTGCGGCCCGACCGGGGCATCACCCGTGAATTGTTAGAGATGATGCAGTTGGCGGGGCTCAATCATATCGAATTCGGATCGGATAGTTTTTCCGATCCGGTGTTGCGGCGCTACGGCAAGAGTTTTGATTTCGAGGACATCCGGAGGGTCAGTGAGATGGCCAGCGAACTCAAGCTGCGCTACACCCATTTCATCATCTTCGGCGGACCGGGCGAGACGCCGGAAACGATGGAAGAAACACTGGCGCGGGCGGCGGCGCTGCCCAAAGCGTTGTATTTCGCCACCATCGGCATGCGGGTCTATCCGGGCACCCCGCTGTGGCAGGTGGCCATCCGGCGGGAGCCGGCCGGGGCGGCGGCGGATCATCTGTTAGAGCCGCTGTTCTATCTGGAACCGCCGCTGACGGTGGACGGCATTCACTCAAGGCTCAAACAGGTGCAGCACACCGCCAGCAACTGGGCGGTCGGGGATCCGCCGCCGGCCTTTGTCGAGACGATGGCAAAGCTGCGCCGTCGCGGCAAGGGGGCCAACATGTGGGAATACGTCGAACTCATGCAACGTCTCGGCAGCGGCCTGCAGGGGACCAGTCCCGCCGCGTCCGTCCGCCCCGAAATCAAGTCATGAAACAAGGACGACTGGGAGTGACACGCCTGACGCTGGTGAGCCTGACGAGCATCACGTTCTGGGCAGCGGGCGCGCTGTGGTTTTTGCTCGTGGGGCTGTTGCTGTTACCCTTGCGCCGGCAGCGCCGGGTGCTGCGGCTCGGCCAGCGCTGGTTGCGGCGCGGGTTCACGCTGTACGTGCGGGTGCTGGAAGGATTCGGCATTGTGACCTGCGAATATCTCGGCTTTGAAAAACTCTCGCAACAAACCGGTGGCTATATCGTGGCCCCGAATCATCCGGCGATGTGGGATGTGGTGTTCCTGTTGAGCCGGTTGGATCCGATGACCTGTATTTTCAAATCCAGTCTGATCCGCAATCCGTTGTTTGTCGGCGGCGCGATGTTGGCCGGCTTGATTCCCGACTCGCCCGCCATCCGCATGGTCAAGCGGGCGGTGGAAGTGCTTGGCAGCGGCGGACGCGTGTTGTTTTTTCCCGAGGGCACCCGCACCCGCAAGCGCTTAGGCCCGCTCAATCCGCTGCAAGGCTGCATGGGGTTGGTTGCCAAGCGCGCCCAAGTGCCGGTGTGGCCGGTGTTCGTGACCACTGATAGCGACTATCTATCAAAGGGCTGGCCCGTTTGGCGCCTGCCACGCCGGCAGACGCACATCCGCATGCGCGTCGGCGAGCCGGTGACCTGCGGGGCGGACGAATCCGTCGGTGATTTCAACGAGCGCCTGCGGACCCTCTATCTGGATTCCATCGCATGAAATTGTTAGTGCTGATTCCATCCTATAACAGCGGGGCGTGCCTGCTTGCCGACACGGTGCGGGGGGCCACGGCGCAATGGCCTGACGTATGGGTGGTTATCGACGGCAGCTCCGACGGCAGCCCGGCCGCGCTCAATCGGTTCGCCGCGGAGCACCCCCAGTTGCGGGTGCTGGAATTGGCCGCCAACCAAGGCAAGGGGGCCGCCATCAGGCACGGTGCCACGTTGGCGCGGGCCGCGGGTTTCACTCATGTTCTAACCATGGACGCGGACGGGCAGCATCCGGCGGAGTTCATTCCGCGCTTTGCCGAGCTGGCGCGGGCCCATGACGGAGCCGCGGTGTTCGGTTCCCCGGTATTCGGACCGGAAGCCCCGGCCTTGCGGATTCAAGGCCGCAGGATCTCCAACAGTTGGGCCGCCCTTGAAACATTGGGGTGGGGTCTTGGCGATTCGCTGTTCGGAATGCGGGTCTATCCACTCGATAGATTGCTGGCCGCCTTTGCCACCACGGCCTGGGCGCGACGCTTTGATTTCGATCCGGAGATGGCCGTGCGCCTGGCCTGGGCCGGCGTGCCCATCGCGGTGTTGCCCACGCCGGTGCGCTACCTGACAAGCGCGGAGGGTGGCGTTTCCCAGTTCCGCTATGTGCGCGACAACGCGCTGCTCACGTGGATGCACATTCGCTTGTGCTGCGGCTTCCTGCTCCGCCTGCCCGTCCTGCTCTGGCGCAGGTGCAAGGGTGGCAATCCGGTTAGAAAAACCAGCGGGAATCCGACCCGCGGATGAACGCAGATGGACGCTGGGTTTTCAGAGGATTCAACGGAGTCTGCTCTCAATCCAACGGGTGAGTCAATGATTCGCCATGACTCTCTCGTTATCTGCGTTAATCTGCGTCAATATGCGGTTCTGTTTTCCTCGTTATGCTAACGGTCTAACCGCGGCCGCCAGTGCCACGCCGCCAGCGCGAAGACGGCACCGAGAGCCGCGCCGGCCAGCGCGTCCAACACCAGGTGTTGTTTGGTGGCGAGGGTCGAATAGGCGATGGCCGCGAACACGGCCGCATTGGCCGCGCGCAGGCCCCAGCGCATCCGCAGCATGCGCAACAACCGATCGAGCCAGATTGCGGTGAACATGGCGGTGGCCACGTGCAGCGACGGGCAGGCGTTGCCGGTGGCGTCCACGCTTTGGAGCATGGCGAACCCGGCATGACCGGAGAGATCCAATTCCAGCGGCGGCACGGCGGTGGGCCAGGCGTGAAAACAAGCCAAGCCGACCCCGCACATGGCAGCGATCCACAATCCGTAGGCGAGGATTTCACGGTAAGTGAGCAGCAGCCCGGGTGCGATGCCGAGATAGAACCACAGCGACAGATAGGGGACCAACGCCACCGGTTGAAACGGAATCATCTGATCCAGTGCGGTAACGGGCACCAGGGTCACCGGATGTGCCGGATGTCGCAAGACGTGGAAGTAGCCGATGAAGAACACCCAAATGAACGCGCTGATGCCGAGCGTCTTCAACACGAAGTGGCAGCGGAGGCGTTGCCACACCTCGGCACGCCAGCCACGGGCCGGGTCGGGTGGTGGCGGATTTGGCGAATCGTTCGCGCGGGTGGGTTTGCCAGCCATTTCCGCCAGCCAGCGATCGCGCCAGCGTTTGCGGGAGAGCTTGCCGCGCTCATCCGGCTGGAGGTCGGCACACTGCCACCAATGGCGCGGGCAATAGGTGGAAGGCAGGGCTTGGAAGGCGTGCTTGAGGACTTGGATGTCGGTGCCGGCGGCCAGATTCACACATGCCACCATGTCCTCGACGCGGATTTCATTCGGGCTGGGGACGCCGAAAACCACGCAGCAGCGCACCCCGGGAATCCGTAACAATACCTCCTCGATCACCGTGGGTGCGAGCTTGTGCCCAGCCACACTGATGAATTCACCCGCCCTCCCTAACAAATGGACCGCGCCGTGTTCGGCAATGCGGGCCAGATCGTGTGCCAGCCAGGTTCCGCCGCCCGGCCCGGCGGCGGCGTCCGGCGTCGGCCCGGCGGCAACATAGCCCTCCGCCACGGCGGCGGAGGTGATGCGCAGGCAGCCGCTGGCGGGGTCGCAGGCGACGCTAACGCCGTCCATCGGCGTGCCCGCGAGGCTGGGTTGGGTTCGCGGCAACGGGCTGCGGTCATAGGCGATGCCACCGCACTCGCTGCTACCGTAAAAGTTGTGGATTTTCAGGCCGGTGCGGGTGAACACGGCGGCCTCGAGAGTGATGGGCAAAGGTGCGCCGGCTGAGATGGCCAGGCGGACGGGGGTGAAATCCACTCCCACGCGATCCCATGCCTGCCACATCGCAGGGACCGCAGCAAGGGTCAGCGGGTGATGCGTGTCCAAGGCGCGGCGCAGGGTTTCTGGCAACGGATTGTCCAGCAGCCACAGGGGCACACCATGTAGCAGCAGCGGCAGCACCAGATTGGAGAAACCGTACGAATGGGCCATGGAAATGACCCCGAGATTGGGCCAGTCCACCCGCAAGCCCATGGTGGTGACGATCCCGGCCGCGTCCGCCGCGAGTTGCTCTGCCCGAAATTGCACATGGCGGGGTGCCCCGGTCGAGCCCGAGGTTACTTTCAAATGGCAGATCCCCGGTTGCAACATCCGCAGCGGAGGGGGCGGCACTCCGGATCCGTCGTCGGCTATCAGCACGCTGCCGTCGCGCCAGGCACGCAGGACGTCCAGAATCAATCCGAGCCCGCGTGCCGTGGAATGGAGCAGCGGCGGGCCCGGCGCTGCCTTGGCGGCCAGATCGCGCAATTCCGCGAACGAAAACTCCCGCCCGCCGGACGCCTCGCGCAGCGCGACGTCGTCCCTGCGGAGTGACGCCACCGCGAGCCATTGATGATAGAGTGGGTTTGCCCGTGGCGCGTCCATGCCGGGACTTTGCCAGAATGCGGGCCGCTGGCAAACCTTGGTTGGCGGAAATGGGCAGGACGCTGGTGACAGAAGGGGCTTTCCATCCGGGCCGGGAACTGTCTGAATGACGCGGTGAGCGCTTGCACCCGGAAACGGGAAGTCACGTCTCGCCGATGGCATTGTCCAAGTCATTCTTGGTATGGCGCAGTCCGTTTGTTGATCCGTTTCCTGAGATTTCCGCTTTATGTCCATGGCCGTTCCTTTACCACCGTCATTGCCACCCCGGGCAAGCGACGAGGTTGTCATCACCGGGGTGGGGGTCATCACGGCGATGGGTTGCGGGTGGGAGGCGAATGTTGCCGGATTCAGGGCGGGACGGGTGGCGCTGGGCCCGGTCACGGTGTTTGACGTTTCACGGCAGGCGGCCAGGCTGGCGGGGGAGGCGGCCTTGCCTGCGGCGCTGCCCGCCACTCACCTCCATCCCGCGCTGCAGCGGCGCATGGATCGTGGCGGCAAACTGCTGCTCCATGCCGCCAGCGAGGCGCTCGGCCAAGCCGGGCTAACAGCCTGTAACGCCCCGGCCTCCTTGGAAATCGTCCTGGGCACCTCCGCCGGCGCGATGGCTCACGGTGAGGAATATTTCCGCTTGGCCACCCGTGCGAGCAATACCCGGCGCGGCCAATTGACGTTGGCCATTGATTACCAGGTGCCCGCGCAAGCCGGTCTGTTGGCCCATGCGTTTGGCTTCGCGGCACCCACCACGGTCATTTCCAATGCCTGCGCCTCGGGGGCCAACGCGCTTGGCCATGCCTATCAGATGATTCGCGCCGGACGCTGCGAAATGGTCATCGCCGGGGGCTACGACGCCTTGTGCCAGTTGGTTTATGCCGGCTTTGATTCCCTCAAGGCGCTGAGCCGCACGTTGCCCAGGCCGTTTGACGCGCAGCGCGACGGCTTGGCGCTGGGCGAGGGGGCTGCGGTGTTTGTGTTAGAGACTCGTGCCCGCGCGGAGGCCCGTGGAGCGAAGATCCTGGCGGTGCTGGCGGGTTATGGCATGGCCAACGATTGCCATCATCTGACCCAACCGCATCCGGCCGGATTGGCCGCGGTGGCGAGCATGCGCATGGCTTGCGATCAAGCCGGGTTGGCCCCGCGCCAAATCCAATACCTCAATTCCCACGGTACCGGCACCCCTCTCAATGATCCCGCCGAGGCGGCCGCCATCGCCGCTTGGGCAGGCGAGTCCGCAGCCTGCCTCGCGGTAAGCAGCACCAAGGGTGCCATCGGTCATTTGCTCGGCGGCGCGGGCGCGGTGGAAGCCGCCATCTGCCTGATGGCGATGAGCGAAGGATTTCTCCCGGCGACCGCCAACGTGACCACGCCCGACCCGTGTTGCACCTTTGATCTGGTGACCCAACCCCGGGCGGCCACGCTGCATACCGCGTTGAGCAATTCCTTTGGTTTTGGCGGCTCCAATGCCTCGTTGGTGTTTCGGCGCGATGCCTCCGGCGCCGACTCCCGGCTTCCGCCGGCCGTTGGCACTTGCGCTCCGGCCAGTCCGCTGGCAATCACCGGGATCGGCGCGGTGAGTCCGGCGGGGTGGGGCACGGCAGCGCTGATGGCGGCGATGGCGGCGGGCCAAAGCCCGCCTGAAAATTTGCTGGAACCGCCGACGGGAGCCGCCGCGGGTTTGCCCCCGCAGCGGGTCCGGGCGGTGCCGCGGCCGGCACCGGATCGGGCGCTGGCCGGCCATCCGCGGTTGCGACGGGCCACACCGGTCGCGTTGTTTGCGGCCGCAGCCGGTTTGGAAGCCTTGGGCCCGGAGCGTGCCGCTGCCGTGCAAGCCGGGTCGCTGCGTGCCGGATTGATCTACACCCTGCTCAATGGCGGCGTGTCGTATTGCGGGAGGTTCTTTGGCGAAGTGATGGCCAACCCGGCCACCGCCAGTCCCATTCTGTTTCCGGAAACCGTGTTCAACGCCTCTGCCAGCCACTTGGCCGCAGTCCTCGGCATCAGCGGACCGTGTGCGTCGCTCGTCGGGGATTCCGCCCAATTTCTCGCGGCCATCGACATCGCCTCGCTCTGGCTGGACCTCGATCTGGCCGATCTGGTTTTGGTCATCGGCGCGGAGGAACACGACTGGCTGACAGCCAACGCCGTGGCCTTGTTAGATCTCGGCGTGCCCTTGGCCGAAGGTGCCGCCTGCCTCGCGATCGAACGCGTCGTGCCCGGCACCACTGGCATTGCCATCCGGAGCCTGGCCACCCGCCATCCGGTCACTGCATTTGCCCAGCGCGAGCGAGCTGCTGCCGCGGCCCGCGAGGCCCTCGGAGCGCTGGATCCGGCCACCTTGGTGGTGGACGACTCCTGTGGCCATGCCGGTTCCGATGCCGCCACCGCGCGGGTTTGGGCGGATTGGACCGGTCCGCGCCTGTCGCCGGCTCGGATCCTGGGTCACGGCCTGAGTGCCGCCGGCGCCTGGCAATGTGTCGCCGCATGTCATCAGTTGCGGGCTGGCGGCGCGGCGGCAGCCGTGGTGGCCACCACCGGCAGCAACCAACGGGCCGCCGCCGCGCACCTGCGGCCGCTGGATTGTTAGATCGACGAAGCCCCAACCGCCGCCTCTGCGATGACCGCCCCGGAAGCAAGCTTATCTAGCAAAACAAGGCCGGGCGGGTTGTATGATGCCCGCTGGACGCGCTTGATGGTGTTTATCTTAAAGCGTCTGCCCGCCGGCCTGTGCGTTTTTCTAACCAGCCCGGTCGCCGTCGTGTTCTATCTGTTCGCGCGGGCCCAGGGCCGCGCCGTGCGGGCCAACCTGCGGGCGTTGTTTCCGGGCTGGAGCGGATTGCGCCGCTGGCTGGGGGCCTATCAGGTGTTCCGCCAGTTTGCGCTGACTTATCTTGATCGGCTGTTATACCGGCATTGTGGCAGGGAGGTTGATTGGGACGTGCGCGGGATGGAGAATTTCGAGAAACTGAAAAGCGAACCGGCCGGCGCACTGGTCTTCACCGTTCACTCGGGCAATTATGATATCGGCTCGGCACTGCTGGCGGAGCAACTCGGACGCTCCCTGCATACCGTGCGGGCACCGGAACGCAGCCAGTCGCTGGAGGACTTGCGTGCGGCCGAATTGCTGGATGCCGGCAAGCGCCAACCCTTGTTGCGCTTCCATTACAACACGCCCGGCGGGCATCTGGGCATCGACCTCTGCCGCCTGTTGCTGGCCGGCGAAATCGTGGCTGTTCAAGGGGATCGCGTCGTCGCGGACGTGTCCCCGCTGACCGCGGTTCTCGACGGGGTGAGTTATACCATTCCGCTGGGTCCATTGATGTTGGCGGAGACCGCACGCGTGCCGTGTTATTCAATCTTGTTGAGCCGCTTCGGCGTGTGCCGCTATCGCATCGAAATCCTGCCGCCGTTTTACGCCGGCAGTCCCCGCATGCAGCGGACCGAACTCGCCGCCCTGTGGCTGCCGATCCTGGCCGATTTCCTGCGCCGCAATTGGGACCAGTGGTTTGTGTTTGAGAAAATGCTCGATCGGGTCGCGCCTGCGACCGCGGACGATGGCGGTGCCAAGGGACGTCAGTCCGATTTGGCGGAATGATCCGACCAATCCGTCCGATCGGACGGATCATGCTTCCGGCTCGGCGGACGCGCCGGCGAGGGTCAGTCTGGTTGTTAGAACGACCCTGGAGCCGATCTGGGCGCGGCCTTCGATGTGAATCAGGGCGGCCATGCGTCCGAGGACGGTGGCGTGCAGACGCACGGATTCGCCGGGCACGGCGCTGCCGGTGATCTTGGCGTGATGGACGGCGGCGAGGCGGAGTCGGGGCAGGGGCGGCAAGTCGGGATGGGATTGGGCGACCACCCCTCCGAGTTGTGCCACGGCTTCGATGAGCAGCACACCGGGAAGCAACGGAGCACCCGGAAAGTGGCTGGCCAGAAACGCTTCATCCCCCCGCAGCAAATAATGGCCGGAGCCGGACTGGCCGGGGATCAGCTCGTCGAGATCGTCGATGAAGCGAAATCCGGGGCCATGGGGGAGAGCAAGGAGGGCGGCGTGCATGGTGGCGGTTGGGCCGGACCCTAGCGGCCCCGGGCGTGAAATCCAGCGGGGATTGAAGCCAGCGGAAAATCAACCGTTGGCCGGGGGTGTTTCGGCGCACGGCGGTGGGCTGAGCCAGGCCTCCGGCAGCGTGGTGGCCCACCCGTCGGCCGCCAGCATTTCCAGAAAACGCCGCAGCACTTCCGGCGATTGTGGCAGGCCCTGGTGTATGAGCACGATCGCTCCCGGGCGCAACCCGCGCCGCAGCGTGGCCAGGATTTTTTCGAGACGGGTGTTCACCCCGTCAAAGCCGCGGGTCTGCCAACCTGTGACGCTGAGGCCGAACTCGGCGGCAATGGGACCGCAGTAGGGATTCCGCAGGCCCGCCGGTGCCCGGAACAAGCCGGGCTCTTGGCCGGTGATGGATGTTAGAACTTGCTGGCATTGCGCCACCTCGCGCCGCTGCCGCCAAGGCGGGAAACTCCAGTACCAATAGCAGGCGTGGCTGTGGGTGTGGTTGCCCACCAGATGCCCCGCCGCAATGATGCGACGCACCTCCGCGGGACGTTCGGCCGCCCGTTGGCCGATCAGGAAAAACACCGCGCCGATCCCGGCCGCAAGCCCGCGTGGCGAATTCACCGCAATCTCCACGGCGAGGATGCCGAACAGGGTGGTGAACTTGATGATCGGGTTCAGCGCCACCGAGGAGGTGTCCTTGAACGGGTCTCCGACGATGTCCCCGATCACGGTCGCATCATGCAAGGCGCTGCCTTTTTGCTTGAGCTCGACTTCCACGATCTTCTTCGCGTTGTCCCAGCACCCGCCGGCGTTCGCCATGTTGATCGCCATGTAGAGGCCGAACATCGCGATCGAGATCAGGTAGCCGACGAAGAAAATCGGGTCGAAGCACGCGAACGCGAGCGTCAGCGAGAACACGACCGCAAAGATGTTGACCATGCCGTGCTGGGCATACTGCGTGCAGATCTTCACGACCGCGTTGCTGTCCTCGGCGGACGCGCGGGCCGAGTTGCCGAGCTTGATGTTGCGCTTGATGTAATCGACCGCGCGGTAGGCGCCGGTGGTCACCGCCTGGCGCGAGGCCCCGGCGAACCAATACACGACCGCGCCGCCCATCATCAGCCCGAGGATGATCCGCGGATCGACGATGCTCAGGCTCGAAAGGTCGGTCCAGCCAAAATGGTTTTTGAGCATCAGGATCAGCGAGAAGATCATCGTGGTCGCCCCGACGACCGCCGTCCCGATCAGCACCGGCTTGGCGGTGGCTTTGAACGTGTTGCCGGCCCCGTCGTTGTCCTCGAGCAGGAGCTTTCCTTTTTCAAAATCCGGGGTGAACCCGAAGTCGCGCTGGACCTCCTCTTTGATGCCCGGAGTCTGCTCGATCATGGAAAGCTCGAAAACCGACTGCGCGTTGTCCGCCACCGGGCCGTAGCTGTCCACGGCGATCGTCACGGGCCCCATGCCGAGCATTCCGAAGGCCACGAGGCCGAAGGCGAAGACCGCCGGATAGGTCATGAAATGCCCGACAGCCGCGATGTTGGTGGCATAGCTGTTGGGATCGAGGGATCCACCCCATGACGCTGTCACGTAAGCCACCAGCATCAGGATTGCGAGGGTCAGGCCTTTCCAGAAGCAGGAGAAGTTGCCGGCCACCAGCCCGGAGAGAATCGTCAGCCCCGCACCGCCTTCCGTGGTCGCGTTGACGACCTCGTGGCAATGCGCGCTCCGCGTGCTCGTAAACACCCGGGTCAACTCGGGGATGATCGCCGCCGCCAGCGTGCCGCAACTGATGATCGTCGAGAGCTTCCACCACAGGGTCGGAAAAAGCGGGGCCAGCATGAAGTAGCTGACGATGTAACTGACCGCCACGCACATCAGGGAGGTCAGCCAGACCAGGATGGTCAGCGGGTGTTCGAAATCGAAATGGCTGTGCTTGCCGAAGACGCCCTTGGTGACCCACGTGTTGATTTTCCAGGAGAGGATCGAGGTCGGGATCATCACGATCCTCATCGCGAAGATCCACACGATGAACGTCCACATGAACTCGGCCTTGACGGCGAGGAGGATGAACGTGATCAGCGCCACGCCCGTGACACCGTAGGTCTCGAAGCCGTCGGCCGTAGGGCCCACGCTGTCCCCGGCATTGTCGCCCGCGCAGTCGGCGATCACGCCGGGATTCCGCGCGTCGTCCTCTTTGATCTTGAAGACGATCTTCATGAGGTCGCTGCCGATGTCGGCGATCTTGGTGAAGATGCCGCCGCAGATTCTCAGCACGCTCGCGCCGAGGGACTCGCCGATCGCGAAGCCGATGAAGCAGGATCCGGCCAGGGCCGGCGGAACAAAGACGAGGATCGCGATCATCAGCATCAGTTCGGTGCTGATCAGAAGCACGCCGATGCTCATGCCCGAGCGGGTCGGAATCTCCGAGACCGGCAGGGCCCGCCCGCGGAGCGCGGCAAACGCCATGCGGCTGTTCGCGATGTTGTTGATCAGCATGCCGAACCAGGCGACAGCAAACGATCCACCGATGCCGATGAGCGACCAGGCCAGGATGAGGACCACGGTCGAGGGGGCGGCATGTTTCAGAAAGCCGAAGTAATAAACCATGGTGGCTCCGATAAACACTTCCAGCAGGAGAAGCAGGCGGCCCTGCTGGAGGAGATAGGTTTTGCAGGTCCCGTAGATCAGGGTCGAAATATCCAGCATGCTCTTGTGGGCGGGAAGCTTCCGGAGGTTCCTGCATTCGGACCAGCCAAAAAGCATCCCCAAGGCCGCCACGCCGAGACCGATATACAAAATCATCAAACTCGGCAGCGAAAACCCGAGAATGGAAAAAATCGCCGAACGGTCAGCCGGCAGGGCGAGGTCGGATTCGCTGGCCCGGAGGATCGCGGGACAAAGCAGCATCGTGAGCGGAATAAGGCGTGATAGTTTCATGGTTGTTGGATGGAATTTTCTGCGGAAATGGAATCAGCTGCCCCGGAAGCCCGCCAGGTTCAGCGGCGGATAACCGTTCATAAGATAAACTTATAGTAGAGCCGAAAATGGGTCAATGATTATTCAAAATAATACATCGGGAACATGATTTCGCTCAAATAATGTCCGCAGGGCGAGATCCGGAGGAACCGGGAACGCGAAATTGACCGCACGGCCTGCGGCGGCTAGTTCTTGGGCATGCCATCGTTCGACATTGTTTCGGAAATCGACAAGCAGGAGATCGACAACGCGGTGAACCAAGCTGTCAAAGAGCTGGCCACCCGGTTCGACTTCAAGGGGAGCGCCGCCACCATCGAGTGGATCGCCAAGGACTCGAAAATCGCCCTGACGGCCGAGGACGGTTCGCGCCTCAAATCCCTGCACGACATGGTCACCGGCAAATTGGCCAAACGGAACATCGACCTCCGGAACGTCGAGCGGAAGGAGCCCGCCATTTCCCCGCTCGGCCACGCCACGCAGGATTTCATTATCAAGCAGGGGTTGGACGGAGACAAGGCCAAGGAGATCGTGAAGGAAATCAAAGCCGGCGGGTTCAAGGTCCAGAGCGCGCTCCAGGACCGGCAGATCCGCGTGACCGGCAAAAGCCGCGACGATCTGCAAAGCGTGATCGGCTTCTGCCGGGGCCGGGATTTCGGCGTGGCCCTCGGGTTCCAGAACTTCCGGGATTGAGAGCCGACGAAAACGCAGGGGTGCAGGACAAAAATCTCTGAAAAAGCATTTTGCTGGGTTTTTTTCTACCAAAGTATATGTGATAGCATATACTTTTTGCCGATGAACAAAAAAAACAATCCTCGTGACATCCTTCAGCAAATCGCCGCCATCGACCGCATGGAGCGTGGCAAGCTCTCCGTGATCCGCCAAGGCCCCGGCGGTTCATACTTCAATCTCCAGCGAAGGGAGGGCGGGCGCAACGTGACCGAATACGTCCCAGCACAGCAGGTTGCCCAAGCCCAAGAGAACATTGATGCCCACAATCGCTTCCAGTCTCTGGTAGGCGAGTACGCGAACCTGATCACCGCGCAGAGCAGGCAGGAACGCAAGGCCGGGGGCAAAAAAAAACGCCCGCCCCAAACATCTTCCTCGCCCAGGAAGCCGAAGTCCAAGACCTGATCGCCGCTTTCCGCAGCAAAGCACCCGAGGGAACCGCTGTCGCCGAGTTGGAAGTCCTCGTGCGGACAGCAATCTTCAAACCGGCCAACGAACTGGTGGGCATGCTCCTGCAGCAAGCCACCGACCGCATTGATGCCTCCTACATCCCCAAGCCGGGCGAACAGGCCAAGGGGCGCGAGGTTCTCATGGTCAAGGGCATGTTCGGCACCTTCGCGCTGATGCGCCAATACTACTACCATCCCGGAAAAAATACGGCCACTTCCCGGCGGATGCGGCCCTCGGCCTGGAAGGGGCCTACACTCCGGCTCTCGCCCGGCTCATCTGCCTGGAGGGATCCGATGAAACCAGCTTCCTCCAAGCTTCCTTCCACCTCGCGGAAACCGGCGGCATTTCCGTCTCCGAGCGCCAGATCCAGCGCGTGGTTGGCCGCACGGGCGAGTGCGCCGTGGCGTGGCAGAAAAGAGAATCGGCTCCCGGCCCCTGTGAGGCCAAGATCCTCTACGTCAGCGCGGACGCCACCGGGGTGCCAATGCGCGTGGAAGAACTCGCTGGGCGCAAAGGGAAAGCCCCCGACGGTAAAGCCAAAACCCGCATGGCCACGCTCGGTTGCGTCTTCACCCAGATCAAGGAAGATGACAAGGGCCGTCCCGTGCGTGACCACGGCTCCACCACCTACCTTTCCGGCTTCCAGAGCCCCTCGGACTTTGGAATCAGCCTGCGCCGTGAGGCCATCCGGCGCGGCTTGTTCTCGGCCCAGGAAATCGTCCTGCTCATCGACGGAGCCCCCGGCTTGGAAAAGCTCGGGCACGATTACTTTCCGGGGGCCGTCCAGATCGTGGACTTTTACCACGCCTTGGAGCACCTGCAGACCCTGATCGAAACCCTCTGGGGCAAAGGTGAGGAGGCCCGCAACAAGCGCCGCAGACATTACTGGAAAAAACTCCTCGCCCACGACGGGGTTGCTCGCATCATCAAACAAGCGCGCAAAGAGGCCCTCCTTCGTGGCAATGTTGCGGAGGCGGAAACCGCTTTGGGCTACTTCGCCAACAACGTCTCGCGCATGCAATACGGCACCTTCCGGGCCAAAAAACACTTCATCGGCTCCGGGGTCGTCGAAGCCGGCTGCCGCTCTCTCATCGGGAAACGATGCAAGCAATCGGGCATGTTCTGGGGCGAGCCAGGCGCGGACAAAGTCCTCGCCTTCCGTTGCATCCATGCCAGCCGCAGGATGGACTCGTTCTGGAAATACCGCCTCAACTCACGCGCCGCTGCGAATGACACGCTCCCTCTCGCCGCATGACTGAAGATTTTTGTCCTGCACCCAAGCGCGTGTCCCGGAAATGTTTATGCTGGCATTTTCTGCGGGAATGGGATGGAATCCATCCGTTGGTCAACGCAACCCCGGAATTTTCCCGCAACCAATCCGCCAGTCCATCACCCATGAACACGACTTTCCTCAAAATCCTCGCGGCAGGCTGCGCCGCCGCACTGCTGTTGCCCGCAACGGGCCAGGCCGCACCATCCAACCTGTCGGTCAACCCGAAAGCGCTCGCGACGCTCAAGCGCATGAGCGACACGCTCGCGGCCGCGAAGGCGTTCACCTACAAATCCTCCTCGATCTTCGAGGTCCCCGCCAAGACCGGCCAGTTCCTCACGCTTTTTTCCAACGCGGATGTCGCGCTCGAACGCCCGGACAAACTCCGCGGCATCCTCACCGGGGAGGCCCCGCATTTCGATTTTTTCTATGACGGAAAAACCGTGGCCGCCTTCGCCCCCCACACGAAAGTCTATTCCCTGGCCAAGGCTCCTCCGACAATCGATGCGATGTTGCCCGACCTCGAAGAGGAAACCGGCATCCGTTTCGTCACGGCACCTTTGCTCCTCAGCAACCCCTTCCGCGTGATGACCCGTGGGCTTACCAGCGCGGTTGTGGTCGGGCCGGCCACCGTGCGTGGCACCGCCTGCGAGCATCTCGCTTTCCGCTCCCCAGGCGTCAATTGGGAGATTTGGATTGCAATCAAATCCGCCGCCGTGCCGCTGCGGCTGGCGGTCACGTTCACCGACCGGCCGAACTTTCCGCGCACGCTGGTGGAATTTTCCAACTGGAACCTCAACCCCTGGCTGGGGGCTGGCGACTTTGTTTTCCGCAAGCCTCGCGGGGCGTCCGAAATCCCATTTCTTTCCGTCGTGAAGTCAACCGGCCGGTGATCCCACCCACGCTCCAACCGATCATGAAACATTCCTTCTCTCTTCTCGCGATGACGGTGCTCACCGCGGTTCTTTCCCTCACACAATCCGCCTGCACCGGCTACTACGCGGCCGGTCCTGGTCCTGCCTACTACGGCCCGTCACCGGTCGTCGCATGGGGTGGTGCCGGATTCTACGGCGGCACCTACTACGGCAACCGCAATGCCTATTACGGCGGCTCATATTACCGCGGCGGGAACAGCGGCTACTACAACGGGGCGCGCGGCTCCGCCGACTGGCACAACGGCTCGGGCAGCGCCGAGGGATGGCGCGGCGGCTCTGCAAACTGGAGCCACGGCAGCGGCAGCGCGACCGGGTGGCGCGGCGGCTCGGCCTCGTGGGGCGGCGGTTCCGGCTCGTCGAGCGGAGCCCGCGGCGGCGGCGGCTCGTGGCACGAGAATGCGGGCTAGTTCTGTTCAAGCCCATCGCCCGACGGTTTTCCCGCGCCGGCTGAGGATCTGCCCAATGCCACAGCAGCGCCGATCATGAGAGAAGCGAGAAGCAGGACGGCATAGCGTGCGCCACTTTCATGAACCGGGAATGCCAGTGCAAAAAGCCCCATCAGGCACAAGGTCGACAGCACTGGGATGGCCGAGGCGAGCAGGCCCAGCGTGGTAGCAGGCGCACGATGCAAGGCCAGTTCCCATAACATGTAACCACTCGCCCAAGGGCCGATGGAGGTCACGAGCACGCCAGCCCACGCTCGCGAGCTCATCGGTTGCCACTCGCGGTTCCACAGACAGACCGTCGCCGCTACGGCGCTGACAATAAGGAATCCGAGCGGGGCAGCGGCAAAGTCTCGAGCCCAAAGGCGCCAGCGAGACGTCAGCGCGCAGTAGGCTGCCCACGCGATAGCCGCCATGCCTCCCAGCGCGTAAGGCCAGATGGATGCACTGGTGCCCGACCAGGCGACCTCGCGCCCGCTGGCGAGCAGCACACCCGCCAGTGAAAGCGCCAGCGAGATCCCCAGCCGTCTGTGCATGCGCTCGCCGGGAACCAGCCATGTTGTGAACAGAACCGTCAGCGAGGGCCACAGATAGTTCATCAAACTCACCCCCACAACCTGCGTTTCCGTGGTCGATGTCATGAGCGCCGTGGCGAAGAGGAACTGGTAGATGATAAATCCCAAGGCAATGGCAATCCAGAGCCTGGGTGGCGGCCTCAGAATCGAGCGCAGGCTGCGTCCCATGCACAGATAGCCAGCGATCTGGAGCAGACTGCCAATCAATCCAGTGAGCGTCAGGAACTGCCAGAGCCCCAATTGCCTCCCCGTGAAAACGATACAGGCGGAGGACAGGCTCCAAAGTAAAATGGCGCCCGCACCCATGATCATCCCGGATGATGCTTTCGGATGCAAATCCGACATTGTTTAGGATATTTTCACTTGCGGCGAACGCTCAAAGTCACCCGCGGCTCTCTGGGAGCGGCGGGCGAGTGCCGGCTGAGGTTTCATGGTGGTTCGGTGCGGCCTGAGAGCTTCTGCGATGCCTCGGCCACACCGCTTACCGTCGGGTTTCATTTGCTCACCATGCTCCACTCGACAGTTTTCCCCGATGTGGTTCTTGTGACCGGGGCTGGCTTTCCCTGAACCAACGTGATCCTGTCACCGCTGGTCAGCTCAATGATCAGTTTTGGGATGCCATTTACTTTGTCGCCGTCGAGCTTGCTCAACTGTGAGCGGCCCAGCACTTTTATCCCGGGAATTTCTCCGTCATACCTGGTCTTTCCGCCTGGGAATCTGAACACGACTGCCTCGCTTTTATCGAAAGTGAGTGTTCCGACAACCGGGTCGGCTGCAAAACAAACGCCGGCCGACCAAAGCGTTACTAGCAAGGTGAAATGTCTCATATTGTTGAATGTATTGGCATGGGGAGATTTCTTTATTCTATCGGATGCGGTGTTAGGCTTCCTTCGTGGGGCGTTTCTATTCATTCGTATTGCTGGGCGTGGTTTCTGGAAACTGTTTTGCTGGCTTCACAGAAGATTTCGGTGCCGCCAAGCAAAAAGATCCACAAGCCGTCGAACAGGTTCAGGCCACCTACGCCAAGTCGGAGTCTGAGAATCCCGATTACTACATCAAACTTGCAAATTATTGGTTCAGCCTGAGCCAGCAGGTGTCGATTTCCACAAAGCCTGCCGAGAAATCGGATTTTGTGATGTCGGATCAACACACCGGGAAAGCGGTTGGGAGCATCAGCCGTCAAGGAGTGGTTGACCCGAAAATCGCAGCGAAGGCTCCAGATCTTTTGTCGGAAGCCGCAAAGAAATTTCCCGCCCGAATCGACATCGCATTGGGGTTGGCCTTCTGCCTTCGCCAGGAGAACCGTCCCGCCGAGAGCGCAGAGGTGATGCTGGGATTGATTGAAGCCTATCGCAAAGCGCCTGATTCGTTCCTCGACAAGAATGGGCAACCGCTCGCCAGGCAGGAGCCGGCCAAGAACATCGACAATGCCTCATACGACACCACGGTCCAGTTATACGAATCCAAAGATGCCGATGCCCCCAAGTGGTGCGAGAAACTCGCGATGGCCATGGCAGAGGCCTTCCCGAAAGACCCCCGTCCGCCCAACATCATCGCTGCCTTGGCAATTCGTGCGAACGATTTCAAGGGAGCGATTGCATGGCTTGAAAAGGCCTATGCCATCGACCCCTCCGATCCATTGGTGACCGTGAATCTGGCAGAGCAATATCTGGAGGTCGGAAACAAAAAGAAAGCCAGGGGACTCGCCCAGAGCATCTTGGATTCACCCGGTGAAGAGGCGAAGGAATATCGAAACGACGCCAAGCAAATCATCAAGAAGGCCAAGTAACGTAACGGCCGGTTCCTCCGGGGGATTTCAAATATGCAGGTGAGCGGGTAGCGGGAATCGAACCCAAACGAGCGTTCCCGCAGGTCTCACCGGGGTCGTGCAGGTGGCGGCAGGGGGTGCCGGAGTCCAAACCTCCACGCATTTGGCCAAGAAGGTGATGTTCGAAGGAGTGCTGACGCCCGTGCGCCCCGCATTGGGAAATGGGGTTGAAGGTCGCGGCTTCTCCCTCTGGCCGGACAAGTCCAGCTACTTGAACCCGTCCGACAAGGAAATCTTCTATTCCTTCACCGGCTCCCGCGACTTCCAGCTCCTCTCCGCGCCGTGACGCGCATTCCGCAATTTGATCGCCGCTTTTTCTTGCCGCTGCAGAACCGATAAAGAGGAGGCAGTTGATTATTGTGGCTCTTCCTTCATGCGGGCGGCGACCCAGACAGCCCAGGTGGTGCCCGGCGGCGGGGTGCCGTAAAGCACGTCAAGGATTTCCCGGCTTTCCTTTTGTTGTGGGTGGGACGTGGCGTCGGCGATTGCGGAGAGCGCCGGCATCGTCAGTTCGTGCGGGCGGTTCAGGAGGTCGTTGAAAAGAACCTCCTGCGCCGCCGTTGGCAGGCGGTTCGCGACTAACAGAGGCGTCCATTCGCCCGCTTTTTTGTCGTCGGAAAGATTCGAGATGTGGTTGGAGACCTCGGCCTGGGCTTCTTCGTCCAATGACGGCAGCAGCTTCAGCAGGCGATCCACCGCAGCCGGAAAATCCAGCGACTGGTCGGAGAGGATTCCAGAGATGGCGTCTTCGCCCTTGGCCGGCGCAGGCCGGGGAGCAGGGGCCGCCGGCTGGCCGGGCGTCCGATGCGCGGGCTCCGTCCCTAGCGAAGACGCGGTTTTTGCAGAATGTTTTTCCTGCGGGATATGTGCCGCGGGCACTGGTGGTTCTCCCCCGCCGAAAAACGCCACGACCCAGATCAGACCGACGAGCACCAGAACGGCAACCGGGAGAATCAGGATCTTCTCTTTCATCTCAATTCCCGCAGTTGCCCGTCGCGAAGACTTCACGTTTCTTGGTTTATGGTTGGGGAAAATCCTATACCGGCGCAATTGACGCCCGCAAGCCCTCGTTGCGGTTGTCGTTTCAGCCGATCCGGCTGGGGGGAAGCCGCTGTTTGCCTAAGCCGCCGCCGGCTTACTGGAGTTCAAACGCGGCTGATTCGGTTTCGGTGGTGAAGAATCCGGCGCCTCGGACCGGGGTGCCGCCCTCTTCCAGAGGCAGAGGATGGGAGAGCACCACGCCTTCGAAGTTGGTTTTCACCGCTTTGTTCGCGGTCTTCGGTGTGCGGCTGAAGGAGCCCGAGAAGATTCCCGTGGTTGGCTGGAAGTTGATCGCCAGCCCGTTGGTGACCGGTGCCGTCAGCTTGGGCACGTTGGTCGCCGGCCATGTTGCCGGCTGGCTGATGGGCAGGGGCAGCGCCTCGGCCAGCGGGTCGAGAAGGACTTGGAAGTTCGCTGTGCTCGAATCGCCCGAGAACAGGGACACGTTCTTGGAAAGCGCTAACCACCTGGCTCCCACGGCATTCAATTGTTTGAGGAATCCGGCGGGGAAAAGCTTGTTCTTCGCATCGGCCAGCTTGAGCCAGCCCAGCCCGGCGGCTCCCTCCTTGACCTCCGACCCCCCGCTCACCGGGGTCTTGGGCAGGAGGAGTTCTCCCTTGAGCACTCCGCTGGAGACCTTGTCAAACACGTCGTAGAGCGGCACCAGCCAGTTCGTCTGGTCGTCGGTCTCCACCGTTTGCACGCTGGCTAACACGGGGGTGGCGTCGGCGAGCTTGCCGCCCACCGTTGCCGTGCCATCGGGCGTGAAGGAAATGGTGAGGTAACCGTTGCCGAAGAGGGCATCCGCATCGGGCAGCACCACCGTGTATGTGCGTCCATTGAAGGGGTGCGGATTCTTCTTGGTAAACAGTCCGGGCTTTGCCTTGAAGGGGATCGGGGCCCCGTCGGTTTGCACGGTTCCCTTGATGCTTCCGTTGGCGGAGGTGTCAAGCTTCAGGTCCAACTTGACCGGGGCTTTGTTTTTGCGCGCAATGGTGATCTCGGGGGCCTGACCGGAAAGTCGGTCGATTTTGTTGCCGCTAAACGAGAGGCTTTGCCCCTCCAAATACAGCTTCCCAGTGAAACCGCCCTTGCCCGTGGTCGTGACCACGATCAGGCCATTACCCTTGTAATAAACTGCCGGCGCGGCAGTGGTATCCCCGTCCCCGACCATGCC
>Ga0118677_10006318_pt1 | contig 20155 bp, 22 predicted proteins | sample AliMusrvi5mmetaG_FD_86154 | JGI IMG/M metagenome (GOLD analysis project Ga0118677, IMG submission 86154)
CGAGGAGTTTTTGGTGAAGCAGCCCGTGCGGTTCGAGCCACGGGCGTATTTTCCCTGGCGGCGTGTCTTGCGAGAATATAGCACGGGCGAATGAACCAAAAACTCCTCCGTGCAAACGGCTCCAGAATAAAGTTACATGCTCTAATAGATTGATGTGCAGCAGGTACAAACTTTATAGAAAGGGATGGGGCATGGAGCAGAATTTAAACCGGTTTCAGGCAAAGGCGGCGTTCATAACAGGCGCGGCCAGCGGTATCGGCAGGGCCACTGCTCTGCGGCTGGCCCGGGAGGGCGCGGACGTGGCGGTATGCGATATCAACGAGCTGGGTGTGCAGGAGACGGGCCGCATGATCGAAGAACTGGGCCGCACGGCCTATGCCCGCGCCTGCGATGTGACAAACCTGCAGCAGATCGATGCCATGGTTGCCGGTTCGCTGCACGCCCTGGGCAAAATCGACATCCTGGTCAATAATGCCGGCGCCGGGGACTCGAACGTATTTTATGAGGATGTGGAGCAGGAGCTCTGGGACCGCCTTTTTGCCCTTAACGTGCGCGGGCCATTTTTCTTTGCAAAGGCTGCGGGCAGGCACATGGTGGAAAACAAAATTAAGGGCCGCATTGTCTGCATCGCCTCTACCGAAGGCAAGACCAACCGGGCCTCCAGCATCGTCTATTCGCCTTCAAAGGCTGCCCTGATCGCTCTTACCCAGGGCCTGGCCATGCAGCTCGGGCCTTTTGACATCACCGTGAACACAGTCTGCCCCGGCCTTATCGACACGCCCATCTGGCACCGCGCCGACAGGCTCATGGAAATAGAGCCCGGCAGCACCATCAAGATGGTCGCGGAAGTCGCCATTCAGAACAACCAGATCAAAATTGCGCGCATCGGCGAACCCGATGACATTGCCACCGCCGTAGCGTTTCTTGCCTCCGATGAGGCGTCCTACATTACCGGCCAGGCCATTAACGTCTGCGGCGGAATCGAGGTGCATTAGCAGACTGTTAAAAAACGCCCATCTGCTGCGCTACGCGGCGGGCGCCTGTGCCGAGGCGATCCAGGCCTCAAACTGCCGGGCAAAGTCCCGCCAGTTTTTTTCAAGCATATAATCATGCCCTCCCGGCTCGATGATCCTGTAGTCTTTTGCGTTGTATTCCTCTGCCAGAATCTTATTCACATCCATGGGTGTTTGCATGCCGATTTTTGCTGCATTAAACCCAAGGACAAACACGGGCGCGGTCACGGCTCCGGGGTCAACCTCCATGCGCATGATCTCAGCGCCTGCCCGAACAGACTCTTCGCCCATATTTTCTACAACAAGGCTTACCGCGTCTTCGGTAACATTGCCCAAGTCAAACAGCATGGCTTTCACCGCATCACGGTCCTTCATGGGCGGCCGCGCTGTGCCGGCCGGCTGGCCCTGGCCCGGCTTTGGGCCAGGCCCCTTGAGCTCTATCCCCCGTTTCTGCAGCATGGCTGCGGGCGGGCCGGACTGGGAGACGATGAGCCCCTTCAAGGTTTTGTGCTCGGCATATTTCAGAATGAGCAGCCCCGACATTGAGTGCCCTATGAGCACACTATTGCTTCCGATTTTTTTAACTGCCTGATCAATGTCTTCCAGGTATTCTTTCATCCCTACTTCCGCCCAGTCATTCACCGGATCAGAAAGATGATGCCCCCGCAGGTTGATTGCCCAGGAGTCATAATTTAACCGGGCAAAATAGGGGAGAAAATTTTTCCACATCCATGACCCGTGCCCGGCACTGTGGACAAAAAGAAGCCCTGTGCCATTGGTTCCCTCAGCATTATAACAATGCTCCAGAGACAAGCTGCCGGATTTAATTATTTCAGACCTGAGATTCATGGCGGTTTTTTCTTCACGGGTTCACGTACCGGAGTTCGCAGAAGTTTGGGCAGTCCGCTCATTTGTCCGGTTTATTATCTGCTTTCCCTTGTCAGCCTGAACGTGGTTATGTTGTACGGGTCAGGGCAGACGCCGTGGATGATGTGCGGTTCCGCTTCCCACGGCAGGCTTCCGCCTTTAAGCAGCAGGTTTATCATGCGGTAGGCTGCCCAGTACAGAAATCCGCAGATATTGCCGGTATTGAATGGGTCGACCTCAATCTTCTGTCCGGCAAAATGCCCATAGGTGCAGTGCCGCTCTACTGCGAGTATTTCAAGGTAAATTCTGTGCGTATCAATTGCGTCAAAGCCTATGCCTGTTACCTGTTTCGGTTCTCTTTTTGTTTTGAGAACTTTGGCATCCGCCCGTGTGCTGTGCCTCACTTCAACTTCAACTTTCCCCATCTCCGGGCATAAGCCCCTGAAAATCCCGTTTTCTTTCTCCCAGGGCAGTCCGCCTCCGTACTGTATTGTAAATACGGTAGGCACGATGCCGGCATATAAAGAACCGCACAGGCCGTCGGTGTTCATTGTAGTTATAGTGTGCTTGTCTCCCGCTTTGTGCCCGTAGGGGCACTGGCCGTTTACTTTTGTTATGGTCACTTCCTCGTACTGGTTGTTGATTATTGCCAGTACTGCCTGCATATCATCAGTTGATGTTTCCTCATTAAAAGGATCGTGCTTTTCTTCCATGCTGTCTCCTTTTCCAAAGTGGTTTTTCAATAATGAATTGCCGGCGGCAGGCCCATCCACCGAAGCGCTTCGAAGGGATGGCCCCGTTCGCGGCCCATCCTGACCGCACCGTCCTTCATGAGCAAATACTCAAGCCAGTGGGCCTGCATCTCGTTTTTGGCTTCCTCATCAGCGGTGCTGCCGGGCTGGCCTTTCAATTTAGCGACCATTTCCATATAGCCATTGAAAAAAGCTTCCGCGCCGTCGCGGGCGATCGAAAAATTTTCCTCAAGAGATACCATCTTGAGCTGGAAGCCCGCCCGCGCAGCAAGCGGCTGCGGCCAGCCCTCCATGGTATACTGCTCTGCAAGCCCCCTGCTGAGCGTCCACTGGTCTTTGCCGTATTTTTCCGCCACCCCTGCCATCTGTTTTCTTAAAGAATCGAGGTCTTCTTCGGGGGTGGCGGCCGGGAAAACATCCATGTTTGCGGTGAGCTTGTTCTTTCCAGCATAGAAACGCTCTATGTTGAAATGTCCCATGGGCAGCAGTGGAGATAACGGAAAAATCTCAATTTGCAGAACAAGAACCCTCACAGGCTCAGATGCGCCGGCCAGCTGTAAGTCAACAAGGGCTTTTGAGGCCTTCGGCCAGTTGAGGGCAATCTCTGAAACCGTGGCTTTTTCAAATACCTGTCCCCGTGATACAGCGACTTCGTGACGATACGAGCATTCCGCCTGCTGCGGGCCTGAAGAAGCAGGAGTTGTATGCTCCCACACCCTTGACTGCCAGAGCTCGCCGTTAAAGCTGCTAAGTGCGTCTAAGGCTTTTTTCTTAAACCCTGCAATAAAGCTTTCAACTTCAGAGTTCATTTTTTTCGGCATTTTATTTCTCTTTTACGGGGCGATTTTTTTGGTGATGTCGGGAAAATCGAGATCCATAATCAACACCAAAGAGGTTAACAATAGACTATTCATTCTTTGTGTGGGCAAAAATTTCCAAAAAATCCGCTGCTTTTAAGACCTTTATGCCCATATATTCCTTAACGGTCAGCAGCGCCTTGTCGCCCGAAACAATATAGCGGGCCTTGAGCGAAACAGCGCACTCAATAAACTTGTCATCATCAGGGTCGGCGGCGACAATCCGCAGCGCGGGTGTCTTTGCGAAAAAAACAGAATTAAACCCTCGGGCAAAGAGCTCAAGAAGCTCCTGCAATTCTTTTTCCTGCTTAAGTCCAAGCCGCTGTAGCACCTCAATATATTCCTCAACAATCGCCTTTGTCAGACAAAGAGTAATGCCGCAGGTCTTCCACGGGTCTATAACCCTGCGCGGATTTCCCCCGAAAAAAGAAGAAACAAATATATTCGTATCAATAACCACCCTCATCGTTTTGCACGCCGCGCAGCCTGGATAGCCCTGGATACACTTTTGGCCGTATCACCTTGTTCGGTCAGATTCCGGCCAATCCTGTTCCACAGATCATCGATATAGCCGCCCATATCATGGTCCTGCACATAGCCCTGAATAAGCTCTCTGACAACATGACTTGTAGTCTTGCCTTCCGCTTTTGTAAGCTTTGCAAACTTCGTCTTGATTGTATCATCGATGCGTATGATCATTTGTGTGGCCATTGCAGTCTCCAAAAAAGTTATACCGTATATACAGTATAACTTTGCCCTGTTCCGCTGTCAATCAAACATTGCCGGGCTTTACAACATGATGCGGATATCCGGGTGCTGCAATTCTTCCTTTCCGGATAAACGGTCAATATAAATTAGTGGCTGTTTGTCCCTCATCCCCCCCGATGCGTTGGTGGTAAGGTGACCAGCTTGCACTGATCTACAGGAGCGGCTTTGATATCGGCGGCGATGATGCCGGGGGCCGGGAGATTGGCGCTGTCTTCGAGGGATTCCGTCTTTCAACCAGAAGATATCAATGTTTGTTTTGTCGCGCTTTGTCGGCTCGTCGTAGATCGTAACGGGCGCTATCCCCTATATTGCCAATAAAATATTGCTTTAATGAGCAGCACAGCGTTCTGGGCAGGAGGACGAAGATAATGTATTGATCCATTCTTCGGGTTTGAGTCGTATCTTTTTTCCAGGTGCTTTCGGCAATTTTGCAGCCTCGGCAAATATCTTTATATAATTCAAATGTATCGGGACCTCTTGCTCGGCAGAGACCAGATTCATATAGGCAGAGCGCATGAATTTTTCTAGTGTATCTCCTGCATCCTGCGTATCATTTTCTATCCGCGAAAGAGTTTCAGGCTGGATTGAAAGCACACGCGCAAAATCAATTGCCCGCAGTCCCATTTCTTTTCTTAAATAACGAATTTCGATTCCTGAAAGCTTCTCTTTTCTGCAGCAGAGAGTCATGCCGATTAACCGATGCAGCTGGTTGATTTTTGGAATATCAACGTACTCTTCACGGCAGTTCCGACAAGTATGCCGGTTGATACCACTCAGAAGTACAGTGGGCAGACCGCATTCCTTGTATTCATATGATTTAACTTTAGCGATTTTCATCTCGCCGCCGCATGCATGGCATTTCATACAAACCTCGCCTAAAAAACTGTTATGACCACTTGTCTATCACTGCTGATTATCGCTGTTATCACTACTCCGGCTTCAGCCTCTATGTCATCGCCTTCAATACGATATTTCCAGGTGCGATCCAGATCGTTGAATTCTTTACTTCGGATGTCACCAGTATTAAGGATATGTCTAACATCATTCATATTAAAATGCCTGCTGCGCATTCTTGCCCTGGCATGAGTCGATAGAGAAACTATGCCATTTTCGAGAATGTCCCGAATGATGGCTAAAGCTTCATCATTACTGATATCTGCGGTTGGATCGAAGGTCTTCATCTTATATATAAGCACAAACTTGACATAAGATCAAGTGGAGTTTATTGGAAGTTAGATTAAAATATCAAGCAATTTTAACAGTTATTTATTCATGGACCCTAGTTGTTTCTATGCGTTTTGCAAACTCGCGGCGCTGTGCTTCAGCTATGTGCGGCCGGCCACCGGACCATGTGCCATTGCGGTAGTTGGTGCGCACTCTGCCAGCTTACGGTCTGAGATGATCCGGAAACCAACGATAAAAACGACTTTTAGGAATAGGCGCAGTCATCCAGGATTGGTCTGCAATTGGCTCATTAATAATATCTTCAACTGTTTTGAGTCTCGGCATTGCAACATTTTTTATAGACTTTTTTGTCGTAACCCAACACACCTCTTTACGCTGAATGATCGCAAATACAATTTCATTGGTTATGCGCGAGTCCATCAATACATAGTCCATTACTTCCTGATAGTGCCCCTCTTGCCACCTTACGGGTGCATCAGAACCATGCATCAACTTTTTCTGTTTAATTCCCATAGCACTTCCGACGGCCGCAAGGCTAACCGGAAAACCACTCTGATTGAAAAATTGAAACATAGGATCATAGCTTTTAAGTGCTATTTGTGCTGCAAGTTCCAGATTATTAGCAGCGTATCCTAGCCACCTAAAATCAAACTGGAGCCCGTTCCACGCACATATCATGTAGTCTTCATTTTGCATTTTCTCCATATAAAGAAGCAATTCGAGCGCATTATGACGGTCAAGATTAAGGAGCGGTTGTCCATCGTTATTTACCGAATACCACAGCCGTTCCTCCCCGCCATGAACAACCGTTGATGCAACAGAGATATGGAAAGGTGCATATTTTTCAAAATCATCATTTGGCGTTGCCTCAAAAATATCAGATATTTCAATATCAAAGCTGAGTAATTTCATAGTAACCTTCGATCTGGCCTGTTATTTCTTGTAAATGGATACCTTGTGCTTATGGTCACGATGTTTAATTTAATCCGAACCAGCATAAGTTGGGTGAGCACTGCCCACCATCTTTTAAAAAAATCCTCATCCGGTGCGCGGTGCTCACCCTACCAACTGGGCCATGGAAATATTGATTTAGGAGTCAGGCCAATTATCACCGTCTTTTCGCGGTTCTAACTCGGTAGAGTCGCTCTGTAAAGCCTCCTTCTTTTTCAAAGGCCTCTGCCTGTGCGGCAAGCTGGCGGTCGAGAAGATAGCAGCACAGATTTAAAAGCGAAAGAGCGGCATTGGCCACAAGCACAGAAGATTGCACAGACTTACACGGACCTGCACCGACAGGCACATTTTCATTCCCCCTCTTTGTGTTAGTCCGTGTCTGTTGTCCGAGCCCGTCCTTGTTCTTCCTTTCTTCCTCAACCCAAACGCGCATGTCATCAAGCGTGGCGCAGCGCTTGTTTTTAAAGCGCACCAATGCCGGATAATTTGGTTCCCACAGCGGCAGCTCCCGCTGCCGCAAAAAATCTTCATAGTCCAGGCGCAATTCTTCAAGGCTTGCACGGGCAACATTTGTGAGCTTCAACTCGGTTTTTTTTGATGTGCCGGAGGCCTGGCTGCCCTCGGCTATGTTCTGTACGCCGCTTCGCGCAGCCTGAACCATTTGGTCATGCGTGCGAGACTTTTTATTAATGTAGCGGTCGCAAAACCGCACGGTAACATCATAAACAAGCTGCGCTATCTGAAAACTTTTCAGTTTTCGGTAAGCGCCATGCTTCGGGATCAGAGATTCCGGCTCTATTTGGCTTTTTTTATCCATGATAATCGCTCAATGATCCACCGCTTCTAACTTGATTTAATTTACTGCAAGCTCCTCGTGCAATGTCGCTTCAAGAAGTTGGCGGCGGGTGGTGGCAGAGGTGGTGAGTCGGGTTTCAAGTTCGTCGCACAGTGACATCAGTTCATCCACTTTTGCCACAATCCGATGCTGTTCAGCGAGAGGTGGTAGAGGAATTAGAACCTCGTTTAAAATCCCAAGATTAATGTTTTTTTGAGCTGTTGCAGATGCAAATTCAAGAAGTTGAGACTTTGCTGTCCGAATAAAATATTCAAAGTAACGAGCATGTGGGAATACTGACGCTGGTATAAAACCGACCACACTATCAGGGAAGCAAGCGTCAAAACTTAAAATACCACTATCCGCAATATTTGCGGCTATTGTGATACACAGAGTTCCCTTCGGCCATTTATAACTTTGAGCATGACCCACATCATTGTATTTGCCAGTAAAAGTCTTAATAATTCCATTTGAGCGGGCAACATCACCCGTTTGGACAAAAAGATGTGTTCCACCGGTAAAAAGTGAAGGATCATTTCTCGGTCGGTGCTTTGATTTCCCTCTGCCAAAAATCCCCAACTCTGGAAAACGCGCCCAAGTCCAGCCTAACGGTAACGGAAATGGAGCATTCGTATCGTTAATTTGATTAAACAGCGAGTCAGTTTTTATCTTTTTGTCTTTTAATTGCCGCAACTTTTCTTCTCGGATATGCTCAATGAGTTTTAGTGCCGGTTCATCACTCGGGTCCTGCGGGACGAGCTTGCCGCGGACGGCGAGGTTGAGGATGGTCTGGCGGAGTTGCTTTATGTGTTCGGGGCGGAAGGTGATGCGTGGGAGGTGGTTAATGAAAAATTTTGAATCATTGATTTCGGTTTGCGGATTAGAAATGCCTGCCAGTGTTGCAGCCACAAGCCGCTCGCGCCGCGACTCGCGCTTTGCCTGCACCTTCTCCAAATCGTCGCATAGCGCCATCAGTTCTTCCACCTTCGTTACGATCCGCTGTTGTTCGGATTCGGGTGGCAATGCAATGGGAATACTGTTCATTTTAGCCTGATTCATCTTGGGCTGCGCGGTCCCGGTCACATACGGTTTTAGATCAATAGCGTTTATGTATAGCTCCAAGAACCTCAAAAACTGCTCAGAAATGCCATCCAAAACATGAGCATGGTTGTTTACCCAATATTTGCCTCTGGCGATAAAAGCGATCGGGGTTGAACGATTAATTAAATTAGCGCCATCTTCCCCAATCAACAGAAGGGGCTTATCAAACAAAAAATCGTCAATCTTATCTATTATGCCAGATGCACCATAATAGTCGTAAATTTTTGCTCGCTGGTTTCGTTCATCCTTCGAGACAGGAATTCTCTCTCCGTCGCGTGAAATAACAATTGCCCCAAATCGAACCCAAACCCAACTTGTCGGAATTATAAACGGCATGCCGTCATGTTTTAACGATTTCACCTGTGTATCGGCTCGATATTTACCCGCTGAGGTAAGGCGTTCTTTCTCTGTTTGTATTTTATGGAGAAACTCGATTGTCTTGCAGTCTTCAGAATCCTGCTCCACCAGCTTGCCCCGTACGGCCAAATCCAGAATAAACCGCCGCACGCGCGGGATGGCGTCGGGCGCTTCGGCAATCTGGTCGAAATGCTTTAATATTAGGCTTGACGTATTTTTTTTCATAACTATTATTTAGTTAAACGGCAGGCAAAATTCGGCTCCACGCCGTGTGATCCCAGGTCCAGAGCCTCGAATCCTATACCTGCCGTTTTTCTTTTTCTACTCCTTGTTTTCAATCTGTATTTATATTGCCGGCCTTCAGAACCTCCTGCCAAACGGGGCGCGACAGCCAGTCCGAAGGAAAGCCCATGTGATGGATAAATTTCTGGTCAAGACTGTACAGGTGCACGATAAGCCGATTGGGCCAGTGCGTCGCAGGCTCGATAATTTTGAGCATATGAATCATAAGCACAAGCGAATTGTAGATGCGCCTGTTCTCCGGCCCATAAAAACTGGATATGAGTTCCGCCGGCCTTGAAACCGGCAGGGCAACAGTTACGGTAAAACGCCGGTTCCAGAGCCGTGAATGATGCGCACAGAGATTGCGCAAATAGACAGTGTGCTCCAGCAATGATTTCAGGCTGTCGATGGATAGTTGATAGTTTTGTGCGATTCGCTTTTTTTCGCGGTCGAACTTAATATTGGTGTAAAAGCGGCTCAAGAGCCCGAAAGACATAACCTCGCAGGCGGCCCATATCGGCGGGCGTTGCATGCCGTATTTGCTGCGATAGTGCGATACGAAAACCTCGTCACTGCGATCTAGCTCACCATCAAGGCTTGCCAGTTGGGACGCATGCCACGGTCTGCTTTTAAAATTATCCGGGTTTTCATATGCCTGAGGGCCATGGGCATGACCTAAAACATAGGCCCAGCGGGCTCTCACGGAAATTTCAATCCGTTTGCAGGCTTCACTGACCAATTGACGCAAACCGCGGTCAAAACAATACAGCGCCCACAGGTCGTCAAAGGTTACACCGGGAAGAAACTGGTCCGGATTGTTATGTTCGGCGAGAGGAAAGCGGTAAGCGGAAAGCCGGTAATAATTGTGGTGTTCAAGGATATGAAGCGCATGGGCGTCGTCGGCTACGGCAAGCCCTCTGTCTTTTAAAATCTGAAGCTGTTCGGGGTAGGTTTTGGGGGGCTTACCGGCGGTCATTGCCCCCTCCAGAAAAAAGTAACCCGCCAATTTGGGCATCGTTGAGAGGCCTGGCGGGTATTGTTAAGTACTATATAGCCGCTGTCGGCCAAGTCTGTCAAGCTGAAAAAAAGGCGCCCCTGGGCTGAACGGCAGCGAACATCCGGACAATTTATCTCTTTTTGCGCCATAGCTGGAACGTTCATCTCAATAAGGCCTCTTCAAGAATGGCCTTCAGCTTATTGCGCAATAGCCCTGTTTCCTTTTCGCTTTCCTCAAGTTTGGCCAGCAGTTCTGCCGGATCGCCGTGGTCGATATCGACGGTGTGGGGATTTTTAAAATCGAGGTTATAGCTGCGGGCTTTGATCTCATCGATGGTGACTTTCCAGGCGACTTCGCTTGTCTCGCGTCTGTCCCACCACTCTATGCAGGGCTTGAAATGTTCGAAGCGAATGGGCCTGGTCATGGAGTAGGCTTTCTGGCTGTCGGGCACGCGGTGCTCGTAGTACCAGATTTCCTGCGTGGGCGAGCCCTTCTCAAAAAAAAGCAAATTGGTGCCGATGGAGGCATAGGGCTTGAAAACGCTATTGGGCAGGCGCACTATGGTGTACAGGTTGCACTCTTCAAGCAGATGCTCTTTCAGGCGCGTTTTAACGCCTTCGCCGAACAGAGTGCCATCGGGCAGCACCACGGCAGCGCGACCGCCACTTTTAAGCAGGCGCACTATAAGGGCGAGAAAGAGGTCTGCGGTTTCGCGGGTCTGAAAATGCTTGGGGAAGTTGCTCTCAATTCCGTCTTCCTCGCGGCCGCCGAAAGGAGGATTTGTGAGCACTATATCAACCCGGTCGCTCTTGGTGTAGCTGATATAGGGCCGTGCAAGTGTATTGTCATGGCGGACAAATGAAGGGTCATCAACGCCGTGGAGCAGCAGATTGGTGACGCAGAGCATGTGCGGCAGTTGCTTCTTCTCGGTTGCGCGCAGGGCCTTCTGCATCTTCTGTTCATCATCCGGTGTTTGCACATACCGCTCGCGCATGTGCCGAAGGGAGCAGGTGAGAAAGCCGCCGGTGCCGCAGGCTGGGTCGAATAGTATTTCGCCGGGGCGGGGGTCGATACGGTCGGCCATGAAGGCCGTGACAGCACGGGGCGTGTAGTATTCGCCGGCATTGCCCGCGCTTTGCAGGTCATTTAAAATCTGCTCATAAATGTCGCCGAAGTGCTGGCGCTCGGCAAGGTTGTTGAAATCGATGGCGGTGATCTTATTCACCACCTGCCGCATGAGCTGGCCGGATTTCATGTAGTTATAGGCATCTTCAAACACTTCGCGCACCACACGGCGGCGGCCATCGGTTGCCGTGCCGGAAAGCTCCTTGAGCGAGGGAAAAAGCTTATCATTCACGAATGTCAGCAGCGCGTCACCTGTAATGCCCTCGGGATCGGCGGCCCACACGCGCCATTGAAGCTCTGGCGGTATGGGCGAGCGGTAGCCCTTGTGCATGAGCTCAAGCTCCTGGTCCTGATCGTCGATGATTTTGAGGAAGAACATCCAGCAAAGCTGGGAAATGCGCTGGGCATCGCCATCAACGCCCACATCCTGGCGCATAATGTCCTGAATTGATTTTACCGTGGTGCGAACAGACATACGTTCCTCAAATCAATAATTGCTAAGCTATTTCTGCAGTTCGATTATCCACCCCACCCAGCCTCCCCTGTCCAGGGGAGGGGCTTTTTTGATCAGCTCCTAGACAAAAAGAGAGTAGGTGTCTGCTGTCACTCAAGCTACTTCCTGATACAGGGCTGATTGCAGTTCATGAACAGCGGTTTCAAATCCGTCTCGTCCGCCGAAAGTTTTTAAAAGCTCCAGGGGCGTGCCCATGGTGTCGAAGGGCGAAACCCTGAGGATTCGCGGATCGTCCAGTGCGGTGACGCCTTCATCCTGATACTTTTGCAGCAAAGCCTCAAGTACGATGCGGGCCTGGGGTCCGTATTTGGTAAACACATCGTGCTTGCGCACCTTCTCAGCGCGCTCACGGCGGGTGAGGGGCGGTTGGTCAAAGGCCACATGGCAGATAAGGTCAAAAGGATCAAGGTCTTTGCCTACCTCGTCGGCAAGGGGGCCGAGCAGCAGGCCCTCGGCTGTCAGTTCTTCAATAACCGCCTGCCGCCGGCCATCGCTGTTCCAGCGCCGGAGGAATGCATCCAGGCTTACAAAACGCTTGCGGAGTTCCTTCTTTGAGTAGTCGCGCAGGCTTTCGGTGACAAGCCTGCCGTTTTCATCAAGATATTCGATACGCTCGGCAACAATTTGCACGGGCTTGCCGTTGATATAATACTTTGCCCTCGTTTCGGCAACACCAGGAGGGATAGTGATATCGGGTGGTGTCGGATCATCAATAACGGTTTCATCATCGCCGGGCTTGGCCGGGATGGGATCATCTGCATCCGCTGGTGGCGCAACATCATCCGGTGGCACGACCGGCTCATCATCGCGGGGCTCATAAATCTGCACTGGTTCGCCGTCGAATGCCGGGTCGGCAAAGTGGTTGGTGGCCTTGCGAAAATCAAGGAGGGTAAAATAGTATTTTTTCGTGTCTTCATGAACGCGGGTGCCACGGCCTACGATCTGCTTAAACTCGGTCATGGAACCCACTTCGCGCTCAAGCACGATGAGGCGGCAGGTCTGGGCATCGATACCGGTTGACAGGAGGCGCGAGGTGGTGACAATGACCGGATATTTCGCCTCGGGGTCGATGAAGTTGCCGATCTGCGCGCAGCCTTCCGGATCATTGCCCGTGATGCGCATGACATAGTTCTTGTTCTGCTGCACAAGGTCGGGGTTGTCATTGACAAACGCCTGCCTCATGCGGGCTGCGTGTTCGGTATCGACGCAGAAGACAATGGTCTTCTGAAACTGGTCGCCGCTTTCTTTGAGAAATTCCGTGACCCTGCGGCTGACGCGTTTGGTGCGCTCGTCGATCACCAGGGTGCGGTCGAAATCCTTCTGATTAAAGATGCGGTCTTCGATCTCACAGCCATCATTGTCTATTTCGCCTTTCTCAGGCCGGTAGCCTTCGATATCTACATCAAGATGAATCTTCACTACTTTGTAGGGCGCGAGAAACCCGTCGTGAATGCCTTCTTTAAGCGAATAGGAATAGACCGGCGGGCCGAAATAATTGATGTTGGAAACATACTCTGTTTCCCGTGGCGTTGCAGTAAGGCCGATCTGCGTGGCAGAGGTAAAATATTCGAGAATCTCGCGCCAGGCAGAATCATCGGCAGCGCTGCCCCGGTGGCATTCGTCGATAATAATGAGATCAAAAAAGTCCGGCGATAGTTCGCGGTAGAGTTTCTGACTGTCTTCAGGGCCGGTGATGGCCTGATAGAGAGCCAGATATATTTCATAGGACGTATCAATGCGGCGAAGCTTTTTATCGATTGCGGTTGCAAGCTCGATTTCCGTGCCGTCTTCGCGCTCGATGGTTTTTGAACCCGTTGAAAGCTTTGCCATGGCAGCGCCGAAAGGCCGGAAATCATTCACCATGGTCTGGTCGATGAGCACATTGCGGTCGGCAAGAAAAAGAATGCGTTTTTTGCGCTTCGCCTTCCATAAACGCCAGATTATCTGGAAGGCGGTATAGGTCTTGCCGGTGCCGGTGGCCATAACAAGGAGAATGCGGTTCTGGCCTTTGGCAATGGCCTCGATGGTCTTGTTGATTGCGATGCGCTGGTAATAGCGGGGCTCTTTGCCTCCTGCATCCTCAAAATAATTTTGGACATACACCTCCTCCTGCGCAGGGGCAAATCCTTTCCAAATGCGATAATGCACCCAGAGGGCTTCAGGGGAGGGAAAGCCGTCAAGCGGCAGCTCGGCCTCAACCGGACTGCTTAAGCCGGTTTTATCATGAAAAACAAAGCCATCGCCGTTGGAAGAAAAGACAAAGGGAATGTCAAGAGTAGCGGCGTAATCGAGTGCCTGCTGCATGCCGTCAGCCACGGCATGGTTATTATCTTTGGCCTCGATGAGTGCAATAGGAATATTAGGCTTGTAGTACAGAATGTAATCTGCGCGTTTGGCTTTGCCGCGGGTGACCAGCCTGCCACGGACGATAATACGACCCTTGGTAAAACCGACCTCTTCGCGAATCTGGAGCATTGGGTCCCAGCCCGCCTGTATGATGGCAGGTGTGATGAACTTGGTGCAGATGTCGCGCTCGCTGAGGTCTTTTTTGTTCATGCTTTTCAAATTTAGCAAAAGATTAAAAACTGGCATCACAGGCAGGCAGGGCGGCAAGGTCAACCATGCCATGTACTGAATATATGTGAAGACATGCCGAAGAACCCCATGAAACAGTGTTTTTGCGGAACGCAAAAACAGCATGTTCTTTATATAATGATTATTTTTAATATGCAAAGGGATAATGGAGGGGTTGGGTTAAGGGGAAGGGTTAAGGGTTAAGATTCGGCGTTCGGAGCACCGGATAGTTCGGAGCCATGAGTTCAGAGGTCGGAGAGCAGAAGGCGGAGTGCAGAGGCCGGTAGGCACAAAGCAGAAAAGACAGAATTCGGAATTCAGAAAAATAAGGGGCAAAGTGATCCCCTTGAACCTTTTTCTCTGCAGCGCTGCAATGAAAAAAGGGAGGCGTTAGTGCCTCCCTTTGGCTGACGGATTTTTATTGATGTATAAAGGACTTCTCGTGGCCGCTGCTTTTGTTATTGCCGGCAGCGGGTTGAATGTATATGTGTCATCTGCGTCAATGGCGCCCTCGAAATAAGCCACCCATATTACCATTGCGGCCAAAGACAGTGCTGGCAATTCGAGAAAAGTCATAACCGTTCCCGCCGCCATGGCCATAGTTGCCGCCGTGACCATGGCCACCGCCACGACCATAGTTGCCGCTCAAAACGCCATTGACAATGTCTCCTAGACCATTACCGCCACGGCCATAATTTCCGCCGTGGCCTCCACGGCCATAGTTGCCGCCATGACCTCCACGGCCATAATCTCCGCCGTATCCGCCGTAACCATAGCCGCCGCCATCACCATGGTGATCATGACCGTAGCGATCGCCAAAGGAAAAATTTAAGTTTACGCCAACCCCGTATGGATCATATCCATACCCTCCATAACCCCCATAGCCATAGGCAACGGGAGCAGGTGCGTAATAGACAACCGGCGGCGGTGGCGGAGCATAATACACCACCGGAGGAGGGGGCGGTGAAGCATAATACACGGGCTGCGGCGGTGAAGCATACGCTACCGGCGGTGGCGCGTAAGCAGCCGGAGCTTGAAATTGCGGTTGCCACGCATTCGATGCCTGCTGATATGCAGGCTGGGGATAGTCATGACCAAGGGCTGTGCCGGCGCCGAATACAACGATCAGGGTCAGGGACACTGCGAACGCTTTCATGATTGACCTCACTTCTAAAAAAATTATATTACACCCGGCGGCGCTCTTCGCCGCCTTCTTCGACGATAAACAGGTTCATGATATGCGCATGAAGGGCCTCCTTCGTAAAAAAATTTTCATCAGCACTTTTTGATACCTGCTGGATGATTCTTTCCATGGAAAAGTTGAACATCAGGCTCGCGGCCAGGGTTTGCGGGCACAGGTCATAATTAAGCGATGTGCGGAAAATCCCGGCCTGCGCGCCGTCCCTGAAAAATGCCACCAGCTGCTTATGGATTTTCAATAAAAAATTCCCGGCCAAAGACTTGAGAAACCGGCCGCTGCCTGCTGTCTCGCGCTGAAAAAGCTGCAGCATCTCCGGGTTCGTGCGAAAGCTTTCATCATAGTACTCGATCAGCATACTGAGAATCTGCCGGTGGTCGCGGGGAGCAGTAAGAATGTCCTGAAGGCGGCTGTAAAACCTTTCCACATGGGATTCCAGCAGGAACAGGTACAGGCTTTTTTTATTTTTGAAGTGGTAATAGATCATGGGCTTGGTGAGCCGCGCAGCCTGGGCGATCGCATCCATTGAGGCGCCTTCAAAGCCTTGTGCGGCAAAAACCTTAATGGCCGCCTTTATGATTTTTTCTTTTGAGCCGAGTGTCATTGCCATTCTCCTTGTTTACTGATTAGTAAATAGCATATTTAAAAATTACCTTCAAGTAGTATTTTAATTCCATGGCATTGTGTCTAAATAAGCTCGAAATTTCAGATATTTATATTTTAATTTATTTTTAAAAACAGCTTTTCCTTAAAATTTATTTACCTACTAGTAAGTAAAATAGTTTAAAAAATAATTCAAGGATAGGAGCCAGGAGCCAGAAGGCAGGGGAGGGGTTCGGAGCATAAGATAGTTCGGAGAGCAGAGAGCAGAGGGCGGAGCATCTGATAGTTCGAAGCCATGAGTTCGGAGATCAGAAGGCTTAGTACAAAAAAAGTTCACCACAGAGCAGAAGGCGGGGGTGAGGAGGTCCATCGGCAAGCGCAGCGGGTGGTGCTGGGATTTTGGATTTCGTATTATTTGGGAGATTTGACGGAGCGGGATTTTTTGACAAGCCATTCAATCCTGACGCTGTCTTTCACCTGTTTGAATTCCGGATCGCCGGTGACCACTGCCGCCCCAAGGGCCTGCGCCGCGGCAATGGCAAAAGCATCGGCATAGGAAACGCGGTGATGCGCTTTGATATGGGCAGCGGCGAAAACAGCCTGCTGTGATGCCGGAAGGATTTTTATGGGCAGTTGCTCGACCGCTGCCAGCGCCTCCTGCGCATGGGTAAGGCCCTGCTCTCGCTCCGTGATATAGAGCACTTCCCCCAGATTTATAAGGGACATGAAAACCTGGCACCGGCCCGCGCGAGCCTCCTGCAAAATAACGCGAACCCGATCAGCGGAAAGTTCGCCTTCCAGATAGGCCAGCGCGGCAAAGCTGTCCAGCACATAGGCGCTATCCTTATTTGCCACGCCGGTACTCCCCGCGGTGCTCGCGCAGAAGCGCTTTTGTCAGCGAGCCCGTGCCTTTGAGCATGCCATAGCCCTGCGCAACGGGATCCTCCAGCTCGGGAACCACGGCAAGCACGCCGCCATAGTCGACCATTCTGACTTTTGCCCCCGGCTGAAGCCGGTATTTTTTGCGGAATTCCGCCGGTATGACAACCCAGCCCTTGCTTGAAACGGTGAGATGCATGTGGCGCACTCCTTTAAGTGTTATACATTATCGAGTTAAAGTATAACGATAAAGCGGGGTTTGTCAACTACAAAACAAGTGAGGAAAAGGGGCGCGGAGGGCAAAGTTCAATGTTCAAAGTTCAAAATCCAAGATTCGGAGCAAGAGGAAAAGCAAACATTCACCACTGAGGCGATATTCATCGTTCCAACGGTTCAAACAGTTGCATCGGTTGGATCAGTTCAAACAGCTGAAACGGTTGAAACTTATTTTGTGCGCAGCGGGTGGTAAAAAAGCTCAGAGTCCTGAGTTCGGAGGGCTGAGGCCAGCGGTCGGGGGGCCGTAAGCGAGGAAGCCATCTACGGATTATGATCTGGCAAATTCCAACAGGGGTTTATAGTTTCCCGTGTCTGCTTCACGAAGAGCGGCAATGTATGCGCCTCTGGTCTTGCCGGACTTTGAAAGCTCCCTGCCGCTTCCCCAGGTGAACCGTTTACCGTCCAAAATGTTTTCAAGCAGCAGATCCGTCATAAGCCGTGCGTGGCGGCCATTGCCGTTTGAAAAGGGATGAATCGCAACGAGGCGGTGGTGAAAACGAACGGAAATTTCATCGGGTGAGTCGTGGCGAAGCTCAATCCAGTGCTTTGTATCATCGAACAGATTTCTGATGCTCATGGGTATCTGCTGCCAGTCAATGCCGAGATTTTTATTTGTTTGACGATACTGTCCCGCCCATTTCCAGACTCTGGAGAACATCCGCTTGTGAAGATTTTTGAGAAACAGTTCATTCAGTACGTCTTTCGGTTTTTTTCCGTCAAGCCAAACCTGGGCTTCAATGATATTGTCCTGCTCCCATCTATCAAGCTCACCGCGAGTTGTTATATGCGTAAGAAGCAGACCTGCAGCTTCATCGGGGCCAAGGGGCGTTGCTCCTCAATCCTTGAGAAGGTTCAATCCGTTCTGGGCGTAAAAGCTACCAGCCTTGGCTCACTGTCAGAGGCATCACTGGTGGTTACTATCGAGACGTTGAAGGTCAAAAACCGCAGCATTGATACCCTGGGTGATTTTTTTACAATATGCCGCGGGCCCTGAAAAAAAATTTTGCGCAATAATTGACGTGAACTCGCTTTGGGATGGGCAAGCTATAAAATGAAGGCTGTTGTGTGTCACGGTGAATGTCGACGCAAAAGGTGGGACGGGGTTTTTGAAACTGTGATACTAATCCAAAACATCTTTCGGCGTGGCGCACGGTCGGATATGTGGTGTCATGACGTATGTCAACCGGCACGGCTGCTTTGTGTAACGCAAAAAAAACGGTGCATCTAAAGGCGCATTCAGCCGATATTGCCGCTCTAGGGCGGGGCGCACGGCAATAGTATTTTTCAGTATTTTTTATTGCAGCCAAAACGACAATCGTATATACTTTTGAGCATGTAAATTACATTTAGAAAGGAGCTATGCCCATGGCAGCAAAAGTTGATTCTGGAAAATGTACCGGCTGCGGCAGTTGTGTTGAAGTATGCCCGGTCGAAGCAATTGCTCTGAAAGACGATAAGGCTGTTGTTGATGCGGATACCTGTGTGGATTGCGGTACCTGCGTAGATGAATGCCCGGTCGAAGCAATTTCATTGGACTGATCTGATCAGCATTGTATGATCGTAGAAGCAGGGGATTTGTACGAGCAGTACAAATCCCCTGCTGTTTTCTTCCCTGAGACAATTTACAACGAGGTTCATATGCCGATGTATGAGTACCGCTGCACAAAGTGCGGCTCCGTGAGCGAATTTCTGGTCTACGGCGGCAACGCTGACGGCCTTGCCTGCCCGTCCTGCGGCAACGCGGGCCTTGAAAAAATGATTTCAGCGCCCAATGTGCATACGACACCTGCCGGCAGCACCTGCCAGAGCATGGGCTGCCCGTCAGGGCAGCAGTGCGGCTCATCACCCTGCGCATCCGGAGGGTGCTGCCCCAAGGCTTTTTAGCCCTGATTATTCATCATGAATAGTACAGCGCCCGGAAGGAGCAGCCTGGCGCAATTTTCAAAATACTATAGCCATGCTGGCACAGGTGAGCTTTTGGTGAAGGCAGCCCGTGCGGTTCGAGCCATTCACCTTGCCACCATTGCCGGCTTTTCTTGCGAGAACATAGCACGGGCTAACAAAACAAAAGCTCACCTGTGCAAAGGCTGCGAAAAAAAATGCTGTAGTAATATGTTCATCGGGGAATTTTTGGTGAAGCAGCCCGTGCGGTTCGAGCCACGAGCGTATTTCCCCTCTTGGCCTATCTTGCGAGAACATAGCACCGGCGAATGAACCAAAAATTCCCCGGTGTAAACGGCTACAGAATAAAGTTACATGCTCTAGTCAAATCCGGCCCCTTTTTCCCTCTTTCTTTTTTACCGGCTCAGGGCTAAACTCCGAGTATGGCTCATCCACCGTACAGCGCACCGGACGAAGGGAATTTTATACGCCGGGAATCTTTCCCCTCAGCGTTTTTCATGAGGTATTTGGTTGTTGTGGGATTCGGGCTGTGCGTTTTTATGTCGTGGGTCATCTATATGGTCTGGATGCCAAACCCGGTCAAGGACATAACTTTCTTCGGGGCGATCTTCTTTTGCGTCGCGCCTGTTCTCTTATTCGGTCCGTTAAGTGCCAGCTGTCTTTTTCGGATATATGTTCCTCTTCCTGCCGTCGTGTTCGACCGTTCGGGGGTCAGCATCAGCCGGTTCATTAAAATGGGCACTGTCATTGCCCGGGATCAGATCACCGACATCAAGGAAGACATCCTAAAGTTCCGCCGAGGTTACATGCCCATCGTGCGGTTCGCCAATAAGGCCGGCATAACGCCGAATTTCGTTCAGATCATGTCTTTGCCGGTCAGCAAGGAGTAGTTCCCCCCATTAAAGGGCGCTGTTGTCCCTGATACTTCCCTGTTCATTGGACACTCATTTCACTTCTAGTGTATGTTTTTTGAAATGTCCGTCAAACAGGGGTGGATTCAAAGTGTTCCTAATTAGTGCCCGAACGAAAAGCACTTTAGGCTACATTTCACGGCATATTTAGCGATTTTCAGCAGGCGAAGATTTAAAAAAGTTCTCTGATTTTTCACCGATGCAAGGC
>Ga0118677_10006320_pt1 | contig 20149 bp, 15 predicted proteins | sample AliMusrvi5mmetaG_FD_86154 | JGI IMG/M metagenome (GOLD analysis project Ga0118677, IMG submission 86154)
CCTGCTACTTCCGCAGGAGTTGGACCATGAAATTACCAGGATCGAATTTGGCCTGCCCGATGCGACGGCATTGAATTCCGTGCTCAATGTCATCGTGGCCGCATCGCAACTGCCGGATCTTGATCCGGCCCTCCGGGAATCGGCTTTGGCCAATGCACTTGGTCTCACGACCACGGAGGCCGAAAACGTATTCGCTTTGTCCGTGGTCGAAGCCAAGGCGATTGATCCGAAAATCATTGCCCGCCAAAAGGCATTTTCACTTAAACGCAACGGTTTGGTTGAAGTGGTGGAGACTGACACAAATTTACATGATGTCGGCGGCCTCGCCAATTTGAAGGACTGGCTCATCCGCCGCGCCGGAGCATTCGGGCAATCGGCCAAAAACTACGGTCTGCCATCACCCAAAGGCTTATTGATCGTCGGTATCCCCGGAACCGGCAAATCCCTGACCGCCAAGGCCACTGCAAGCGCATTCGGCCTGCCGCTACTGCGGCTCGATATGGGTCGTGTGTTTGGCGGCATCGTCGGCCAGTCGGAGGCGAACCTGCGGTCAGTCATTCAAACCGCCGAGGCCATCGCCCCGTGCGTGTTGTGGATCGACGAGATCGAAAAAGGATTTTCTGGCAGCAATTCCAGCGGCTCTACCGACGGAGGCACATCCTCCAGGGTGTTCGGCTCATTCCTCACCTGGATGCAGGAGAAGGAAAAACCGGTGTTCGTCGTGGCAACCGCCAATGATGTCACACAGCTTCCTGCACCCTTCCTGCGAAAGGGACGCTTTGATGAAATGTTTTTCGTGGACCTGCCGGACGCTGCCGAACGGCAACAAATCTGGGAAATCGTGATCAAGCGTCATGGCCGGAATCCCGGCACCTTTGACACGGCGGCCATGGCAAAAGCCGCCGACCAATTCACCGGCGCTGAAATTGATGCCGTATTTGTGGATGCACTCTACGATGCATTCCTCGAAGAAGGCCGCGAACCCACGGATCTCGACCTGGTCACCGCAATGACCCGGATGGTGCCACTGGCCCGCCTCATGGACGGTCAGATCACAGCACTCAGACACTGGGCAAAGGGCCGAGCCCGAACAGCGGCGGCAGACTTAACCGTCCCCAAAAAAAACAGCCGCCGGCTTTCCGTCATGAACTGAAGCGGAACCAGCTCACCAAATCACTACTATGCCGATATATTCCAAGGACCCACGCTGGATCAAAGCCCGTTTTGCAAGCGAATGCCCGAGATGCGAAGCACTCATCAAAAAGGGCGACGACATCTTCTATTTCCCTAACGGGAAACACGTTCTTTGCTCCGCTGAAGAATGCGGAGGCAAAGCATCCCGGGAATTTGAAGCTGCCGCACAGGACGAGGCGTTAATGTCCGGGAGGTAAACCACTGACGAAGACACGGCCTGCTTGCCAGCTTTCGCTGGCACAGCACGATTGGCCTGATCCACCCGTATGACTGACGCAATTCTCTCTATGTTTCAGCGCTACGAAGGCGACGATCACGAACTGGCCATCACCCTCACGGCCCGGATACTCGGCGTGGATGAATTGGCGGTTCGCCGCCTAATCGAAAGTTGAACTCATGTCCGACCCGGAAAAAGCCCCAATCCCGGCAACCGAAAGGGAAATCACTGTCTCCATGATCGCGGGGCAATTGTGCCAATGGGTATTCTTCCCAGGTGAGTGGCGCCCATTCGTCCCCCAGCCGGGGAATTTGCTCCGGGTCTGGACGCCACCGAGGGACGACCCTCCCAAGCCAAAATGATTTCGGGTGTAAGGGCAAGACATGGCACAGCCCCCCGCCGGGTGGCGGGGGGCGAATTCATTTGTGTCCGTCAGTTCGACCATTTTATGATTTGTCGCATAGTCACGGGCACTTGCGAGCCCGTGACAGACATGGCGGGAATTGGAATTGTAAATGAGAACCATCCCAATCATTTCAGGTGGAAGATACACTCTTTACTCAGTATCCACCGCGACAACGGCAGTTCGGAAGGAGATCATTATCCTGAGTGTGCTCGACGCTCCAGAACTTCATCCGTGCCCGAACGGATCAAAATCCGGCAAGCATCGGATCGGCACTTACACTGCGGATCACAGCCAATCACAGGCGCACCTCGATATCGACTTGCATGGAACGCTTATTATTCCGGGATGGGACACGCCCGCTAGTGTGGGCGTGATGGATTCACCGCCTTCCCCGGAAGAACTGCACGAAATCCTTGCGGCTAATGTGAATCCACATTTTGAACGATACGAGCTTCTGGCTCCTTGCCCGGACACGTTGGATTCTTCCACCTTAACCATCTGCGAATAATGAGATTTGTCGTACAGGATTTCAAAGTGGCTCCCGTGGAAACATCCCCGCGCATGACATTCTACGGCGCGGATTCACCCGAAAAGGTTTATGAGTTTTACAAGAAGGTGGTGGAAACCGATCCGGGATATGAGCCCGAGAAAGAGCACGTAATCGTGATCTGTCTCAACACCCGGCTAACAGTTACAGGTTGGCACATGGTATCAATTGGATCGCTTTCAGAATGCACCTGCCATCCACGCGAGATCATCCGGCCGGTCATAGTGAGATCATCTCACGCATTTGTGCTATGTCACAACCATCCATCCGGCGACCCGAGTCCTAGCCAGGCGGATGAGCAAGTCACCCGTCGAATCAAGGAGGCCTCCGAAATCCTGCGCATTTCATTTATGGACCATTGCATCATCGGAACCCCGGCACCCGGACGCTCGCCGTATTTTTCATTTCGGGAGGCTGGACTTGTCTGACCAGGCGGTCCAAATTCCGGCACCAGCACACAATAATGGCCTACGGATTACTGACACCCCGATTCAAGCTTGGGCGCACGGTCGCCACAGCCGGTGCCGTGGCGCTTGGCGTCGATCTCATTCCATTCCTCCGTAAGCATCACTGCGGCGAGTGGGGGGACCTCAGCGATGACGACAAGAAAGCCAACGAGGACGCCCTTGCGACCGACCTCCGCATCCTTTCCAAATACCACGTCAAGGACGAGGCTGGGCGAGCATATCCAATTTACGTAATCACCGAGCACGACCGGAGCCTGACATCGGTAATGCTCGCGTCAGAATACTGACCATGCTCCGCTCATCCGTAACATCCGTGGGTGATTTCAGGGTTACCAACTACGGCGGTGCCGATCCCAGCAGCATCTACCGCTGGGAAAACCCCAAAACCGGCAGAGCAACCATGATCGCCGAACTTTTCGACGGACGGTTCAAAGTCAAACGCCCGGACCTATTTCCCGCCCTTGTGGCGGCATTCCCTCATGACGATCTCCTGAAACGTCACCAGGCGGAGCTTACCTAGATCTTCCGGCGATAAACCCCGGAACCGACTTCCCCCCTCGCCACGCAGGCGAGGCCCGGATGCAGGGTGTAAACGCGGCATTACAAAATTGCCAGCTATCCCTGATAACACCCCCTCACGGCACAACCGTGTCCGTGAGGGGAAATTTTCAAGCACCCAGAATCGGCATGCCCGGATCTGACACCAAACAAGAAAAATCAATGAATCCCGAACACGCTGCAGCATGTGTCCTGTCACCTCAACAACAAAGGGTGATGGAGGATTTGCTACCCATCGCCGAAATTGCAACGGACGGTTCCCGTAGCGGACTACCAATTCTCGTTCGCTGCCACACATTACTGTTAGGTCAATCAGGATCTGGCAAGACACATTTGGCCAAAGAAATTGCGCGCCGGATCGGATTGCCCTGTTTGACCATCAATGTGGGTACTTGGACATTGATTGCCAACAAGAGCGAACCCTGGACCTGGACGACCATCGTGGATTGGCTCGCAACAATCCAGACCGGCGGTGTAATAGTGGTGGATGAGATTGATAAGCTTTGCAACAGCCACGGCTCCGGTGGAGGCGGAAGCTATGAATATACGAGTTTTCTTAGGCTGGAGGCTCACGAGCTGCTAGATGGAACAATCCCTGTATCGGTCAAGATGCCAGCACGTGCCGACTTCGACGGGTTTGAGATTCCATGGACAGAACCACTTTCCCCTTGGGACCGGGATGAGCTGTCTAAACTCTTACGCGAGCGAGTGATGATCATTGCCTGCGGAGCATGGCAAAATGCCTGGAAAAGCAACACCCGGCAACTTGGGTTTACAAACGGCCCGGCCCCGTTACCGGAGCCACCGTCACCGGCACAGATTTCCAGTTCAATTGATGCCGAACTCCGTCAGCGGTTCAGGGATGAAGTCTCGTTTCTACCTCCCATGATGCCAAGTGATTACGTGGCCGTAGCACAAGCGCTTGTGCAGAAATTGCCGTATAATGTCCGTAAGGAATGGCGTGAGCATCTCGGTGCCGCAATACAGAGAGCTATCGACGGCGCACTCGGCATGAGGGTTTTTGAAGAACTTCTCCTCAAAGCTATTGTCCATTCGCGGAATCCAAAAACAAAATGTCTAAAAAGCCCCGGACTCCCCGGTATTGACCCCACCTGTCCGACGGTGTAATTTTCTCCCGTGACCAAAACGCTCCAACTCCGAATACGACGCCCCGATCCATCGATCAGGGGGCGTAGCTCAGCGGTCAGAGCGGGTGCTTTATAAGTGCCGGGTCGTGGGTTCGATACCCACCGCCCCTACCAGGATCGAAATCATGCCCGGCCAACAGGCCGGGCTTTTTCTTTTTCATACCGAAGATAACCGGCACATCCAGCGGATTCGTTTCCGTCCCCGCCGTTTCTCCGGAAATGGTTGGCATCATGAGCGAATTTCTCACCCAGCTAACCAGTGTCCAGAATGCCGACCAGGACTACGAATGGTATCCCACCACCGACGAAATCATCCGCTCGCTCACGCGCTCCATCAAGGAACACTCCGACGAGCATCTTTACGACCGTCACCATAGCCGCTCTCTCGCCAGTTTCCTGGATATTGGAGCAGGCAACGGCAAGGTCCTTGATGCCATCCGCAACCTTCATTTCGTCCAGAAACTTCATGCCATAGAAAAGAGCAGGACGCTGATCAATCTTCTGCCAGCAGATGTCTTTATTCTCGGCGTTGACTTCTGGAATACTTCCCTCATCGACAAACAGGTCGATGTGATCTTCTCCAATCCGCCATACTCCCGTTATGTTGAATGGACTTCCAAAATCCTCAAGGAGGCGCGCCCAGGGGCGCTGGTCTATTTGGTCATCCCGGAACGCTGGGAGAAATCCTTGGAAATCCTGCGCGGCATCAAGGACCGCGACGCCACCCACACGATTATCGGCAGCTTCGATTTTGAGAATGCGGAGGACCGCAGGGCCAGGGCGAAGGTTCATCTTCTGAAAATCGTGCTCGGCGAAATCGAACGCCATGCCGCCGATCCATTTGCCAAATACTTCGATGAAACCTTCAGCTATCCTAAGCCGGAGGAGGCGACGAAATCTATGGACGAGAAGATCGATGAAACCAAGCTCGTTCATCGGGTGAACCTCATTGAAGCCCTGTGCATTCTTCACGATTCTCGCATGCTGGAACTCCAACAGAACTATTCCGCCATCTGCAAACTGCCATACGACATATTGAAGGAGTTTGAGATCAGCAAGAGGGGCTTGCTAGAGTCCCTAAAAATGAAACTCGCCACCACCAAAAAGGAGTATTGGGTACGTTTGTTTGACGGAATGAGTGAAATCAACACCCGCCTCACCCGGGCCTCGCGCCGTTCCATCATGGAACTGATGCAGGACCAGACGGGAATCGACTTCAACCGCGACAATGCCTATGCCGTTGTCTTGTGGGTCATCAAAAATGCCAACCAATACTTCGACAGCCAACTCATCGACACGTATGAGAAAATGGTCGAGTTTGCCAATATTGAAAACTACAAGTCCAATAAGCGCATCTTCCAGACCCATCGCTTCCGCTACGATTGGGTCAGGGACAAGGAAAGCGTCAACTATCGACTCAAGGTGGGGCATCGCATGGTATTGAACAACTGTGGCGGACTGGAAAAATGCGGTTACTCATCAAATCGCAATGGGCTAAACAACGAAGCCGCAGGATTTCTTGGTGATCTTATCACCATCGCAACAAACCTGGGTTTTACAGTCATTGATCCGGCACCACGCGAGTTCGAATGGAATGACAGCAGCCCCCGTGTCTATCGGTTCCGCAATGACGACGACAAGCCGGAGTCACTCTTCCGGATCCGGGCGTTTCTCAATCGTAATATGCATATCCAGTTCCACCCGGAATTCATTCACGCCCTCAATGTCCAACACGGAAAACTCAAGGGATGGCTTCGCGACGACGCCCACGCCGCCGAGGAACTTGAAATTTCCGTTGAAACGGCACGCAAGCACTTTGCGTCCAACTACCGTCTGACCGGCGCGTTTCTGAAACTTGTTTCGTCTGCCGCCTGACCGTGGCATCCGTGAAAACCTGACACATTGATCCATACAAACCGGCGCAGCCAAAATGAAGGCATCATGCCGCACAGGTAGCCCAACCGGCTTGCGCCGGTCTGGCTACCAACGGGAAGAGCCACACAATGTTCGAGTCAAAAACCAGTCCACCAAAAGTAACCCTGCCTGTAAACGGCTCATACACCGCCAAGGATCAGACCAAGTCGGACAGGGCTAACAAGTTCATCGGACGTGGCAGCATCCGCTCAAGCACCGAGCAGTATCGACGCGCATGGGGCGATCATGGCAATTGCGGAATCTACGGGAACAACGACATCATATTCATTTCCGCGGAAGGAAACCGCGCAGGATCTCTCAAACCAGACTTTCTGGAAATCAAAATTGCCATGGATGCCGGGGCACGCCTCATCACGGACAACCAAGCCAACCGTAACCGCCCCTACAATTCCGGCGAGCGCCAGGTTGCAGAATTTCTCAATCAGAACGGCTATCGGGAAGAATCGGACGGCTTTTGGACCCGGAGATAAATGCCCAGGACCTAACATGCTGACTCTTGAATCCACAGGTCAAGGCAACTCGTCGCCTCACCACCCCACTTTTGAACACAAAGCCGGGCGCACGACACGCCCAAGCGCAGCCCGGCATGGCACAGCCGCCATGGAGACTCCCCCCGGTCTCCGTGGCGGCCAATTGATTTCCGCACTCACCACCTGAAAACCGAACACAAACAAAGCACACATGAATGCAAGCACCACCACCACCTCGCTCTATTGCCGCGAGGGGAATTCCGATAAAGAGTACCACGTTTCCATAACGCCCCAGGGAGAAGGCTACTTTGTGACCTACGCCTATGGCCGACGTGGCAGCACACTGACCACTGGATCCAAAACCCCGGACATCGTCACTCTCACACAGGCAACCGCTATTCACGACAAACTCGTGAAGGAAAAAACCGCCAAGGGTTACCGACACGGCGGCGAACCATTCACCCCCTATCATCAGACCGGCAGCGAGGGAAATGACACCGGCTTCCGTTGCCAACTTCTCAACCCGGTTGATGATTGCGAGTTGTCACGCCTGCTCGCCGACGATATTCACTGTCTCCAGCAGAAATTTGAAGGCAGACGGCTCATGGTCCGTAAGTTCGGAAACGAAATCATCGGAATCAACCGCAGGGGTCTTATTGTCTCTATCCCCGAACCCATCCGCCAAGCTGTTGCAACCATCGACGAGGATTGCCTGATCGACGGTGAGGCGGTCGGCGACGTTCACCATGTCTTCGACCTCCTAGAATTTGAGGGCAAAGACTTGCGCTCAATGCGCTACTTGGACCGCTACGCCGCACTTATGCTGCTTTTGGCCTACCAGCCTCCGGCACTAAGTGTCGTATGTTCGAGTTGCCTACCCGCCGATAAACTGGAGATGTTTGACATGCTTCGTCAGCATGGCGCAGAAGGGGTTGTGTTCAAAGACCTCGAAGCTCCGTTCAGTCCGGGGCGACCGAATTCGAGCGGCACACAACTGAAATTCAAGTTCGTCGAGAGTGCGTCGTTTGTCGTTACCAGCCACAACGCCAAACGCAGCGTCAGCCTCGGATTGTATGATGGCGACAACCTGGTCCCCGCCGGCAACGTCACCATCCCCCCCAACCATCCAGTCCCGGCTCCGGGTGACGTGGTAGATGTCAGATACATGCACGCGTTCCGCGAAAGCGGGTCGATCTATCAACCGGTGTATATCGGCCCGCGCAGCGACATCCTCGCCAACGAGTGCGGCACCGACCAACTCAAATACAAACCCACGTCCACAGCTGCCGCCTGAGTTCACCCCGACCTATCCATCTGTTGTTAGGTATGAGGTGCTTGTGAAGAAACCTTGAAAAAGAGAGTCAAAGACCCTGGGCAGACATTTTCGCAGCCTCAGCTATTACCCGAGGGTCCAGACGAGCGTGAAGTGGCACTAGCGCTCGAATCAAGTTGTATCGAAATAATGGGAAATCATCATATTCGTATTCGAAATTTAGGATCTCAATCACGGTGAATGGTTTTGTGTTTGCGGCTATCAGAAGAAGTTTTGTTGGAAGATCGGCCCCAAGGAGCCACAATGCAGCACTTGGTTCTCTAATAACACAATACGATTTTTGTTCCTCACTGAGCATCGACCAACAAGTGTGCAATGCGAAGCTGGGTTCTTTTTCAAGGCAATATGTTCTTTGGTCGTCATTGAGGTTTGACCAGCAAGAGCCTAATGCAGTTTCGGTATCTTCCGCGATACAATACGTTTTTTGCTCCATATTGAGGCGCGGCCAGAAAGAGCGCAACGCATCACTTGGAGCATTTTCTACACAATATGCAAATTGATCATCATCCAACCTTTTATTGAAAGTCTCCAACTTCAGCGCCGCACCCGGTGCGTGTGTGATGCAATAATGGAATTCTTCATCATTTAACACGACTTCAGATCCAGACTCCCACCTTCCCCGCCGCAGGAAACTCGCGTATATCGACCAATCATCCGCCGGAATTATTCCTCCGAAATCTCCAAGCGCACCCGCTGGTTCCTTTTGGATGCAATCGCGCAGTAGCTCGGGGAATAGGCACAACCGACTATAGACGCGGGCGAGTGCTGTAAGAGGCGCTTTCTTAACGCATTCTACAAACTGATGATCATCCAAAATATCGGCTGCATAATCCAGGGCGAACCCCGGTTGAATCTGAATGCACATCTTGAAAAGTTCTTTATCCCGGGCTAGACGAGTTGCTGCTTTCATAAGGGCGGCATCGGGCCTTTTTTCCGCACACTGCCGAAACTGCGCGTCCGACAGCTCGCACGCGTGATCCAGCAGAGCTACCAACGGTTCGTTTTCAACTAGATATTGTAGGTCGTTCATTTGGTTTGTTTCGACTCGGGTGTCCACCGTTGGGGAATACATCCTTCAACCACTGTTCTTCGACTTCGACGTTTTTCCTGGTTCAGCCGGTCGCATCAGGAAAACAGTGTGTTTGTCCTGCATCACGGCAATCCGGCTGCCGTTACGCATCTGGATTGCAACCATCAAAGGTTCAAGCGGGCCGTTTTCCGAAAAGATTGTCACCCCTTTATCCAGCACTTTCTGAGCCCAGTCCGGCAGGATGCCTTCGAGCGATCCATTGGCCCGGCTTTCCCACTCGGGCCAATCAGCGCGGATGGCATCAACTCGGGTGATCAGTCTCGCAAGAAGCGATTTGACCTCAGAACGCGCCGCCGGATCGTTGTCCGCAACCCGGTCTACCAACGCCACCAAACGCTTACGGACATCGATTCCGTCAGTTGGCAAAAACTCTCGCTCAGACTCTAGCGCCATGATGCGTTGCGTGAAATTATCCCGATCCATCCGCGCCGCCATCAAGGCGGATCTCAATTCCGGGATGTCATAGTCTTCGCCCGTCTTGCCGGTGGCAAGTGCGGTCACAAGATTGTTGATCCGGTTTTCGCTCTCCTGTTGCAACCTACGCATTTCGGCTATACCCACAGAGAGTTCAGCCCGCTTTTCATCGGCCTCGGTGGCGACAAAATCGCTGTTGACCATCTGGCCCATGGCATCAAGCACGAGTCCTTCAAGCACCCGGCTCAGTGCCAAATATTTGGTTTTGTTGTCTTTAACAAAACCATAGTTCAGGCTCTGCTTTCCGTTTGCCTGGTGGGAGTTGCCCCGATGCGCTCTCACACCCTTGGCCCAGATGATTCCGGTCAATATGGCTTCGGGATAGTTGGGGGTCGGTCGCCCGCCGCCCAACCGGCGGGCGCTCGACACCCGCTGTGCTTCCAAATATACTTCGTCGCTGATTAGGCGCGGGTAATAATCCTCTGCCGCCTCAGCGCGGGGATTGTTACTTCTGCGAGGATCCAGCCTTCCGGTCACAGCCGGATTGATGAGGATCTGTTGGACACTCGATGCTGTCCAATTTTTCCCCCTCCCCCAGTAGTGGGCTTGTTCCTGACAAAGCCTCACGGCGAGTTCACAGCGTCCAAGCCGGGCGTTCATCGATAGATCAAAGACCCGCTTCACCACTGCCACACGTTCGGGAATTTCTAGCCACTTTCCGGGTGCTTCCCAGATGAGCCAAGCGGGGTGCATACCCATTGGCCTCCCGCCTTTCTTGCCAACCGGCTTGCCTCGCTCGCGCTGTTCCTGCCACGCAGCCGAAACAAGAACCCCCTTACGTTCGGATTCGCCAAATGCGCGCCCCATCTCAATGATCGCCATCATCAAAGCGTATGTGTCAACAGCACCTGCCTTATATACCGACGGATTCCTTCCAACTTGAATCACATGAACTTCTAGCAGATATGTATTGATGAGGCTTAGGAAATGCTGAAGCGCCACAGTCACCTGCTCCCGCGATAGCCGGTCGAAACTTTCCACGATGAATACCGTGCCGGGCGGAATCTGGCCGGCCTCCACCGCCTTTAGAAAGTCACCGAATCTCCCTTGCGTCCGGTGTTTGCCGTGATAGGCCGATTTGCCCAAATCATGGAAACGCTCGACGAGTTCCAAATTTTCCCGTTGGCAATAGGCATCTGTCAGATCCGCTTGACGATCCTCCGAGCCTCCAGCCGCTTGCTTTATGTTTGAAAACCGGAGGTAGGAAACCGCCCGCCGTTTCGGGCGTTCAGCTTGTGGCGACAATCCCAATGCCTCACGGTCTTTCTCCGGGGTTGAAATCCGTGCTTTTCTCCAGGGTCCGGCCTGCTCGATGGTAGTTTCTGAGGTGCTCACGCCCCAAAACTACAGCATTTCAATGTAGGAACGCAATACTTTGTTTGCACATGAAACAATACGCCAGCACCCGACACCCCGAAAAATTCTCATACATCCGCATGAACGTCCGCAATTTCTCCTTCTCATCCGCCTTGAACACCAATCGCCGGTCCACCACCCGGCTGATGCAGTGATACAATACCGGCCTGGCCGAATGCGAAGTCACAGGCACAATCCAACGAGCGCGTCTCATAATGCAACCTCCTTACCAACCCCAGCGGGCGAACGCAAGAAAAATCCATATATAGGGAATGTCCCTTTGTATTTTGTTCGCAGCGGGACCTGGCCGGGAAACGGCGCAAGCCGATATTCCAACTTTCGTCCCGCACCCCCGGTGCCTGTGCCCCGCCCGCAGCCTTTCACGCTGTCGGCCTTTCGCTGTCGGCCTTTCGCTGTCGGCCTTTCGCTGTCGGCCTTTCACGCTTGCAATGGTGGGCCATCCCGCCACATAGTCAACTCATCCGAACCAAGAACGATCATTCTCCACATGGCAATCCCGCGGGTTTGAAGCCCCCACCGGGCGGAGATGTCACGCCGGATGGGGATCAGGCGACGGTGCCGGTCGTGGCCCGTTTTCGGTTCCCTCTGCCTGTGGATCCGGTGCGGCTTTTCGGCGGGGTGTTGTCCCGTTGGCCGTGGATTGTCGTCGGTCTGATTCTGGCCGGGGCGCTTGGCGCTGGCATTGGCATGCGGACCACGCACCCGTCCTACTCCCTTTCGGTTTCGCTGATCAAACGGCGGGTTCTGCACGCCGTGCAAACTTCGGAAGCCGGGCAGGCGTATCGTCCGGTGGATCTCAATGACGCCACCTTGCTGGCCACCCTGACGGCCACCGAGCCGCTCGACATCACCCTCAAACAAGCCAAAAACAACCTCGATCCCAGGATCATCCGGGCGCTTATCGACGCCAAACAACTCGAGGGCACGGACATTTTCTATATCACCTACCACTCGCCGATCAGCGCGGCGGACGCGGTCGCGTTCACCACGATCTGGGCCGCCGAGATCAACGCCTACACCCAGCGGCTACAGCAAAACGAAGCCCGCGAAGTGCTCCTTATTCTGCGGAAGGAAGTCACCGAACTGGAGCAGAAAATCATCGATAACAACCTGGAACTCCTCAACTTCTCGAAGACCAAGGACTATCTCGGCGGCGAGGCCCAGGTCGCCGCCGCCCTCGCCAGGCTCTCGCAGATCGAACTGCAATTGGAAACCGCCCGCACCACGGTCGCGGCCAAGGAACAACAACTGAAAAATTACACTGAACAAATCCAGCGCCAGAGTCCGATCGAACTGCAACTCAAGACCGCCAAGGAGGAACTCGCCCACCTGCGCGCGTCCTACACCGACGCCAATCCGCTGGTTCAGACCAAACTGCAGAGCATCGAGTATCTCAACGAGCAGATCCAGAAGCTTGACGAGAAGGGCAAATCCGATCTTGAATCCTATACCGGAACACCGCTCGGCAACAGCCTCTATCTATCGATTCTCACCCTCCGCAACGAACAACTCGAAGCGCAAAACCAAATCCAGTCCTTTGAAAATCTCTACCAGAAGACGGCGGCGCGGTTGGCAGAGTTTCCAGCCATCGTCAATGACTACGCCGCCTTGCAGAAAAAGGCCGCCACCATCAGCCAGGGACTCTCCCTGATGAGCAACCGCCTCAAGGAAGCCGAGATCTTCGAGTCCGGCGCCCCCGGCTACTGGCAGGTCTTCCAAGCCCCGGATTCCCGCCTTATCGTCCCGTCGTCGGTGGTGAAAAAACCTGCGCTGTTAGGAATTGCCGGCGGCGTTGTCGGGGCTGGCATCGCCACCCTGCTCACGCTGCTCCTCAGCCAGCGCTCGGTCAGGCGCTCGGTGCTTGAATGTTGTGTCGCGACCCGCGCGCCACTGGTTGCGGACATTCCGGCCGCCGATGAGGACGAATCCCGCGCCGCCATCGGGCAATTCTGGATTACCCATCTCGCACTGCGGGTCAACGCGCACGACTGCATCCTATTTTGGACCCCGGCGCTCAATCCTGATGACGAGCGCCGGATGTGGTTGATGCTGGCCACTGCCGCTTGGGCGGATGGCGGTCTGCCCATCCGGGTTCACGATCTGACGCCGGACGCGCTGTGGAGCGGCGATTCGTCCTGCCCGGAAACATTGGATTGGTGTTTGCAGGTGCCGGAGTCACCGCCGTCCGACAAAGCCTTCGCGGCAACCTTGCTTCGCGCCTCCGCCCTGCCCCATGGCGAAGCCCGCCTGGAACTCGCCCGGGTCCAATACTGGATGAGCGTGGTCGCCGGCCATAAGAACTCACTCGGCCAAGCAGCCCGCTTCCGTCCGCTGGCCGACGCCTACCTTCCGCCATGCAATGGGACCATTGCCTGGACCCATGCCCCTAACGGTTTCATCCGCAACGCGGCGGATTTGCTTTCCGTCTTTCTAGCAAAACGGTTTTCCTGAGATCTTTCCGACATGCCTCGCGGTCCGACCATTCTGATTTCATTTGCCTGCACCGTGGCCATGCTCCATGGCCAAGAGGCGACTCCGCGAGCAAGCGCCGCCGGGACACCAGCCGGTGCCGTCACTCCCGGCAACAAGGCACCCTCATCACCCGCCTCCTGGCGCAACCGCTACGAACTCGGTCCTGGCGACGTGATCAACCTTTCGCTTTTCGGCCGCCCGGAGCTCGACCGCCCGGGTTTCCGAATCGCACCCGACGGCACGATCAGCTATCTCCAGGCCCAGAACATCAAAGTCTCGGGCCTCACCCTGGATGAAGCCCGCCTAGCCATCGAAAAAGGCTTGTCCTCGCATTTCCGCACGCCCCGCGTCATCATCACTCCCCAGGAAGTCGGCTCCAAACGCTTCACCATCCTCGGCAAGGTCGTCAACCGCGGCGTCGTCACCCTGGAACGACCGATCACCTTGGTCGAAGCCATTGCCAACGCCGGCGGTCTCGAAACCGGATTGTTCGAGCAGAACACCGTCGAGATCGCCGACCTCGACCGATCCTTCATCTCGCGCCACGGCCAGCGCTTGCCGGTGGATTTCCGCCGCCTCCTGCAAGAGGGCAACATGAAACTCAACATCGAAATCGAACCCAATGATTTCATCTTTATCGCCTCCACCATATCCAACGATTATTATGTATTGGGTTCGGTCGCCTCGCCGGGCGTTCAGGGGTTCACGCCGGATGCCAGCGTGGTTTCCGCGATTTCGCGTCGCAGCGGTTTCACCGACCATGCGTGGACCGACCGCATTCTGGTGATTCGCGGCAGTTTCTGCAAACCCCAAACCTTCGTCGTCAACTTGAAGAATGTTCTGGCCGCCAAGGAGAAGGATTTCAAGCTACAGCCCAAGGACATTGTTTATGTTGCCGACCGGCCATGGGTGGTGGCGGAAGACATCCTGCAGGCCGCGCTCTCGGCCTTCGTCACCAGCGCCGCCTCCACCTGGGTCTCTCTCAACCTCATCAACGGCACCGGCACCGGCACCACCAAACCCTGATGTCACATTCCACATCGCTCCAACTCGCGACCCTCGCTGCCGGCCTGTTCGGCATGGCCTGCCAACAGACAATCCCCAGGAACCAGTTCAATCCGCGCAACGGCGATCAGACAGTCAGGAACCTGACCTTCGCCAACGTCAAAATCAAGCGGGCCCTTGATTCGAAGCTGCTGCGCCCGCCAACCGAACCCTATATCCTCGGACCGGGCGACATTTTGGAAATCGAAATCGCCGAAATGCCCGGCACCTTGGCGCGCACGTTCGTGATGCCCGACGGCATGGTTTACTATAACCTCGCCGGCGGGGTCCATGCCGAAGGCTTGACCCAGGAGGCATTCGCCAAACGACTCGCTGAAGCTCTCAAGCGCGATTACACCAATCCGCTCATCAACGTCAGTCTGGTTGAGGTCCGCTCGCGCCGCTACTGGATTCTCGGTCGCGTCTTCAAACCGGGAATTTTCCCGCTGCGTCAACCGACCACCCTGCTGGAAGCGATTTCCGAATCCGGCGGCCTGTTCACCTCGCGGTTTTCCGGCACCACCCAGGAACTTGCCGATCTGTCCAACAGCGTGGTCATCCGCGACGGCGATATCCTGCCCGTGCGCTTCGACAAACTTATCAATGAGGGCGATACCTCGCAAAACATCTATCTTCGCCACAACGATTTCATTTATCTGCCGTCGGCCACCTCGGCCACCGTACTTCTGTTAGGAGCGGTCGGCGCGCCGCAAGCCGTGGGATACAAGGATTCGCTGACATTGATTGACTGCATCGCGCAAGGCAAGGGTCCGACCAAGAACGCACACCTCACCGAAACCGTGATCGTCCGCGGCACGCTGGACAAACCCAGCGCGGCCATCGTGAATCTCAAGGCCATCCTCACCGGCAAGGAAACCAATGTGCTGCTCCAGCCCGGTGACATCGTCTGGATTCCCAATCATCCGCTGGGTCTGTTGGACAGCACCGTCAAACTGGTGTTCCAGGATGCCGCCCGCAGTTATGCCGCCAGCCAAGGGGCCAGCATCGCCGGCAGCACGCAGAATACCAATCTTTCACTGCCACTCAGCCAGCCCACGCAATCCACCACGCCCTGATTTCCCGATCTGGAATCCACGGTTTGGCGACTTGCGCCCCACTAACTTCCAAGCCACCGTCCGCCGCCATGGATTACCTCGTCTTTCTAACCGGCCTGTTCCTGCTAGCCGCGGCGGTGGGTTGTTTGCTGATCTGTCGGGAATCCCGCCAATGTTCGCGTTGGCCGCTGCTGGCCATCGCGCTCACCGGCCTCGGTCTCAACGCATGGTATGACATTCTGGCATTTGCCATTGATCCGGGCGGTTCGGCGGTCATCGTTCATGCCGTGCTGCAAGCGCTGTCCGCCATGGCGCTGTTGGGGTTTTGCCTGTCGCCGTTGGTTGACGGCAAGCGCACGGTGTTCATTGTCAAATGGGTGGCGATGATCGGCTTGTTCGCGCTCACGCTCACCTGCGGCATCGCCGGCTCCGACTGGGTCATGGTCCCGATGGATGGGATCGCATTCGCCGCAGGCTGGAAACTCGCCGGTTTCCACAATGCGATCTACGGCGCGAAGAAAACCACCCGTCCTTTGGTTACCGCGCTGCTGCTCACCGCAGTCACCATGATTTGCCTGGTCCCGGAATGCGTGGCCATCTGCCACGATGCCGTGGGCCAGGGCAGCTCACCGGAGCGGATTGCGTTTCTGGCCACGCTGGCGTGCGCGATGGTATGCGGCATCGCGTTTTGTGCCATCATCTGGTTGGCTATCTATCAGAAAGACCGACATCGGCTTTCGGCCAATCTGTTGCGCCGCCGCAAGATCGGCACTTCCATCATCCTGGTAGCGGCGGTTATCACCTGCGGCAACGGCGCATGGCTCTCCCATTGGCTGGGCAACCAGGCCCACCAGGAACAAACCTCCATCCTGCTCAGCGCCCTGCATCTGGGCGCCAACAACATGGATGCCAGTGAAATCGAGAAAATCGAAGGCAAACCCGAGGAAATCACCGGCAGCACATACAACCACCTCCGCGACAAGCTTCTCGAAATCCGCAAGGCCCTGCCAGGCAACCGTTTCACCTATCTGCTTGGCACCAGAAACAATCAACTCGTGTTCCTCGTCGATGCGGAAAACCCGGCCAACAAGCAGGACTTTTCCGCCCCCGGCGATCCCGTCAAGGACCAACCGGAAAAATGGCAACCGGCCCTGGCCGGCAATTCGACCTTCCTCGGGCCTTACCACGACGCCTGGGGTACCTGGTTCTCCGCCGTCGTGCCTATCAGGAATACCGCGCATCAAGTGACCGCGCTCCTGAGTGTGGACTATCCTGCGGCCAACTGGCTGCAGCCGCTGGCCGCGAGGCACCTTTCGGCCATGGTGGTATCGTTGTCGGTCGCCGTGTTGCTCATCGTCCTGTTCGGTTTCCACATGACCTCCATCGAGGATCTGATCGCCGCGGAGGAGGCGGAACAGAACCTGCTGCGCAGCCGGGCCGAGGCCAACCGCTTGGCACTGGTCGCCAAACGCACCGACAACGCCGTGGTCATCACCGATGCAACCGCTTGCATCGAGTGGACCAACGAAGGTTTCACCAGGATCAGCGGCTACGGTAAAGATGAAGTCATCGGCAGGAAACCTGGCAGTTTCCTCCAGCGCCCGCATCACAACCCGGCCGAGCGCCAATACATGCGCGAGCGCATCCAGGCCGGCATGGGATTCGAATCCGAAATCATTAACTATGCCAAAGACGGCCGGTCCTATATCGTCCACATCGAATGCCAGCCGCTCACCGACAAGGACGGCACCCTCACCGGCTTCATGGCCATCGAGCGCGATGTCACGCAAACGCGCCGCACGACATGTCTGTTAGAAGCGGTTGCCGCCACCAGCAGCATGCTTCTTTCAAGCCGTTTCGAACCTGCGCTGTGGGGGAAAATCCTGTCCGCGCTTGGGACGGCCGCCAACGCGGATCGGTGTTATGTTTTCCGCATCCACACCCACCCCGAGCTGGGCACACCGGCCATGAGTCAGACCGCCGAGTGGAACTCCGGCGCCGCCACCCCGCAAATCGAAAACCCCAAACTCCAGAATTTCTCGTTCCACGAAAACGGCTACGGCCGATGGCTCGGCGAATTGTTAGCAGGCCACGAAATCTGCGGCACCGTCAAGGAATTCCCGGCCTCGGAACAACCGATGATCATCGCCCAGGAAATCCGCTCGCTGGTCGTCGTCCCGATCTTCACCGGTGATCAACTCTGGGGCTTCATGGGCTTCGACGCCTGCCATGAGGATCGCATCTGGGAAGGTTGGGAGATCTCCATCCTGCGCTCCGCAGCCGCCAATATCGGCCTGCGCCAAGTCGTCCAAAACGAAGCCGACGCCCTCGTGCTCGCCCGCGATGAAGCCCATCATGCGGCGCTGGCCGCCGAAACGGCCAACCGCGCCAAGAGCACCTTCCTCGCCACGATGAGCCATGAGATCCGCACCCCGCTCAATGCGATCATCGGCATGACATCCCTGCTGGAAACCACTTCGCTCAACTCCCAACAAAAGGATTTCGCCGAAACCATCCTGAATGCCAGCAATTTCCTCCTCACCCTGCTCAACGACATCCTCGACTACTCGCGCATCGAAAGCGGCAACATCGACCTCGAAGCCGCGCCCATCACCCTCGCCGATGTCTGCCGCGACGCGTGCGATGTCGTCCGCCTCGGAACCCTCGACAAAGACATCGAATTGATCGCCCACGTCGCGCCGCACCTGCCGGTCCAATTCGTGGGCGATAGCACGCGCATCAGCCAGATCCTCGTCAATCTCCTGAGCAATGCCGTCAAATTCACCGCCGCCGGATTCATCAGCCTGACTGCCGATGGTCGCCTTGGCAACGATGGTCGCTGGCATCTCACGTTCGAAGTGAAGGACTCAGGCATTGGCATCGCTCCGGACGCCATCCACAGCCTGTTCCGGCCTTTCGTCCAGGAGGACTCGTCCACCACCCGCCGCTTCGGCGGCACGGGCTTGGGCCTCGCCATCAGCAAACGCCTGGCCGAAGCCATGGGCGGTGACATCACCGTTCGCAGCACCAGCGGCCAAGGATCCACATTCCTCGTCTCACTCACGCTCTTTCCCCACGCCGCCCAAGAGTCTGCCCCATCTCACACCCCCACCGACCCGGCCGAGTCCGAATGCCTCGCCAATCTCAAAATCCTCGTCGCCGAAGACAACCCTACCAACCAAAAGGTCATCAGCCTGCTCCTCAAACACCTCGGCATCGATCCATTCCTCGTCGCTGACGGCCAACAGGCGGTCGATGCCGCCCGCCACACCCCCTACGACATCATCCTGCTCGACCTCCAAATGCCCGTCATGGACGGCCTCCAGGCCAGCCGCGAAATCCGCACCCTGCCGCATGCCAAACGTCCCTTCATCATCGCCCTGACCGCCAACGCGTTCCAGGAAGACCGCGACGCCTCCAAAGCCGCCGGCATGGACGACTATCTATCAAAACCGATCACCCTCGACCGCCTGCGCGGAATGTTGGCCCGTTTTCCCGGGGGATCAGCAATCAGCAATCAGTAATCAGTAATCAGTAAATTCTGTAGGCCATCGGCCTACCCCAAGGTAGCCCAGGGCAACGCCCTGACGAGTATACATATCTCATGATTGCAGGGCCGCGGTCTTGGTCGCGGCAGCGACCTCATGATGGTAGCCGTGGGTTTCAACCCCACGGTTGGTTCGTCAAAATGCTCTTGCGTCGCGGAGCGACGCTTGAAATCGGGGACTACGCTCCGAGGCCGCCCCATCATGCGTCGCGCCGCGACGCAATCACCTCCCGACCGTAAAACCGTGGGTTGAAACCCACGGCTACCTTCGCAGGGTCGCTCCGCGACCGGGGAAGACCCGCTTGCGATCCATATCATGAGAGGAATCATTCCCCCCAACCATTTGATCAAGACCCATTCTGAGATGTGTGTACTCGTCAGGGCGTTGCCCTGGGCTTTCGTGGATCGGACCTTTGGTCCTCAAGATGTTTGCTATCACCTGATCACTGATTACTGATTACTGACTCTCCTCGCGCCGCCACCAAGCGGCCCGTGCGAGGATCGCGCACATGATGATCCAGGTGGTCAGGTTCTTCGTCTGGGTGAGCACCCGCTCGACCTGGCAATGGAGATAGGTGATGGCCAGCGCCACGGACACCCCGAACAGCACCAACCCGAGCGAGGTCCGCCAAAAAAACACGGAGGAACGCAAGCCATGCCACAACGTGACCGCCACGAATAACAGAAACGCCGCGAATCCGAGCGTGCCGATCTCCGCCAACATCAGCCAATACAAACTTTCGGTGAGCGGGTTGGCCCGGAAGTTCTCCGGGTAGATGTGCCGGCCGCGGTTCTCTTCCCAGCGTTCCATGACC
>Ga0118677_10002874_pt1 | contig 20148 bp, 21 predicted proteins | sample AliMusrvi5mmetaG_FD_86154 | JGI IMG/M metagenome (GOLD analysis project Ga0118677, IMG submission 86154)
AGGCTTTCCTTTCGTTTTCGGCATATCGGTCTAAGAAAGTTTCGAGAGCTCGGCGGTGGCGCGGACGGGGAGGGTGCCGATGCCGAAACGAAGCGAGCGCATGATCGGCGGCCACGCGGTGATGGCCATCGGTTACGACCAGTCCAAAAAGTGTCTTCTCGTGCGCAATTCCTGGGGCGCGGATTGGGGCCTTGGTGGCTACTTTACCCTGCCTTTCGCTTACCTTGACAATCTCGCCGCCGATTTCTGGACGATACGGAAATAAAAACTATCTCCTCGCGCCTCGCGGAGTGGGACCCCCGGAAAGCCGTTTTCCCGGAGGTGAGTCGCGCAGTCATCATCGCCAATCTCTCACCCGATAAACCCTAACTCTTCCCGTCGTGGGGGAGGGCTATTTTATGGGAATGACTAATAGCGAAAATAATATTGATATAAATAAAATATCATGATATTGTTTTTTTATGAAAAACTTGAATGATTATACCAAATATGGTATATTTAGGCCTAGAGACAGGAATATAAAACCTCTGGATTTTGTGGGAGCCTCACGGGCCGATTTGCGGGAGTTTCCGGAGGATGTCAAAGAAGACATCGGCTACGCGCTCTTTGAAGTTCAGCGGGGCGGAAAACCGGGCTGCGCCAAACCGCTTCAAGGATTTGGCGGGGGCGGTGTTCTCGAGATCCTGGAAGACTATCGTGGCGATGCCTACCGGGCCGTCTATACCGTCAAGTTTCACAGGGTTGTTTACGTGTTGCATTGTTTTCAGAAAAAGTCAAAGCATAGGACCAAGACGCCACAGCGGGATCTGGAACTGATCCGGCAGAGGTTGAAGGCGGCGGAAGAAGATCACAGGACTCGTTATTCAGAAGGCGGGTAAGCCATGAGCGAAAGAGAGAAGGTCCATCGCGGGAGCGGGAATGTTTTTGAGGATATCGGCTTGGGACATCCGGACCGTGTTCGGACCCGGGCGCAGGTCATGTCACGGATCGCGGAGATCCTGAAGGAACGCGGCCTGACGCAGAAACAGGCGGCGAAATTGCTCGAAATCCCTCAATCGAAAGTGTCTTGCCTTATGAATGGAAAACTCAGCATGTTCTCCTTGGATCATTTGTTCGAGATCTTGAACGCGCTTGATAAGGACGTAGAGATCATCATCCATCCGAAACGGACAGGGGAGAAGTGGGCGGAGACGCATGTTTGGCTCAAAACTGCTTTTGCCTGACAGGCCGTTCTTAGCCCGGTTCCCTCGCGGGGGTTTGATCGTCGATAATCTTGTTGTGAGGCCAGCATGAATGCTCCTAAGATCGCCGTAGTGGTGCATTGCTTTTATGCGGATTTGATGGAAGCGCTCATCGCTTCGCTGAAGCATATCCCTTTCGAATTCGATCTCTACGTCTCGATTTCCGCTGAAACAAACGAGACGGTCCGGTCGCTTCTGTCGCGCTCTTTTCCGGATAAAAAGATCGTTCTTAGGACGGTTCCCAACCGGGGTTTTGACATCGCTCCCTTTGTCTGTGAATTCCGGGAAGTTTATGTCGCTTATGACCTCGTCCTCAAGGTCCACACTAAGAAATCTTCTCACACGCCATGGCTGAAGGCGTGGGGGAGTTATTTGCTTGAGAATGTCTCTGGTTCTCCGGAGATTGTTGCTTCGATCCTGCGGATGTTTTCGGAAGATACAAGACTGGGACTGGTTTATCCCGAGATCATTCCGCCGCTAAGATCAGAGCTGACGAAAGATCCCTGGCAGGAGAACTGGGGCATTTGCCGGGAGCTCGCCGCGCGCTTGGACATTCCGCTTCAAAAGAAAATGGCGCTCGATTTTCCCGCGGGATCCATCTACTGGTTCCGGCCGGAAGCGCTTGAGGCGTTGTTTAAACTCGGGCTGACGTCCGGAGATTTTCCGGAAGGCTCCCGCATCCGGCGTAACGGGACGCTCGCGCACGCGGTGGAGAGATTGATGGTGCTGATCGCTCAAAAAAGCGGGTTCAGCTCGCGCACGGTTTGCTTTGAGCCGTATAAAACAGTGCGCGACATGTCTTTCCTGGGGCGACTCCGGAACCGCGTTTGCTGTGAATGGCAGCGTTTGATGGATCGGCTGGGGAGAACGTAAATACCGGTACTTGGTATGTCGTAGGGGGTATGTCGGAGAGCTGAACTTGGATGTTGGGTGTTGGATCCGATTGTTGGGTTCTTTTTTGCGCGAACAAGGCGATGGGGACAAAATCGCACTCCAAGAACACCAAGAACTTCTTTCTTCTAAAACCATTCATTTCTGGGTAAGATGTCGTCATGATGTATTACGAACGCATTTTTAAAACCTTTCAAAGGCGTAAGCTCCGCTATCTGATCGCCGGGGGTATGGCGGTCAATCTTCATGGGATCCCGCGTTTTACTAAAGATGTGGATATCCTTATAGAACTTTCTGAGAAAAATCTTCAGTGTCTCCGGGCCGTGATCCGGGATCTTGGGCTCAAGTCAAGGATGCCGGTGCCCTTGGATGAATTTTTGAACCCTGAGAATTGGAAGCGGTGGGGACAGGAGAAGAATCTCAAGGCCTTGAGCCTCTACAATCCTAAAACCCCCTATGAAGAGATCGATGTTTTGTGGAATGTGGGGGTCAGTTACAAGAGCGCCCAAGAAGGTCGGAAAACGCTCAAGGCCGGTTCTCTGCGACTTTCACTAGTTTCGATCCTGGATCTGATTAAGATGAAAAAACGGGCCGGTCGTCCTCAGGACCTGGTCGATATCGAGTCTCTCCGGGCACTTCAAAGAGTTTCTAAAAAGCAACCGCGGAGGCGCCCTTATGCATAAGGGAAAGGGCGCTTTTTTGCTTCACTTAGAAAAGCAGCGGATCGTTGCTTACGCGCGTCTTTCTTCCAAGGAAAAGTTGGAATGGCTTTGCGCGGCCAGCGAGTTCTGCAAGAAGGCCGTCCGTGGAAGGGCCCGTGAAAGTTGGTTGTCTTCCAGACGAAGACCCTTTTAGAAACAAGTAGCAGTCACTTTTTTTGCAACCATTCTCAGGGCGGATGCGTCCTCTGTGGGTTGTCACCCCTTCAAGGGTCGGCATTGTTGGGTGAATCCCTGGAATTAAGGGAACAAGGATGGGAAGGCCATGCCTCATCGAGCTGTCGTTTTAAGCATTATCATTGTTCACTACAAGACACGGGAGCTCACGCTTCAGTGCCTCAGGTCCATCCGCGAGTTCCCTCCCCGCATTGTCTACGAAGTGATCCTGATCGACAACGGCTCCCGGGACGGGATCGGGGAGGCGGTGGCCGAAGAGTTCCCGGAGGTCCGGCTCATTGAAACAGGCCGCAATGACGGTTTTAGCCGGGCGAATAATCTCGGGATCGTGAACGCCCGCGGAAAATACATCCTTCTTTTGAATAGCGATACGAAGATCCTCGATCCGGTCCTGGATCGTCTTGTCCAGATCCTGGAGGCGCGTCCCGAAGTGGGAGCGATCGGCCCCCAGCATGTCGGCGGTGACGGGCGGCATCAGGTCTCCTACGGAAAATTCCCGAATCTTTTCACCGAGATCCTCCGGAAGATCATGAACTACCGGATCTCCCTTTACGACGAGAATATCCGCGGGTATCTGGAGACCTTTTGTTCCATCGAGCAGGAAGTCGACTGGCTTTCGGGTTCCTGCCTGCTTTTGCGTCGTGAGGCCCTGGGCCAGGCCGGGCTTCTGGATGAGTCTTTTTTTATGTACTTTGAGGACCTGGATCTCTGCAGAAGGATACGGGACCGGGGCTGGAAGATCGTCTTTTGCCCGATGTCGAAGATCCTTCATTACAGCGGGCAGTCGGTGAAAGAGAATATTCTCGCGGGGCTTGTGGCCTACCGGCAAAGCCAGCTCCACTTTGCCCGGAAGCATTACGGTCGCCGGGGAGATTATCTTGTCCGGATCATGCTTTTTTTGAAGTTCGGCGTGATCGCGGCGCGGGCCCTCGCGGAGTTTGTGGCGAAAAAAGTCCTGGGGCAGGACACGGAACCCGCTTATATTAAAATGCTTCTTTCGAAAAAAGTTTTCGGGATGATCTTTCAGCACAACAGGCTCCGGGCGGTTGAGCCGGTGATGGGTTAGGATGGTATGTTGCGAGAGTTTTTCGTCATTCTGAGCGGAGCGAAGAATCTAGAAGAAGCTCATGCGTGAATTGAGTGGCTACGTTCATATTTTGACGAACAAAAATCACGCTGTTCTTTACACGGGTGTCACGGCGGACCTCAAAAAGAGGATTTGGCAGCATAAGAGAAAAATGGTCGAAGGTTTCTCGGAAAAATAAAATCTGACCAAGTTGGTCTTTGCTGAGCAGCACCCCACCGTGATGTCTGCGATCCAGCGTGAGAAACAGATCAAAGGATGGCTTCGACGAAAGAAAATCGAACTTGTCAATGTGCTTAATCCGGGATGGAACGATCTTTATGATTCGATTTGAGATCCTTCGCCAAAAATCGGCTCAGGATGACGGGAAGTTGGGCGCACGACAAGAATGTGGGGGAAGGCGCGCAGCAAAAATGAATACCCGAGGGGACTTACAAAAGAACCTATGAAAATATTCCATAACAAGTTCCTGGTTTCTTTGGGGCTGGCCTGCGCGATCCTGATCGGGGTGGCTTTGGTCCGCTTGTACGAGGGCCTGCCCCGTGTGGAGGCCGAGGGCCCCGGCATGGTTCAGACGCTCGCGCCCGTCCCGCATGATTTTGCTTGGATCACCTATGTTCAAAATTACGCGGATCTCCGGCAGGCCGGGATCGATACTGAAAAAAAGGCACGGCATCATTGGGAGGAATACGGGAAAAAGGAAGGACGTGATTATCATCCCCTCCTTCCTTCCACGTCCGGAGCCCTGATCTTAGCGCCTGATTCCATTCCGGCACCGGCGAAGTCTTCGGCTGTGATAACGCCGGACATGGCCGCCAGGCTTCAGGCCGTGTCCGTTCCCCCGCTCGTGAGAGTCAAATCCCGGGTTTTTGTCGATTCTCCCCAGGTGGATGCCGCGGCGATCCGGTCGCAATATGACAAGATCATGCAGAGGGCCGGCATTCAAACCAAAGACGAGGCGATGGATCTCAGCCTGACACTTTGGGAAAAAAGACGGAAGGCGTACTTTTCGTGAAAAAGAGCCCTCCGACCGAAGGTTGATCCCATGGGCCCATCCCCCTTGAGCCGTTACCGCGTCGGTCTTGATACCCGGATGGTGCGGCATTCCGGGATCGGGACTTATCTGCGCGGGCTGCTTTCGGGGTTCCGGGAGCTTGGTCGGGACAAGGATCTGGCACTGTTTGGCGATGGCCTCGGGGGACCGGCATTCAGTGACGGCGTGGCCCCAGAGAAAGAAGCCGGACCTTCCGCGGTTCCTTTCACCGCTCCGATCTACTCGATCACCGAACAATTCCGGTATCCCGGCCTTCTCCGGCAATGCCGGCTCTGGCACGCGCCGCATTACAATGTGCCGCTTTTGAAAGGCAAGACCCGGCTCGTCGTCACGATCCATGACATCATCCATTGGATCTTCCGGAAACAGTTCCTCACGCCCGTTCAAACCGCTTATGCGGGTTTCATGCTCCGGAGGGCTGTGGCTTCCGCGGACCACATCATTGCGGTTTCCCATCACACGAAAAAAGACCTGATCGAGCACTTCCAAGCTCCGGAAGAGAAGATCACGGTCATTCATCAGGGGGTCGATCAGACGAATGGCCGGCTTTCTCCGGCAGAACTCAAGGGCTTCTTCGAAAAGATACGGGCCAAGTACGCACTCCCCGAAAATTTTTTCCTGTATGTCGGGCTCCTCAAGCCGCACAAGAACGTCCTCATGCTCGTGCGGCTTTTCCGGAGGCTCAAGGAACAGGGAAAAGTCCGCGCGTCACTTGTTCTGATCGGTCCCAAGGATAAAAAATATCCCCGGGGCCATGAGGCCCTGGCGGAGCTGACTTCGGCAGGGGATATCCACTACCTGCCGTGGATCGACACCGCGGAGTTGAAAGTGTTTTACAACCAGGCGCTCGCGCTCATACATCCTTCTCTTTATGAGGGCTTCGGCCTGACACTTTTGGAGGCCATGAGTTTCGGGGCGCCGGTCTTGACCACGAACGCCTCTTCGATCCCGGAAGTGGTCGGGGACGCGGCGCTCAGGGTCGATGCCACGGATGAAACCGCGATGGCGGCGGCGATGGTCCGGTTGGATCAGGAAGCGGGACTCCGGGAATCGTTGCGTCAAAAAGGTTTCGCCCGCGTCCGGAGTTTTTTATGGACGGAAACCGCCCGCAAGACCGCGGACGTTTATGAGCGGGTACTCGCCCAGGCCTGAGTGAGACGCGTGGCGGGGGACAAAGGGGGAATTTTGATTTTTATCGTTTCGTCCTTTAGGTCACAAAAAAGAGACGCTTTGCGTTATTCCAAGCTTCTAGGAGGAGGCAAGCTTTTCTTGTAGAATACGTCTTCCACTGAACGGAGACATGATGACGCTCGAAAAATGCAGCGCAATATTGGATAAGATCCTGGAATGCGCGCTTTACGGCCTGGCTTTTTTTATCCCGGTCTCGATCGCCTTAACGGAGATCTTTACGGCGACCGCGATCGCGGCTTTTGTGCTCAAGAAGATCCTGGGCTTGAGGCCGGGTTCTCTAAAAGAGAATCGCGGCGCCTCCTTCCTTGCTCCTGCCAATATTTTTCTTTTACTCTTCTTCGTTTTTTGCGCGCTTTCGATGGTCCATAGCGGGCCTTATATCCATAAGAGTCTGAACGCGCTCTTGGGCAAATGGGGAAAGTTTCTGATTCTCTACTGGGCCGCGGCGTCTTCCCTCGGGACGGAAAAGCGTCTCCGGAATATCACCCTTGTTTTTCTCGCCTCGGCCGCGCTGGTGATACTCGACGCTTATTCCCAGAAATTCTTCGGGCTGGAATTCCTCCTCCACCGGCCGATGATCGATATCAACTTCGGCGGTCATACGGAACTCGCGGTGACCGGGGCTTTCAAGCACCCGAATGATTTCGCGGCTTATCTGATCTGCGTCCTTCCCTTGCTGGCAGGCTTGGTCACCGCGATACCGCGGCCCGAAAACGCAAAAAGACTCTCATTGAAAGATTCTGTCATCCTGAGCCCCAAAGAGGGCGAAGGATCTCGCTCGGGATTCTTCTCCCGCCGCGGGCGGGATCAGAATGACGGGCAGGGCTCTTTTCGGCAGCCTGTCCGAGAGACGTTTCATCGCGCGTCTCTCGTGGTCGTGATCTGTCTTTTGGTCCTTTGTCTGATTCTGACGTTTTCACGCGGGGGATGGCTGGGATTTATCGTCGCGGGGATCTTGATGGTCCTTTTGTTCCCGGAAAAGAAATTCTTTCTCTTTATCGCGGCGCTCTTTATCCTGGCCCTCCTGGTAATGCCGGGGATCCCGGAGAGGATGGTTGCTTCGTTCGGGGCCGGAGGCGATTCGGGGCGGTATCAGTTGTGGGACGGCGCCTGGGCGATGATCGCGGAGCATCCTTTTCTGGGGAAGGGGGTCGGGACCTTCATGGCCTTTTCCCAGGATTATATCCGGGGCCGCGGGGATGTGTACGCGCATAATTGTTTTCTTCAAATGTGGGCGGAGGTGGGCGTGCTGGGGCTCTTGATTTTTCTCCTGTTCCTCGGGAGAGTGTTTCGCTGCGGATTTCGTGCGATCCGGTGTGGCGCTTGGGGATGGAATTCCGCGGCTCTCGCGGGGCTTCTTTGTGGTACCGTCGCTTTCCTGGTGCAGAGCGTCCTGGATACGAACTTCTATGCCCTTCAGCCCTCGGCCCTGTTCTGGCTTTTTCTGGGGATGATTGCCGCTTCGTCTCAGCCCAGAATCACTACGTCAGCCTGACCTCTTTTAATGTTCCGCCCTTTTAATTCCCGGTCTTACGCGAGTGAACGGGAATTCTGTTTTTGGGATCTATAGACGAGGAAGAGAGAAACTAAAATGAAAGTCGCGCTGGTCCATGACTGGCTGATTCACATGCGGGGCGGGGAAAAGGTGCTGGACGCCCTGGCGGAGCTTTATCCGGAGGCAACGCTTTACACGCTCTTTTATGACCGGAAACGGCTCAGCCCCCGCCTCGCGCGTCTCCGTATCAAGGCTTCTTTCCTTCAGTATTTTCCGGGGATCAAATTCTATTACCGTTGGCTGCTGCCGGTCCTGCCCTGGGCGATCCGGTCGCTGAATGTCGGGGAGGCGGATCTGGTGATCTCGAGCTCCCATTGCGTCGCCAAGGGGATACGCGTTCCCGCCCGGGCTTATCATGTCTGCTACTGCCACACGCCGATGCGGTATCTCTGGGAATTCCGGGAGGTCTATTTCAGCCGTTACGGGCTCCCGGTACGGCGCCTCATCGACTTTTTTTTCCACTTCCTTAAAAAATGGGATCTCAGGACTAACGAGGATGTGGATCTTTTTGTGGCGAACTCGGATTACATCCGGCAGCGCATCAAAACGGTTTACCGGCGCGAGGCCGTGGTGGTCCATCCGCCGCTGGATTCGGAGTTTTTCCGTCCCGGCCCAAGTGGACCTCGGAAGTCTCCTTGGGCTTCGGGTAAGATGAGGCATGACACTCCGGAGGATCTTGGCTATTATCTTGCCGTTTCGCATTTTGTTCCTTATAAAAGAATAGACCTCGTGATCGAAGCCTTTAACGAGCTGGAGCGGCGGCTGGTCGTGATCGGTTCCGGTCCTTTGGCGGCGCGCTATCAGAAGCTCCGGAAAAGCGACCGTGTCTCTTTTTGGGGCGGGGTGACGGACGCGGAACTTTTCGGCGCTTACGCGGGGGCGCAGGCGCTTGTTTTTCCGGCGGAAGAAGATTTCGGGATCGTGCCGCTCGAGGCCCAGGCGTGCGGGACACCGGTGATCGCGTTCCGGAAGGGCGGGGCGCTGGAGACGGTGAAAAGCGGTATTTTTTTTGACGCGCAGACGCCGGAGGCGATCCGCGAGGCGGTGCTGCGTTTCGAGGCGCAGAGTTTTGATCCCGGGGAAGTCTCCCGGAAAGTTCAGGAGTTCGGGCGGAGTTATTTTCTTGAAGCTATGAAAAAAATACTTGAAAGCCATGGGCAGGAGTCGGGCAAGGGCGTGACGCCGTGAGGTCGGCTCATTTCCGGCGCTGGGTCGCGGCGGCGGTGCTTCTCGACTCGGCCATGATCCTTCTGAGTTTTATCGCGGCTTATTTTTTCCGTTTCTCCGGCAGCCGGCCCGCCGCGGCCGCCGTTCCGGCCCTTTCCAGTTACTGGCACTCGCTTCTCGGGATACTCCCGGTCTATCTCTTGCTTTTTCGCGAAGCAGGTCTTTATCAGCCCGTGCGCCCCCTGCGGCGGGTCGAGGAGATCTTTCTGGTGATCAAGGTGGTGACCTATGCCGTGATCCTTCTCATGGCGATCACATTCTTTTACCGGGAGTTCTCCTATTCGCGTCTCTATCTGGTCTTCCTTTGGCTCTTCTCCTGCCTCTTCATCAGCGTCGGCCGCTACGGGCTCATCCAATGGGGTTACTGGAGGAGCGAGAGGAAGAAGGATTTGACCGAGGTGCTCATTATCGGGCTGAACCCGAACACCCGCGCGCTGATCGATTGGGCGGGGCGAAGTCCCCATTATGGGCAGCGACCCGTGGGCATTCTTGCGGGGAACGCGGCGGATCTCGGGACGCAGGTGGACGGCGTTCCGGTGCTGGGCCTCGCGGAGCATTGGGAAGCCATGATCCGGAAGCTTCATCCCGGGCAGGTGGTGCTTCTGGACGAGGGTTTCTCCCGGGAGCAGGTCACGGAACTGGTGGCGGCCTGCGAGGACGCGCTGATCGATTTTAAAATGGGCGCGGATATACACGGTCTGATCGCCAGGAACGTCGGCGTGGAATACGTGAGCGGGATCCCGCTCCTGGGTTTCCGGGCGCTTCCTCTCGACGATCCCTGGAATCGCTTCCTCAAGAGGGCCTTTGACCTTTTCGCGGCCGGCGTGATGGCACTTGTTTTTCTGCCGGTGGGTCTTGTCATCGCGTTTCTGATCAAGCTGGACGGGAAGGGGCCCGTTTTCTATTCGCAGGAGCGTGTCGGCCGGGACGGGAAGGGGTTCCGTCTTCTCAAGTTCCGCACGATGCGGCCCGATTCCGAGAAAGAGACCGGACCGGTGTGGGCCCGGCCCGGGGACGAGCGCCGGACGGGTCTTGGGAAGGTCCTCCGCCGGTGGAATCTCGACGAATTCCCGCAGCTTCTGAACGTCCTCCGCGGTGAAATGTCACTCGTTGGGCCTCGACCCGAGCGCGCTCATTTTGTCGGCAAGTTCCGGGAAAGCGTGCCGCGTTATATGGCGCGCCACCGCGTGAAAAGCGGCCTCACGGGCTGGGCGCAGGTTCACGGCCTCCGGGGAGACACGTCGATCGAAGAGCGCCTCAAATATGACCTCTATTATATGGAGCATTGGTCGCTGCTGCTGGACGTGGAGATCCTGGTGATGACCCTGCTGGCTTTCAAGAACGCGTATTGATCTCCGGGGATTTCTCCGGAGCGCGTCTTTTTCCGGAGAAGCCGCGGAAAATGACCGGACACCCCTTTTATCGTCCCGTTACGGCACCGATAATAAATCATAATAAGCTTTGACATTGGACCCGCGGAGGTCCATAGTGACTCCGTAGTGAGCAAAGAGGTAGAACACAATTTGTACCGCAAGGTCAGAAAGTGAGCCTTGCGGTTTTTTTGTTTTTACCCTGTTTTCCAACTCCCCGGAAGGGGACAACGAAGCGGGCCAGTTCCAACTGCACCAGGTTGATTTTTGCACCGTCGTAAGTTGAACTTGTCATGCGTTACTATAAATTCCAGTGAAAGGAGCAATATCAACCATGGTTAATGGAAAAGTAAAATGGTTCAACAATGAAAAAGGTTTTGGATTCATTTCCCGTGATGGCGGCGCCGATGTATTCGTACATCACACCGCGATCCAGGGCGAGGGATACAAGTCTTTGGATGAAGGCCAGTCGGTCCAGTTCGATGTGACCCAGGGCCCCAAGGGCGACCAAGCTTCCAACGTTGTGAAGATCTAAGACACAACGGCGGTTTTAAAAAGGCCCGGTGGCGAAAGCTGCCGGGCTTTTTTATTTTTCCGGTCGGGTTTTGAGCGTGGGACGTCGGCGGGGATCGGGGGGAAGATCAAGTGACGGCCATCCGAGAACGGCCGCCACTCTTTCGGTGTTATTATTTCTTCTTCTTGACGGCGGTTTTTTTCTTTTTCACTTTGCTCTTTTGACCCAAACGAATCACCCCCTTTGAACTTGTGGTAGCATAGAGGGTGTTTCCTGTTCTGCCTAATGAAATCGGACGTTTTCACGCATTGCCGGAATATATTTATCTAAAGTTTTTCCATCATCAAACGGGAGGGGGATCCATGAGAGTCAATTACAAAGGCAACAAAATGAGAAAAGAAGCGGCGCGCAAGCAGGAGCAGGAAGCGAAAAGGAACAAGCGTCTCCACCGGAATAACGAAAACCCGCCGGCGCCGTCCGAAGCAGGAATTCCGCCGGCCGCGGGGACGAATCCTCCCGCGTTATAATCCCGTTTTAAAGAAGGAATGTCATGGCACTGATCAGTCTGCAGGACATCTCGTTGGCTTACGGGGGACCGCCTCTTTTTGACCGCATGGATCTCCAGCTCGAACAAGGGGAGCGCGTGGCCCTCCTGGGCCGTAACGGTGTGGGGAAAACCACCCTCATGAAAGTGATGGCCAATCACATCCAGCCGGACTCCGGACAGGTGGTCTATCAAAAAGGCATCCGGGTCACGCACCTGCCGCAGGAAGTGCCCACGGGGATCACGGGGAATGTTTTTGATCTCGTGCTCTCGGGGCTGGGCGAGCGCGTCAAACTCTTAAGCGACTATCACCACGTGAATCACCGCCTTCAGACCGAGTACTCGGAACAACTCATGAAAGAGCTCGGCGATCTCCAGGCGGAGATGGATCACACGCAAGGGTGGGAGACGAACCGCGAAGTCGAGGAAGTGATCTCGCACGTGAAGCTTGATCCGGAAAGCCTCTTTGAGGAGTTATCGGGCGGCCAGAAAAAACGGGCGCTGCTCGCCCGGGCGCTGGTCCTCAAGCCCGAGGTCCTTCTCCTGGATGAGCCGACCAACCATCTGGATATCGAGTCGATCGACTGGCTGGAATGTTTTCTCAAGAACTATCCGGGGACTTTGTTCTTCGTGACGCATGACCGGACCTTCATGACGCATCTCGCAACGCGAATCGTGGAGCTTGACCGGGGACGCCTTTTCAGCTGGGCGTGCGATTACCCGACTTTTCTCGAGCGCAAGCAGATGGCTCTCGACGCGGAAGAGGCCGAGCGTGCGCGGTTTGAAAAGAAACTGGAGAAGGAAGAGATCTGGATCCGCCAGGGCATCAAGGCGCGGCGGACCCGCAATCAGGGGCGCGTGGTGGCGCTCGAGCGTCTGCGGGATCAGAAGCGGGCCCAGCGGAAAGGCATCGGAAACGTCAAAATGAAGGTCCAGGTTACGGAAGTGTCCGGGCATCTGATCGCCAAAGTGCTTCGCGTGACCCACGGCTACGAAGACAAGATCTTGATCCGGGACTTTTCCGCCAAGATCATGCGCGGGGATAAGATCGGCGTGATCGGGCCGAACGGATGCGGGAAGACGACCCTGCTGCGGTTATTGCTCGGTCAGATCGAACCCGCGAAAGGTTCCGTGCATGTCGGCACGGGTCTTGAGATCGCTTATTACGATCAGTTGCGAGAGCAGCTCGATCTCGAAAAAACGGTCGCCCAGAACGTGGCGGAGTCCGGCGACACGGTGACGATCAACGGCAAGCAGAAAAACATCATCGGTTATCTCCAGGATTTTCTTTTTTCTCCCGACCGGGCCCGGACGCCGGTGAAGGTTCTTTCCGGTGGGGAGCGGAACCGTCTTTTCCTCGCGAAACTTTTCGCCAAGCCTTCCAATATGCTGGTGATGGATGAACCCACCAACGACCTGGATGTCGAAACCCTGGAGCTTCTCGAAGAATTGCTGGTCGATTATCAGGGAACGGTGCTGCTTGTCAGCCACGACCGCTCGTTTCTGAACAATGTGGTGACGTCGACTCTGGCGATGGAAGGGGACGGCGTGGTCCGCGAATATCCGGGCGGGTATGACGACTGGCTGAGCCAGCGCGTTCTCAAACCCAGCGTGACCGAGACGCCGACTCCCGCGAAAAAATCGTCTCCTGCTCCAGAAAAAAGCACGGCGACTTCCAAGTTCCCTTCGGAGCTGCAGCGGGAGCTTACGACGCTCCTCAAAAAGATCGAAAAGGCCGAAGCCGGGCAGGAAGAACTCTACAAGTTGATGGCCGAACCGGGCTTTTATCAAAAAGATCCCAAAGAGATCTCCCGCGTCAAGATACAGGCCGATGCGCTCTCCGCCGATCTCTCCCAAATGTACACCCGCTGGGAGCAACTGGAACAACTGAAAAAAAGTTGAGCGCATCCTGAACCCAAGTAGACTTCCGAAGTCTACTTGGGTTGGTTTTTACCTCTGGCGGGGATAGAAGGAAGTCCGGGGATCAGCAGAGCACGACTTCCACGGATTTGCGGTACTGGCGAAGCTCGGCGGCGAGCATGGCCACGAGATTCGTGCGGATCGAGATGTTTTTGGGCAGGAGGGGATTCTGGTAATAAGGGTTCACGCTTTGCCCGACCAGAAAGCGGATGTGGTCGGCCTGCATCATTTCCGTGGCGAGCAACACTGCCGCGTTCGAACCCTTGCCGTCATGCTCGGGGCGGGGAGCGTCCTTCCGGATGAGTTCCAGCGTTTTTGAAAGGGTGATGATCCCTTCCGTCACGAGATCGATCCCTTCCATCGCGCCGGGAGGCGGGACGTCCTTGGAGTGTTCGGTGACCTTGGTCTCGACTGTTCGGCCGAGGGCCCGCGCCACAAGATTCGCGGTGGTGCCGCCGCAAATCACTTTCCGTCCCGGCTCGTTCAGGAACTGGCGGATATAAAAATCCTGGGACTGTCTGTCCACCGGCGGGCCCGTAAAAATATTCAGCGTGGAGCTTTCCCGCGCGAGCGTGCCGACGAAAGTGGCGTCATCGCCCAGCTTCCCGCCGTAAAGCCGTTGCGTCTGGTCCATGACGGGGCGTACCGCTTCCGAGGCGCATCCCACCGGCTTCTGAAAAACATCTTCCAGGAAAGCCGCGATATTCTCCCAGCCCCATCCGTAATTGAGCGTGTCCCCGAGTCCCGCGTAAAGGACCCCGTCCGACATGATGCCGAGGAAATCGCCTTTTTCGATCGGTCCTTCATAGGAGGTGACCTGCTTCCCGAGGATGTCCGTGGTCTGCACTTCGTGTTTGAGGAGCCGGTTATTCCGGATATGAAAGAAAGGCGGATTGTCCACGTTCATGACCTGAAACGTCATGTTCCTTTCGTCGATCGTCACGACAGTGAAAGTCGCGTAAGCAAGATTGCGGACCTGGCAGGTGGGGAGCGTTCCGAGGATCGTTCGGATGATCTCTTCCAGCGGGACCTCATGGTGCAGCATCGTCATGAGGATCTCGGTCGTGAGCGTCGCGAGGATATTGGCTTTCACCCCGCTCCCGAGACCGTCGGAAAGAACGATCAGCGTTTTTCCGGCTTCTTTCAGGATCTTGACCTTGTCGCCGCAAAGTTCTTCACCGGCTTTTCTCAGGCTGGTTTTATAGACATTATAAAAAAGGGCCATGGATCAATCCCGCTCGAGGGTTTTCAGGAGCTGCAGCAGGCTGACCTTGGTGTTCGCGGTGGTCTCTCCCAGAAGGCTCGCGATCTCCTGCGCGACCTTCATCTGTTTGTCGACCACCTCGTTCACGCGCTGGATCGTTTGGTTCTTGATCTTTTGAAGCTCCTCGCGCTGTTTCATTTCATGGGTGGTGTCGACCACGATGCAGGCAATGAGGTTGTGACTTTTGAGCGGGAAGATCACTTCGCGGACATGAAGGCCGTGCTCCGGATAATCCTTTTCCTTGGCGTGGATCACGGTGTTGGTCTCCCACACTTCTTTTAAGTCTTGCGTGTCGCCGCGCAGATCCCGGGCATGCCGCCCGATAATATTTTCAGGAAGACTCTGGAACATGTAGCAAAAGGCCGGGTTAACGAGGCGGATGCGCATTTCGAGGTCTACGACAAGAAGCCCGTTCGGGTCATATTCCCAGAGAAGTTTCCAAAGCGTTTGCTCTTCCTCTTTATTTTCCATGATGACGTCCTTTCAGTTGTGGAGCTCGATTCTATCCGCATCAAAAAAATAATCAAACAGGGTATTGACAATGTTTCTGACTCGTGTATACTTCAGTATATAGATATCGATATCAGTATATCGATATAAATGTATCTGTCAAAGCAATATATTGAGACATTTTTACACAAAGGAGGACGCATATGACGCTCGGGAGCAAAAGGGTTCTCAGTTATCCCTCCATTCGGAGAATGCCTTCCTATTTAAGGATACTCAAAGATCTTGTGCCGACCGATCAGAAAACCGTTTCGGCAACTTTCCTGGCGAAGGTCCTCGGGTTCGAGTCGATCGTGGTCCGCAAGGATTTTGACCCGCTTCCAATCACCGGAAAATCAGGAGTGGGGTATGACATCCATGAATTGATCAAGGCGATCGAAGACCATCTGGGCTGGAACAACATTACGGATGCTTTTTTGGTGGGGACCGGAAATCTCGGGTCCGCGCTTTTGGGGTACAAGGGTTTCGAGCAGTATGGCGTGAAGATCGTGCTCGCCTTTGACGCGGATCCCGCGAAGACCCATCAGACCATTAACGATGTGCATGTTCTTCCCATCGAGGAACTGCCGATGATGGCGGCGCGCATGAAAGTCCAGATCGGGGTCCTTGCCGTGCCGGTCGAATTCGCGCAGGCCGTCGCGGACCAGCTGATCAAGGCCGGGATACGCGCCATCTGGAATTTCGCGCCGGTCAAACTTGTGGCACCTGAAAATGTGGTGGTTCAGAACGAAGATCTCGCGGAGGGGCTCGCGGTGCTGTCCGTGAAGCTCGACCGGATGAAATCCGGAACGGCGGAGGAATCTTCGGAGAATATTTCCCCAGTCCCTGAAAATCAGGCGCCCGACGCGCCGCCCATTCCGTAAAGGAGATCCCGCGATGCCCAAAGCGATTATGTTCAGAAAGTTCCAGAAGGTCGGGGAGATCCTCGAAAGCTACGATCATGACGCTTCCCATTTGATCGCGATCTTGCAGAAGGTGCAGGATGATTACCGCTATCTTCCCGAGGAAGTGTTGCTCTATATCGCGGAAATGCTGGAGATCCCCCCGGCGCGGATCTACGGCGTCGCGACGTTCTATTCTCATTTTACCCTACAGCCGAAGGGGAAATACCTGATCCGCCTTTGTGACGGCACGGCCTGCCATGTGAAACGCTCGACCGGGATCCTCGAAAAACTGAGAGAGAAACTGGCGCTGAGCGAAACCAAGATCACGACCGACGATATGCTCTTTACCGTGGAAACGGTGTCGTGCCTCGGGGCCTGCGGCCTCGCGCCGGTGGTGGTCGTGAACCAGGATATTCACGGTCAGATGACGCCTGAAAAGGCCGCGGAACTTGTGGATTCGCTCGTCGCGGAGGAGGAAAAAAATGCACGAACAGCTTAGCGTGGAACTGAAGGTCCCCGGCGCGCGGGGGACAAACGTCCGTAAAGTGACGGTATGCGCGGGCACCGCCTGCCGTGCCAACGGAGCCATGAAGGTGTACTACGCCTTTGTCGCGGAGATCCAGAAAGCCGGCTTTGAAGTCGTGGAATCTTTTGCCGAAACGCTCACGAAAAAAGATCTCTCGGGCACTTACAGGACCTCAAAGAGCGGCTGCCAGGGATTTTGTCAGATGGGGCCGCTTGTCACGATTGAGCCGGAGGGACTCCTCTATGTTTGCGTGAAAGCCGATGACGTTCCGGAGATCGTGGAGCGGACACTGGTTAAAAAGGAGCTCGTCGAGAGGCTTCTCTATCAGGACCCCGCGACGCGCGTGAAATTTTCAAAACAGGCCGAGATCCCCTTCTATAAGAAACAGACGCGGTCCGTCCTGAAGCTTTGCGGCGCGATCGATCCCGAAAGTATCGAAGAATATTTCGCGCACGGCGGCTATGAAGCGGCCAAGCGCACGCTCACCACGATGACACCCGAACAAGTTTGCCAGCAGATGATCCTCTCGGGGCTCCGGGGACGCGGCGGCGGCGGATTTCCGACCGGAAAGAAATGGGAACTGACACGGGTCCAGCCGGGTCCCCAGAAATATCTGATCTGTAACGGCGACGAGGGTGATCCCGGCGCGTTCATGGACCGGAGCGTCATGGAAGGAAATCCCCATAGCGTTCTGGAAGGCATGATGATCGGGGCTTATGCGATCGGCGCGGGGGAAGGGATCGTCTACGTCCGCGCGGAGTACCCGCTCGCGGTCGAAAATATGCGCAAGGCGGTGGCCTCCGCTCAGAAAGCCGGAATGCTCGGACAAAAGCTTTTTGGAACGGCTTTCAGCTTTGATTGCAAAGTGGTGGAAGGCGCCGGGGCGTTCGTTTGCGGGGAAGAGACTGCGCTGATGGCTTCGGTGGAAGGCTGCCGGGGAATGCCCCGGCCCAAGCCGCCCTTTCCCGCCCAGCAGGGTCTTTGGGGGAAACCGACGGCCATCAACAATGTCGAGACGCTAGCGAGCGTCCCGCTTGTTTTGCAGATGGGGCCGGAAACATTCCGCAAGATCGGGGTCCCGAATTCCACGGGGACAAAAACCTTCGCGCTCACAGGCCATGTGGCGAATACCGGGCTGATCGAAGTGCCGTTCGGGATGACGCTCCGGGAAATTATCTTTGATATCGGCGGCGGCGTGACCGATTCGAAAGGGAAGATTTTAAAAGACGGTTTCAAAGCGGTTCAGATCGGCGGGCCTTCGGGCGGCTGCCTGACGGTGGAACATCTGGACCTGCCGCTCGAATATGAATCGCTGAAGAAGGTCGGGGCGATGATCGGTTCCGGCGGACTCGTGGTCATGAACAAAGACACCTGCATGGTCGGCATGGCGCGCTATTTCATGCAGTTCACGCAAAATGAATCCTGCGGAAAATGCGTGCCTTGCCGGGAAGGGACCCGGCAAATGCTTTCGCTTCTGGAGGACATTATCGAAGGGCGCGCGACGGGGGAAACCCTGGAGCTCTTGAAGGAATTGGCGGAAGTGGTCCAGAAGGGATCGCTTTGCGGTCTCGGCAAGACCGCCCCGAACCCGGTGTTCTCGACGCTGCGTTATTTCCGTGAAGAATACGAGCGGCACGTGCTCGACAAGTGGTGCCCGACGGGCGCGTGCAAGGCTCTGGCGCGTCCGGAGATCGTCGCGGAAAAGTGCCGCGGATGCGGGATGTGTCTGAAGGTCTGTCCGGTGTCGGCGATCACGGGCGAGAAAAAGCAAGCGCATACGATCAACGCGGCGCTTTGTATCAAGTGTGCCGCGTGCGCAAAAACCTGTAAATTCAACGCCGTTGTGGGGGTGGCCTGATGGATGCGATCAAAACAATGCTGGTCGACGGGATGGAGTTTCCGATCAATGGAGAGAGGAACCTGCTGGAGGTGGTCCGAAAAGGCGGGATCGAGATCCCGACCTTCTGTTACCACTCGGAGCTGAGCATTTACGGCGCCTGCCGTTTGTGCATCGTCGAGGTGGAAGGCCGCGGGATCATGGCGTCCTGCTCCACGCTTCCGGAAGCGGGTCTCAAGATCCACACGAGCACCGCCGAGATACGCCGGATGCGGAAAATGGCCGTGGAGCTTCTGCTCGCCGGGCATGAGCATAATTGCACGACCTGCTACAAGAACACGGTTTGCCGGCTGCAGACGCTTTCCAAGAATTTCGGGATCGAGAAGGTCCGTTTCCGGCAGGTCCGGAAAGAACTTCCCGTGGATTTCTCGTCGCCTTCGATCACCCGCAATCCGAACAAATGCGTTCTCTGCGGGGACTGCGTCCGCATGTGCGCGGAAGTCCAGGGGATCGGCGCGATCGATTTCGCGCATCGCGGCCACAAGACCAGCGTGATGCCGGCCTTCGGCAAGGACCTCGCCCAGGTGGAATGCGTCAATTGCGGGCAATGCGCCCGGGTGTGTCCGACCGGGGCCCTCACGCCGCGCTCGGAAGTTTCGAATGTCTGGCGTGACGTGCATGATCCCCAGAAGAAAGTGGTGGTCCAGATAGCGCCGGCGGTGCGCGTGGCTCTCGGGGAGGAATTCGGCCTCGCGCCCGGCAGTCTCTCGACCGGGAAAATGGTAAGCGCGATCAAGATGATGGGCTTTGACGGCGTCTATGACACCTGTTTTGCCGCGGACCTCACGGTCGTGGAGGAAGCGGAAGAGTTCTTGAGAAAGGTCGGGGGCGGGGAGGTGCTACCGCAATTCACTTCGTGCTGTCCGGCCTGGATCAAATTCGCGGAGCAGTATTATCCGGAGCTTTTCAAGAACCTGTCGACCTGCCGCTCGCCCCAACAAATGTTCGGATCGGTGGCCAAGGAAGTGCTCGTGAAACGCGACAAGCTCGAGCGCAAGGACCTCGTCGTGGTTTCGGTGATGCCGTGCACGGCGAAGAAATTCGAGGCCAAGCGCTTCGAGTTCGCGAAGGCGAGTAATCCGGACGTAGACCATGTGCTGACCACGCAGGAGCTCGCGCAGATGATCCGGGAACGCGGCATTTGTTTCGACCAGCTGAAGTCGCAGGAGTTCGACCGCCCGTTCGGGGAAACGACCGGGGCCGGTGTGATCTTCGGGAATTCCGGAGGCGTGACGGAAGCGGTGCTGCGTTATGTGTCGGAGAAGGTCACGGGACAGCCGCTTTTGAATGTGGAATTCCGGGAAGTCCGCGGGGAAGAGGGCCTCCGGGAAGCCAGCATTCATTTGAACGGGAAAACGTTCCATCTCGCGGTCGTGCACGGACTTGCCAACGCCAAAAGGGTGTGTGACCAGGTGAAGGCCGGGAACAGCCGCTACCACTTGATCGAGATCATGGCCTGTCCGGGAGGGTGCGTGGGTGGCGCCGGACAGCCGGTCTCGGTGAGCGGTGAAACACGGCGGAAACGCGCGCGCGGTCTTTATGACGCCGATAAGATGATGCAGGCGCATAAATCCCAGGAGAAT
>Ga0118677_10006322_pt1 | contig 20135 bp, 13 predicted proteins | sample AliMusrvi5mmetaG_FD_86154 | JGI IMG/M metagenome (GOLD analysis project Ga0118677, IMG submission 86154)
ACCAACTGACGCTATTGACCGAAGGTTGACCACCAACAGTGGTCAGATAATCATTTGAACAAACCGCTTTGAGCGGATCACGATTTATAAATGCCCCCACCTTTGGTGGGGGATGCGTTACCTTCTGCGATTGCTACAGGAAGATGAATATTATTCGCTCGGATCAGACAAAAAAATGAAATCGACGGCACGAATTCTGGTGGCTACCAATTCAAACCTGGAGGCTTTGATGGCGCGCTCCAGTTTTCGCACGGATCTTTACTACCGTCTCTGCTCCCATCATATACATTTACCCACCTTGCGTGAACGCAGAAACGATATCCCGCTGCTGGTCGAATATTTTATGAAAAAATCGGCAAAAGAGCTTGGTCGCCCTATCCCGACAGTATCAGCAGATACACTGAAATTACTGATGCTCAGAGAATTTCCGGGAAATGTTCGGGAATTGAGAGGGTTTGTCTTCAATGCTGTTGCGATTTCAAAACCGGGAACGGTTGTGTTTCCACGACCGAATTCCTCCAGCATACCGCATCCAATTCAACCTCCAACATCAAACTTTGCTGATATGACAACGCATCCGGACCGGATGCCAACGCTCAGCGAAGCGGAGGAATACTTGATCAGCAATGCCCTACGGGTTTCAATGGGCAATCAGCAAGCTGCTGCGGTTATTCTCGGAATCACGCGTCAGGCGCTGAACAAGCGTCTGAAACGTGATTCACGGCATAATCAGCTTCTGGCAAAATGTCATGGAGCCCGACGGTGAGAGACAATAAACAAAAATATCGAACGCGGCATGAATGGAACTATCGAGGCGCATACTATCGAAGGTGGTGCTGAGTTTGTTATTGTGACTCCACGTGAAAGGGAACTCCCATGAAAATCAACAACAGGCTTGATCAGAATTATTTAAAAACACTTACCGTACTCTATGTTGAGGACGACGTAGACACCAGAAAACAATTTACCGAGTTCCTGAGCCGACCTGTCGGCACGCTGATAACCGCTGCTGATGGCGCAGAGGGACTGGAAGCGTTCAAACGCCATTCACCGGATATTGTCATTACGGACATCCTCATGCCTCTCATGGATGGTTTGACCATGTCCCAGCATATTCTCAAAATGGCGCCGTCGGTACCGATTATTGTTCTGACTGCATTTGAACAAACCGACTATCTGATGCGGGCCATCAGTATCGGCATCGATAAATATGTCACCAAGCCGGTAAACAGCTACCTGCTGTTTGAGAGCATGCTGGAGTGCGCACACCGTCTGAGAGCGGAGCAGCAGCTTAAACTGCAGCATCACCGGGAGATCCGTGAAGCGTGGTCGAAACATAACGAGACCGTCGCCATTCTGACCGCTGGTATGGCACATGACTATAATAATCTGATGCAGACAATTCTTGGCTATGCCTCGCTGGCAAAAATGAGTGTGGAATCGGGCAGCGAGAGCAGTAATTACCTTAACAATATTGAAAAATGCGCTCCTCAAGCGCATGAACTGTGGTTGATGCTAAAAGTTCTTGGCAATGATTATGTCGACAACACTCAGCTTGGACCGGTAATGCCTTGTATTCTCCGTTCCATTCAGCATGCGCTGACGGGCAGATCCATTGATTTTAATTCCGATTACCCTGAAAATCTTCCCGACATTACGTTTTCCGAGGAACAGTTACAGCTTGTTTTTACGGGATTGACCGCCAATGCGCTCGATGCGATGCCCGAGGGGGGGACGCTGCACCTTTCCGCACAGGTTATCACCATATCGGAACAGGACTCGGTTCCGATAAAACCGGGTTCCTACCTGCAGATATCTTTGGCTGATTCAGGCGTCGGTATCCCCCCTGAAGTTATGGCCAAAATATTTGACCCCTATTTCAGTACCAAACCGAGATCCACCAAACGGGGAATGGGGTTGGACCTTGCTCTCTGCCGTACCATTATAATGGGGAATGGAGGAATCATCACCGCTGAATCAACACCAGGCAGCGGCACAACTATTCAGATACGGTTACCAATACCTGGTTAGAACCGAAGGAATCTTCGTATGCCGGATCAAACGAAGGGGTGACAGCATGTCGGATGATAGTGGGACGTTATCGCCTGTTTCCGTACCAAGCCCGAGCGGTATTGAGGTCAGAAAGGCGGGGTACAGCGTATATCTTAACATTCCGGACAATAAACAGGAGTGCCGTTGCAGCTATATTCCGCATGAGCAGGGCGCCATGCTGACTCATGATGGTCTGGTTGAAATACTTAAGCAGCATGGCGTCGTTAACGGTATAGATCAGGAGGCGCTCTCAAGCTTTGCAATCAATGCCGCTGCCGGCCGGCAGCAGCATAAAGTGCTGCTGGCTTCCTGGGAACCTCCCGTAAATGGTGCTGATGAATATTTTGAACCGTCAACTGCCTTCACAACAGTAGTCCGGAACGATGATGACACATCGGCCGGTGTTGAGGCGCAAACCTTTGTCACCGTATTCCCCGATCAAGAGATAGGCCGCATCATCCCCCTGAGTCTGGGCATTCCCGGGAAAAACATCAAAGGGGAAATTGTTCTACCCAAGTCCGGTAAACCTCTTAAATGCAGGATCGGGAAAAATATCCGTTTTGAGGAGGAGGGCGCGCGCCTGATAGCAACGGCAGTCGGCCGTTTCTGCAATACGTCGAGAGAGATTCTGGTCGAACAGGAAATATTTATACAGGATAATACGCTTGAGTGCCGGTGCAGCTATGTCCCGCGCGGGCTGGGCGCCACTCTGACCCGGGACGAACTTGTTAAAATATTTAAGCTGTATGGTCTCTTTAATGGCCTGGATAAGGAGGTGTTTGAAGATTTTGTCGTCAATGTTGCCGCTGGACAACGGCAATTAGACGTGTTGTTGTCCGCAGGAACAGCGCCGGTAAACGGTACGGATGAATATTTTGAGCAGTTGATTGCCCCTTCAACGGTAGTTCAAAGTGGGGATGACGAATCAAACAGCTTTGATATGTATATGGTACAGACCTTTATCAACGTGAGCAGTGATGAAAAGATCGGCCGTATCATTCCACCAACACCCGGTATTCCGGGGAAGAATATCAGGGGCGAGCTGATCCCCCCTCAGCCGGGTAAAACACTAAAACGCAAGATCGGAAAAAATATCCGGACCGAGGAGGACGGTACACTTCTTATTGCAACAGCGCCCGGCCGTTTCTGCCAGTCGGCGGTGGAATTCTCCGTCGAGCAGGAATTGGTAGTCAAGGGAGATGTTGATTTCAGGGTCGGCACTATCAATTTTAACGGTTTCGTCGAAGTGCGCGGCGATGTGCTGGACAACTTCAACATAATGGCGACAAAAGGGGTGAACGTCACCGGAAATATTGGCACCTGCAGCATTAACAGCGAAGGTGACATCGCTTTTTGTGGTATGAATAAGGGAAGCATTGTCTGCGGCGGAGCGTTGCGGGCACGATACATTCACGACACTGTCATAGAATGTGCAGGAGACGTAATTGTTGAAATTGAGATTCATAATTGCACCATTAAAACCCTTGGAAGGATTATCGTCAACAAGGATACCATAGCGGGCGGATCATGTATTGCTCTTGGGGGTATTGAGGCCAACAAGCTTGGTTCGCCGTCTGCCCGTCCCACGACTCTGCTGGTCGGCGTTGATTATCGGGATCTCGAAGAGCTGAAACGGTTGCTGGGAGAGATGGCGGAAACGCATGAGAAGATCAGCGGAGCGCGTTCTCTTGATGAAATTATCGTGTTGCGTAAAACGGCCGCCTGTTTGAGTGAAAGTATTTCAACCATTCGAGGTAAAACAGTCGCAGCGGCAAATGCAAAGATCAACGTAAAGGCAACACTGCACGAAAACGTTCGCCTGACGGTTGGCAATGTCTCTCAGGTTGTGCGGGAGAATAGAGTCGGCCCCCTCACTATTATTGAAAATATTGTCGACGGCGGTCTCCGCTTTATTCCAATGAGTGCGTTGGATGTCAAGGCCATCAATATTGAAATGGCGCTCATTGAGGAAAATAGAATACTGATACTGGAACAAAATAGAAAGAAAACCACCGTACTCTCAATGAGATACTCTCTGACAGGAAACCATCTCACCTATGCCGGTGTGAAAAGAGCGCGAATGCGTTCAAACGGTCCTTGATGCCGGGATACATATTGAACAGCACTTATTGAATCTGTGTATCGGAGGAGAATACCTTGAAAGCCGACATTGCAGATAAAGAATACCTGAAGAGCCTCACGTTACTCTATGTGGAAGATGAACGGGATACCCGCGATATGTTTGCCATGTTTCTGCGGCGTCTTGTCGGGGTCCTGATAGTCGCCACAAACGGTGCGGAAGGGTTGGATGCCTACCGCAGACAGACTCCGGATATAGTCATTACCGACATCAATATGCCGGTCATGGACGGTTTGACCATGGTGCGTGAAATTCGAGCTCTTGATACCGGCACACAGGTCCCGATATTTATCCTGACAGCCCATGAGGAGGTTGATTACCTGAAAAGCTCCATTCATCTCGGCACGCTGGAATACCTGGTAAAGCCGGTTGACACGAGGGTATTGATTGAATCACTTCTGAGATGTGCCCGACACCTTCACGACAGGCAAATAGTGCGTGAATACCAGAAACAGCTGGTCACGTTAAACGAAAAGTTGGAAAAACTGGTAGCTGAGGAAGTCGGTAAGAACAGGGAAAAAGACATTATGTTGCTCCAACAGGATAAACTGGCTTCTCTCGGTCATCTGGCTGCGGGGGTAGCCCATGAGATCAACAACCCTTTAGGCTTTATTATGAGTAATCTTGGAACCCTTAAAGGATATGTGGAGAATATCGAACAATACACCTCACTGCTCCAACGTTTGATTGCCAGGGATTCCACCCAGGAAACGCAGCATCTGTCGGGTGAGGCGTCTCAAAAACTCGACATCGAATATATCCTCAAGGATATCAGGGACCTGATATCTGAGTCAACTGAGGGGGCCGAGCGGGTTAAGCAGATTGTGATCGATCTGAAAGATTTTGCCCGCTCCGATGGAGACTACCTGAAAGAAACCGATCTGAATCAATGTGTGCAGAGCACTATCAACGTTGTTCGTAATGAAATAAAATATGTTGCCGACCTGGTGCTGCATTTGGACGAGATTCCGAAAATCATCTGTAATCCTCAGCAGATCAACCAGGTGATCGCTAATTTACTGGTAAACGCCGCCCATGCCATTACCGGTCGCGGTACCATAACCGTCACAACTTTGCATGAGAATGATCACGTCCGTTTGATAGTTACGGATACGGGGTGCGGCATCCTCCCCGAAAACATCACGCATATTTTTGCTCCATTTTTTACAACGAAAGAGGTTGGTCAAGGGACCGGATTGGGGTTGAGTATCAGTAACAATATCATAAACAGACATGGTGGCACAATCGGGGTTGCGAGCGAAATTGACAAAGGCACGACCTTTACCGTGACGCTGCCGGTCAATGGTCGCCGGGAGGTTTCGGCATGAGCACTTTTCTTGAACCGCCGGACGGCTTGGAGTCCGGGAACAGGGATGAACTCCTGGAGCCGCAGTGTGACATACCAATCCTGCTGGTGGATGACCGGCAGGTAAACCTCCATATTCTTGAAAAGCTCCTGCATGGTATGGGATACCTGCTCGTTCTGGCAACGTCAGGTAAAGAAGCCCTCAAAGAGACGCTTAAACGGGATTTTGCCGTGATATTACTGGATGTGCAGATGCCGGAGATGGATGGGCACGAAACGGCAAAGCTGATACACTCGAAACCGAAATCAAAAGATGTGCCGATCATATTCGTCACCGCAGCGGATGATGCCGAGTCCCAAATAAAGAGTTACGCTGCCGGCGCGGTTGATCACCTGTCAAAGCCGGTTCGACCGCTTATTCTGCGCAGCAAGGTCGAAATATTTGCCAAACTGTACCGCCAACGCCGACGGATAGAACAGCATAAAAATAATCTGGAAGAACTGGTTGAATTGAGGACAGGTCAGCTACTTGAGACAGCCACTAAACTGAAAGTGCGCAATGAGGAACTGAATGAACACCGAAAAAACCTTGAGTCAACCAATCTGCAGCTGGAAGAGTGGATCGCAAATGAGATTAAAATGAGCAGGGAAAAGGACCTGATGCTCCTGCAACAGGACAAACTGGCCTCCATCGGTAAGCTGGCGGCCGGCATAGCCCACGAAATCAACAACCCCCTTGGCTTTATCATGTGCAATCTGGGCACGCTCAAAAAATACACGAATGTAGTACGAAAGTACCTGCAGGCCCAGGAAGAGGTGCTGAAAACGTACAGTCCCGAGAAACAGTATAAACAGCTCGAAGAACTGCGCATACGGATCGACCTTCCATTCATTCTGGAGGAGGATCTTGACTCACTGATCTCGGAATCCCTTGACGGGGCGGAACGGGTCAAGCGGATTGTACTCGATCTGAAAGATTTTGCCCGATCCGACGAAAGCGCAATGCAGACGACCGATCTGAATCATTGCGTTCAGAGTGCGGTAAATATGGTTCGCAACGAAATCAGGTGCGTTGCCGATCTTGACCTGTCGTTAGGGACTCTTCCCCCGGTGAACTGCAATCCGCAGCAAATTAACCTGGTGGTTGTAAACCTGCTGACGAATGCCGGCCATGCCATGACGGATCATGGTCGAATATCTGTAACCACCTCTTGTGTGCAGGAGAGGATACTGCTTTCTGTGGCCGATACGGGGAAGGGAATCCCCTCCGAGGTTATCGGCAATATTTTCGACCCCTTTTTCACCACGAAACCGGTTGGCCAGGGGGTCGGTCTGGGATTAAGTACCAGTTATGACATAATAAAGAACCATGGTGGAGAGATAACGGTTTTCAGTGAACCGGGTGTCGGTACGACATTTACAATATCACTGCCGCTCGGCGGTACAGAGGTGATGTCAGAGTGAAAACTGCGCCACGAATTTTGGTAGTCGACGACGAAGCACATATCTTGAGTTCTATCAAAAGGCTGTTCAGGCCGTTCGGCTATGACACCGTTACCTGCACCTCGGCTCGGGAAGCATTGGATATCATTAAGACGTCCGGGCCTTTTCACATAGTAATCTCCGACTTTCGCATGCCGGAAACGAACGGCGTCGAATTTCTTGCAGCGGTTAGAGCCTGTGCGCCCGATTCTGTGCGTATGGTGCTCTCCGGATATGCCGATGCCGGATCAATCCTTAATGCCACCAATGAGGGGCATATCATCAAATTCATACCAAAACCGTGGGATGACGCTTTTTTGCTGAAATCGGTGGCCGCCGCGCTGAATGGCGGTCAGAGTGCCGAAGCTGCGGAAGCTTCGCAGATACAGATGCCGGAGGGGCGCCATGATTGATTCACCAAGTGACCTTTGTATTCTTATCGTAGATGATGAACAAAATATTATCCAATCCCTGCAACGGCTGTTTCGAACTGAACCGTATACCGTGTTTTCAGCCACATCGGGTCAGGCGGCTCTTGACGTAATCCCCGGATTAAAAAATCTGGCCCTGATCATCTCCGACCAACGGATGCCGGAAATGAACGGATCAGAATTTCTACGACGGTCGCGAGAGGTTTCTCCCGATACTATTCGCATGCTGTTGACCGGCCATGCAGATATGAAGGATACGATCGCGGCCATAAATGACGGTGGTGCAACCCGTTATATAGCCAAACCATGGCACGATGACGAATTAGTCCAAACGGTGCGTGACAGTATCGACAAATACCGTCTGCAGTTGGAAAACCGTCAACAGCAAGAGATCATAAAAGTCCAGAATGAGGAACTGCAGAACTGGAACAGCAGCCTCAAGGATCGGGTTCTGGTTCAGACGACCCAGATCCGAAATCAGCTCGAAAGATTAAAGCTGATGTCGCTTCGTCAGCACGAAATATATTATGGCGTTATAGCGGCACTGGCGGGATTGATAGAGTTGCGCTCACCGATATCACAGCTCCATGCGGCAAACACGGCCGCGCTATCGGTAGGTATGGCTACCCGGATGGGTCTTGGCGATGAAGAGATAGAGATCATCAAGACGGCTGCCCATCTGCACGACATCGGCAAAAACGCCATGTCGGACGTCGCCTTCGTTAGTGATGAGGCTGATATGAGCGACGAAGATCGTCGTCACTATCGCGAACACCCGGTATTGGCACAGACGGCAATAGATATGATCGAAGAGTTGCGCCCGGCCGGGATACTCATACGTCATCACCACGAATGCTTCAACGGGAGCGGTTTCCCGGATGGACTGAAAGGTGATGCCATTCCACGCGGCGCTGCCATAATAGCTCTGGCCGACGGGTGTGATCGGGCGATGACAGGGCACCTGGGGGTCAGAGCCGTTGATTTGGCCATTGAATCTCTGGGACGTCAAGTCGGTACCCACTTTGATCCACACCTGTTTTCATTTCTGAAAACGGAGGCCCATGAACTGTACGACAGTCGTTATGCGGACAGCTCTGCAACCTTTACCGAACTCGAAGTTCTTCCAAGCGAGCTCCGCACCGACATGGTCTTGACCCAGGATCTTTACACACCCACGGGTCTTTTTTTGATGAGGAGCGGCACTGAAATGGATTCGGGGTCCATCGGCACCTTGCAGCGGATCTATGATATTGACCCGTTGCTTGGGAAAATCAAGGTTGGTATTCCAAAAGTCGGTAGTAAACGCTGATTGGCCAGGAAGGGGCTTGCGAAAATGAAAGACGCCATTTTAATAGTCGATGATGAACCATCGGTTTTGTCATCCCTCAAAAAGGTGAGGATTCCATGAGATTCGGGCATCGTTTTGACCTGGTGCATTTGCCGCTTGCCGCCTTGATAGCCTGCTGGTCTGTCGTCATTGCCCTGTTTTGCGGATGGAGTATGTACAAGGACTATACGGTCGAATACGGCAGTGTTGTTACCTTTGCTTCTTTAAACTTTGAAAAAGATGTTCTTTATCACATCTGGGCAGCAAATCAGGGTGGTTTGTATACCACAGTCACACCTGCAACACCGGAAAACCTCAATCTTGGCGCTGTTCCGGAACGGGATGTTGTTACTCCGGCAGGGAAACATCTTACGCTCATAAACCCATTATATATGCCAAGGCAGACAGGTGAGGAGAACCACTCCGCAAACGATGAAGTAAGAAGACATTTAACCAGCCTCAAGCCGCTCAATGAACGAAATGCCCCCGATGTATGGGAGCGGAAAGTGCTGCAGCTTTTTGACGCCGGCACAAAAGAGTACTATTCACAGGCAATAATCGAAGGAAAACCATTTTTGCGTTTCATGCGCCCGCTCAAAACAGAGGCAACCTGTCTCAAATGCCATGGCCAACAAGGTTATAACGTTGGCGATGTGCATGGTGGCTTAAGCATCTCAGTCCCGTGGTTACCCCACAGGGAACAGATTCAGAAAAAAATTATAATGGGACTTGGCGTGTATGGCTGTGTCTGGGCTCTTGGAATAGTAGCGCTTGTCACGTATCGTCGCAGCCTGTTCAAATACCTGACCACGCAGAATTCGCTTATTACGGCATTACACGAGCGGGATGTTGCGTGGGAGAAGGCTACAGCCGAACTTTTGGAGAGTGAAGAGCAGTCAAGGTGCATGGCGAAAGAGCTGTTTGCAGTCGTTGAGACCGCGCCTATCGGCATTGTAAAGATCATAAACCGCACCATTACTATGGCTAACCGACAGTTCTCTGAAATGGTCGGCTACTCCATGAAAGAACTTAACGGGTTGAATACACGTATATTTTACCTGTCGCAAGCCGAATATGAAACTATTGGTAACGCGGTATATCCCCATGCAAACGGTGAGAACGCAGCAGCATATGAAACCACCATCCGCAGAAAAGATGGTTCCGAACTGGCAGTAAGGGTCATATCCAAACTGATCGATGCGACTGATCATTTCATGGGTCGTATTGTGATAATTGAGGACATAACCGAAAACAAGCTCCTTATGGAAGAACTTCGCACCGCAAAAGATTTGGCCGAAGCTTCAACCAGGGCCAAGGCGAACTTCCTGGCAGCCATGAGCCATGAGATCCGTACCCCCATGAATGGTGTAATCGGCATGTCCGGCATACTATTGGAGACCAATCTGACTGCGGAACAGCGTGAATACGCTGAAATAATCAGCGTGAGCGGTGAAAGCCTTCTCGGTTTGATCAACGATATTCTCGATTTTTCCAAAAATGAGTCAGCCAACCTGAGACTTGAAATGCTTGATTTTGATCTGGCGATTACGCTGCATGACACCATCCAGATGTTGGAGTATCAGGCCGTCGATGCCGGGCTTAAGCTGATCTTCGGCATAGAATCTGGCGTACCGTTGTTTCTGAGGGGTGATCCGTGGAGAGTTCGTCAGGTTGTTACCAATCTGGTCGGCAACGCACTGAAATTTACCCACCAGGGCTCAGTCAGTATTACGGTGGCGCTTATATCGGATCAGGACGGCTTCGCATCCGTGAAATTTGCAATTACGGATACCGGTGTGGGCATTCCGGAATCCCGTCTGGGCGCAATATTCGAACCTTTTACCCAGGCAGACGGCTCCACTTCCCGCAAATACGGTGGCACCGGCCTGGGATTGGCCATCTGCAAACAACTGGCCGAGTTAATGGGTGGTGAGATTGGTGTCAGTAGCGAAGAAGGTAACGGTTCTACCTTCTGGTTCACGGCACGTTTTGAAAAACAGAGCGTCAATCCCATGAAAACAACATCGGCAGCCACCATCCGTTCTGCTGATAAAATAGAGAATCTAACCGCCTGCATCCTGTTGGCGGAAGATAATCTTATCAATCAGAAAGTCGCCCTACGCATGCTGAAAGCACTTGGATACAACGTAGATGCTGTCGGGGATGGCCGACAGGCGCTGGCAGCTCTGGAGAAGTTTAATTATGATCTGGTGCTCATGGATTGCATGATGCCCGAAATTGACGGGTATGAGGCGACATCGTTAATACGTAATCAAAGTAGCTCCGTCCTCAATCATCACGTGCCGATTATCGCCATGACCGCCAATGCCCTGGCGGAGGATAAGAACACCTGCCTCGCGGCCGGAATGGACGATTATCTGGCTAAACCGGTTAAAAAAGAGGTTCTTGCCGCCATGCTTGAAAAATGGTTGGGCCATGCAAACCTGTTGCGTAGAAAAACCATTGACGTTGGAGCACAGGTTCCTGACCAGCTGCAACGACTTACCGTTTTGTACATTGAGGATGATGATGAAACACGGGAGCAGTATAGCCGGTACTTATCCCATATCGTTGGGGTATTGATAACCGCAAAAGACGGAGCTGAAGGGTTGGCCGCCTATCATGAACACCACCCGGACATTATAATGACCGACATCTCGATGCCGGTTATGGACGGGTTTGACATGCTGAAGCATATTCGCACCTCGAATAAATCGATTCCGGCGATAGTCCTGTCAGCCCATGATGTGTCCGACAGGCTGAAACAGTGCGATGATCTTGGAGTGCTGAGATATGAGGTCAAACCGCTCACGGGGACAAAACTCACTGAATCTCTGCGGTCATGTGTAGACATGCTGGCGAAACCAACGTGATGGGCTCTGCAGAAGAGGGAAAATTATGACCATGTACGCATTTTATACTACGAGAGTCGGAGGAAATATCCGTATGAGCTGTTATGCGTTGTTAATAGCCGGGCCAACCGTATGAAAAACGCTTCCATTCTTATTGTTGATGATGACCGGACGAGTGTTAAAACATTGCGTCACCATCTTGGAAGACTGTTTTCTGTTGTGGTGGCAACAAATGGCGAACAAGCACTGCTGCTTGCTCAAGGAAGCTCAACACCCGATCTGATTCTGCTGGACGTGCTTATGCCGGGAATAGACGGTTTTGAGGTTTGTGTCCAGCTTAAGGCCAATCCCCGTACTGCAGCCATTCCGATTATCTTTATTACCGGTCTTTCTGATAGTGCGAGCGAACAGAAGGGTCTTGAACTCGGGGCGGTGGACTTTATTTCCAAGCCATGTTCCGGGCCGCGGTTGCGGGCACGAGTGCGGAATCATCTCGAATTAAAAAGGCATCGGGACAATCTGGAATCCCTGGTACATGAGCGCACCGCTGAACTGCTGTTGAAACAGCAGCAGCTTACAGAACTTAATGAACGACTTAACCGGCAGCATATTGAGCTGGAAAATCACCGTGATAATCTTGAATTACTGGTGGATGAACGCACAGCCGAGTTGATGAGTAAGCAGCGCCAGCTTTCCGAGATGAATGAAAAACTTGAGGAGATGGTTGCCGTTGAGGTTAATAAAAACAGAGAAAAAGATATGCTCATGGTTCATCAGCAAAAACTGGCCTCAATCGGCCAGCTTGCAGCCGGGGTGGCCCATGAGATCAACAATCCGATGAGCTTTATCATGAGCAATCTGAATTCGCTCTCAAAATATTCCGCGAAACAGCTGCAGTACAACGCTGCAATTGAAGAGGCTTTAGGTGACTGCCCGGCAGAAATACGCAGCCGGTTGGCTGATCTCCACCACAGTCTTGATTTGCACTTCATCGCGGAGGATATCTTTGCATTGATCTCCGAATCTCTCGAAGGGGCTGAGCGGATCAGGAAGATTGTTCACGATCTGAAGGACTTTGCCGGCATTGATGAAGACACCATGATAGAAACGGACCTTAACCACTGTGTGCAGAGCGCCATCAGCATCGCACGTGGTAAAATTAACGCGGTTGCAGATCTCGAACTCTCTCTTGCCGATATTCCCCCGGTTTTGTGTAATCCTCAGCTGATAAATCAGGTTATCAGCAATCTGCTTGAGAATGCCGTTCATGCCATAACCGGACGGGGCAAGATCACCGTCTGCACGGAATACAGGCAAACCTGGGGGATGGTAACTGTTACCGATACCGGGCGCGGTATACCGTCCGAAATTATTGGACGTATTTTTGACCCGTTTTACACAACGAAAGAGGTTGGCAAGGGAACCGGTCTGGGTCTCAGTGTCAGCTATGATATTGTCAAAAAGCATGGGGGTGAGATAACCGTGACCAGTGAAGTCGGTGTTGGGACACGTTTCATTGTAAAACTGCCGGTCAGCAGTTGAATCATGCAGCACAGATGATGCACATGTATAAACCTTCAGCCTTTATGCGATAGTGAGAGTGATTATGTTGACCAGCTTTATAGATAACCTGAGTAATGGCCGAGCTTCCTTTTCCAACACCCGCCTGACGCTGTTTACCGGTCTGGCGTACATACTGCTGGGAGGAGTGGGCCTCTTGCTGGCCATCGGACCGGGCTACGCCAGTCCGATTTTCCCGGCTTCCGGCCTGGCGCTGGCGCTCGTACTCCTGTTCGGGGCACGTGCGCTGCCAGGTGTCTGGCTTGGGTCGGCGGTCGTCAATATGGTAATCGCGCTTCTGCATGGCACGCTGAACCCCGCCTCTACAGCAGTGGCATTGCTCATCGCCTGCGGCGCAACTGCACAGGCGTGGTTGGGGTTTTGGCTGGTAAATCGCAGGTTGAGTACCGTCTGGCACAATCTGGAGCGAGAACTTGACGCTTTGATCTTCCTGCTGCTCGGGGGAGGGGTGGCATGTCTGCTCTCGGCTTCAGTCGGAGTGAGCGGTCTGTATGCAGCAGGCATTATCAATCACACCGATATATTCTACTCCTGGTGGAACTGGTATGTCGGCGATACTCTGGGTGTGCTTATTTTTGCACCGTTACTCCTGCGATTGTTCAACAGGACTGCTGACCAATCGCCCAACCAGTTCCGTTATATGTTATTCCCGATACTATTGATGTTGATCCTGCTCTGGTTGGCATTTTACGGCACCACCTATAAGATTCGGAAAGATCAGGAAAGTCGCCTGAAAAACGACTGTGAAGCGGTTGCCAAACGGATCTCGGACCGTCTGCTCACGCACCGCGAGGTGCTCATGTCACTGCATAATTTTATTGAAGCAACGCCAAACTTCAGCTTCAAACAGTTCGAAAGGTTCACCAGAATCACCCTGAAGGACAACTCTGATATTTTTGCGTTGAGTTTCAACGATCTGGTAGAGAACGGTCAGCGCCCGGGTTATGAGCGTAAGATGAGCGATCTGTCGCCGCTGGGGCGGTTTCAGATTACCGAGCGGGACAGCGGGAAGCGCCTGATCCCCGCAAATAAACGGGCAGAATACGTTTCTGTTCGCTATATAGTGCCGTTGGTCGGTAATACGCCTGCGATCGGTTTCGACATCAATTCCGAACCGATTCGCCGCGATGCCATCAATCGTGCACGGGCATCTAAAAACATGGCGGTGACGTCGCCTATCCAGTTGGTGCAGGAGAAGAAAAAAAGAGTCGGCGTTCTGGAACTCATGCCTGTCGAAGAAATTTCCGCGACTGTCGGCAGTGACCTGAAAAACCCTCACCTGCTGGGGTTCGCCGTATCTGTGGTCAAGGTTGACGAGATGATTGAAATTGCCACCCGTGGCAGCGTGCCCAGAGGGCTGCTGTTTCAGGTAACCGACAGGAATGCGGCCAAAGGTAAAGATCTGCTCTATCGCTCTGATGCCGATACTGCCCGGAAAATACCCTTGAACCGGGCGGGCGACTGGAAAACAGGGTTGCACATGGGCGATCGCAACTGGGAATTTTCAGCCTATGTCACCGATGAGTATCTGCAGCAGCAACGTCCTTTCATGGCGTGGGGCATGGGATTGATTGCGATCGTCATTACCGGGCTGATGCAGCTTCTGATTATCGGTATGGCTGGCCGGACAACTGAGATTCAGAGGACAACCAATGCAGTTAACGCCTATCTTGACAATCTGTTCAACTTTGCAAATGTTCCCATAATCGTCTGGGACGGCAACTTCAAGATCACCCGCTTCAGCAAGGCATTCGAAATACTTACCGGTCGGAGCGCGGACGAGGTTGTCACTAAGGACATCACTGCCATTTTCCCCCTTGACGATGCCGAGCACTCCCTGGAACTTATCAGTAAAACGCATACCGGTGAACAGTGGGAGACTATTGAACTGTCGATTTTACACGTTAACGGCACTGTCAGTACCGTGCTCTGGAATTCATCTCCGATTTTTGGAAATGACGGCGTTACTCCCGTGGCGACAATCGCCCAGGGGTACGACATAACTGCGCGCAAACAGGCGGAAGGAAAGCTGTATCAACTTACCCACGAACTGGGAGATACCAACGTTCAACTGGAGCAGGAGATTGCCGAGCGACAGGTCGCCCAGGAAGCGCTTGCCGTAAAACAGGCTCAATTGGAAACAATCAACATCGATCTGCAGGAACGGATTAACAATGCCATTGCCGAACTGCGCCAGAAGGATCAGTTAATGATCTCGCAGAGCAGACAGGCGGCCATGGGTGAGATGATCGGCAATATAGCCCATCAGTGGCGACAGCCGATCAATGCCCTGGCAATGGTGCTGGCCAACATCCAGCAGGCGTTTCACTACAATGAACTGACCGACGATTACCTTTCCGCCTCGGTGGAAAACGGCAATCGCCTGATCCAGAAGATGTCGGCAACCATTAACGATTTCCGTAATTTCTTCCTTCCGGACAAGGAAAAGACAACCTTTTCCGCTCGTGAACAGGTCAATCATGCCGTCTCGCTGGTGGAATCGAGCTTTAAGGGGCAGAATATCTTCATCCACCCGGAGGCGGACCACGATCTTGAACTGACCGGGTTTCCGAACGAATATTCGCAAGTTCTTCTCAATCTGCTCTCCAATTCGCGGGAGGCCATCAAGACTTCCGGCGTTGTGGAAGGTCACATCACCATTCGTCTGTACAAACGGGACGGTAAAGGATGTGTTTCGGTCAGTGACAATGGCGGCGGTATTCCGGCTGAAGTCATCGACAAGATCTTTGAACCATATTATTCAACAAAAGAGATGGGTACCGGTATAGGGCTGTATATGTCAAAAATGATCATAGAGCGCAGTATGAATGGCTCGATCACGGCGCTTAACAGTGGGGGAGGGGCTGAATTTATCATCGTCACCCCGCTTGCTCTATAGGCTATATGTTTTTACCTCTCCCCAAAAGCTTCTTACAGATTTCTGGAACGACGTTGAAAAGTGGAGGTCTTGATTATGCGAACTATTACACTTGAAGTTTCTTCCCGCGAAACTGCAAATAGAAGATTTTTTAGAGCGTTTTGATTCTGTTCATGTCGATTTTGTTTTGAAAGAAGCTGCTTAGACTTAGGTTAGCATGAACGTAGCGACAATTGTTGCGCCAGCAATGATTGTCGCTTTTATATAATCAAACAAATACAATTGGTTATCAGATAGTTACATATATTGTAAACCAATGACGCTCTTTTCCTGCCGACAACAATAATTATCCATTCGCCTTAGATCACTGAAATTACTCACTAATTAATAGATACGTATTGGCACCCTCCTTGTATATGTCTATGACAGATAGCTATTTAATGATTAAACCACGAGAGGAGCAATGGCAATGGCCATCAATCAGGCTGTTATTGACCGGTTACATATCTCTGAGGAAATGTTGGTAGAGTGTCTGGTCAGCAATATGAACAACATATTTAATAAAACTGCCGGTATCGAAAACGTCTCAAAAAAACCGATAGTCATTGATCCGATAAATGTTTTCAGTGACTGTGTGACGGCGTTGGTCGGATTGGCGGGGACGTACAGCGGCCTGTTTTCCCTGCACCTGCCGGATATTCTGGCGAAGGAGTTTGCCTCCGGAATGCTCGGCTATCGAGTTAACGAAATAAACGGTGACGTGTACGACGCTATCGGCGAACTGGCGGACCTGATTACCGGTTCACTCAAGGCCACCCTGGTGAGTCATGGCAACGACATTCATCTTTCCACCCCATCCATATTTACCGGGAGGGAATATCAATTCAGCAACAACGCTCCCGACGAATCGCTTGGCATTCTCTGTGATGTTGGGGACCAGTGGTTTATGGTTAGTCTCACGCTGAAAATATCGTAACGGTTACTTAAAGGAAACTCCTATGAAAGTTAACTATAATCTGGATCAGAATTTTATGAAAACCCTTACCGTGCTTTATGTCGAGGATGAAGACGAGACGAGAAAGCAGCTCACCGATTTTATCAGCCGTTCCGTCGGTACGCTGATAACCGCCGTAAATGGAGTTGAAGGGTTGGCTGCCTTCAAAAGACATGCGCCGGACATTGTGATTACCGACATCCTCATGCCGCAGATGGATGGCCTGTCCATGGCAGCAGAAATTCTTCAAATAGCGCCATCACTGCCCGTTATTGTTGTGACCGCTTTTGAACAGACCGACTACCTGGTGCGGGCAATCAATATAGGTATCGATAAATATGTCACCAAGCCTTTCAACAGTTACCTGCTGTTCGAACGCCTGCTTGAGTGCGCGCGCCGCCTGAGGGCAGAACAACAGCTCAAACTGCAGCATCAGCGGGAGATCCAGGAAGAGTGGTCCAAACACAACGCCACAATTGCCTCTCTGGCCGGTGATATGGCACATGACTATAAAAATCTGATACAGACTATCCTCGGCTATGCCTCACTGGTTAATAATAAACTGGCGCCGGATGGTGAGGGGAGCCAGTACCATGAGAAAATTTCGAAATGCTGTGCGGAGGCGGAAGTGCTTGGCCAGATGTTGCGAATACTGGGCAATGATTACGAATATCTCTCTTCGTCCGGACCGGTAATGCCTTGTATTCGGACTGCCATCGATCAGGTACTGGGAGGCACCCCGATTGTATTCAGCTGCGATTATCCTGAGGATCTTCCGGATACACGATTTTCAGAGCAGTTGATGCAACTGGTGTTTTCAGGGTTGGCGACCAATGCGGTTGAGGCAATGCCGGATGGGGGAGAGCTGTTACTGACTGCCGGGGTTGTTGAGATAACCGAGGATGATGTCGTGCCGCTCGCGCCGGGTGTATACCTGCACATTACCATGGTTGATTCCGGCGTCGGTATTTCCCCCGAAGTTCTGCCGAAGATATTTGACCCCAATTTCAGCACCAAGCAGAGATCCGGAAAGGTTGGCGTAGGTCTGAGTCTGGCTCTCTGCCGCACGGCCATAATGAAAAGTGGAGGGATCATCAGCGCTGAATCAAATCCCGGCAACGGTTCCAGGTTCAAGGTGTGGCTGCCGACAGGCGTGTGATGCGGACTGTTATTGGGGGAACCGGCTGACATTTCATACGGAGTGCGGTGCTTTGATGAAAAACAAGAGAATGTTTGTGTACAACCCAAAAAACTTTCACGAACCTTTAAATCCTGAGGATACGGAAAAGCAGACGAAAGGTTGTCGATGTACGCGACCTGAAATCTGCAGTAGAACTTTATTATCGTCCGTAATGTTTTTTGTAAGGAATATGCCTACAAAATAATCAGCATTTAGCGGACTGTTATAACCACACATAATGGGTTAGGTTGACATATATACATTAATATCACAGCATAAAATGTGCGGGATATGACATGGATACATCAACCATACATAATAACTCACCATTTTCTCTCAGTGAGCTGCTGCGCAGTCTATCGGTAATTCTCTCTTCGGCGGTTCAGGATAAAGAAGTGGAAGTACTTTTCAGTCTGGATTGTTCTGTCCCGAATTGTTTGCGGGGTGACAGCCTGCGCCTGCAACAGGTGTTACTCAATCTTGCAGGTAACGCGATAAAATTTACCAAGCAGGGTGAAGTGGTTATTACCGTCAGGGGCTTGGCGATTACTGCGGAACAAGCGAAGCTGGAGTTTCATGTGAGAGATACCGGTATCGGCATCGCCCCGGAAATGCTGAGAGATGCTTTCTCCGGCTTCACTCAGGCTGAGGCGTCCACCACCCGGTGCTTTGGCGGCGCCGGGTTGGGGCTTACCATCAGCAGAGAGTTGGTAAATATGATGGGGGGGAAACTGGAGGTGGAAAGCGAGCCGGGGACGGGGAGCAATTTTTACTTCAGTGTTACCGTTGAACGTGACCTGGACGCCGAGTCAGCAGAAATAAACAGTCGGAAAACTATCGCTATTGGTTCTGACCACCCTGCCAAGGTCTTGATTGTGGATGACAATGTCAATGCCCGTGAAATGCTGGCCGCCATGGCGTCATCTTTTGGCTGGCACGTGGAAACGGCTGCCAGCGGCCTGGATGCCATCCGATTAATTGAAACCGGCGCCATCAGCGATTTTCCGTTTGACGTTGTTTTTATTGACTTGATGATGCCCGGCGTTGATGGCATGGAGACTACCAGGCGGTTGCGGCAGCTTTGTCACGACGGCAGGGCTCCGGTGGTGATTATGGTAACCGCCCATGGTCGACAGTACGTATCCGAGAGCGCCTCTGACGCTACAGCCCCTGTGGACGGCTATCTGCTGAAACCGCTGACCCCCTCGATGCTGCTTAATACGGTAAATACAATTACGTCCGGTCGGTATGTGGTGACCCAGAGGCAAAACTACTCTCGCACATGGGAGCTATTGTCATGATGCAACTACTTTCGCACGAAGAAGCCTTGAACGAACTTGATCGTCACAAGAAACAGATATTGCACCTGCGAAGTATTCTTGAAAGCCCGCACGGTATCATAATTTTTTCATTGGACACGGACTATCGCTATACCTCTTTTGCCAAGGTTCACGCCCGGACGATGAAAGATATATGGGGAGTATCCATCGACGTCGGTACGTGTATGCTGGATGTCATCCTTGATGATGCTGATCGGCAAAAGGCAAAAGAAAACTTTGATGCAGCACTGTCGGGAGAGCACCTCATCAGGCATGAAGAATACGGTGATGCAAAACTGCGACGTACCTTCTGGGAGAACCGCTATTCTCCGATGTTTGATGACATGGGTACTATCATCGGTCTGACGGTGTTTGTAACCGATATTACAGAACAACGACAAGCGGAAGAGAAGCTGAGGAGTGTACAGGAAGAACTGCGTATCAATTTAGAGAGTCAAATCAGACACCTTAACCCATTTTTGACAGAACATCGTTTTGTTACTTTAAAATTCAAGCATATTTGCCCTCGAAAAATAAAAATAGTCAATAAAATCAGGGGTTGGTTGCTGAAATCAGAAAATGTAGTGCCATGT
>Ga0118677_10006323_pt1 | contig 20129 bp, 23 predicted proteins | sample AliMusrvi5mmetaG_FD_86154 | JGI IMG/M metagenome (GOLD analysis project Ga0118677, IMG submission 86154)
GGCCAGGGGCAAGATAGCGTTGGCGGTAGAAAAATCGACAATTACTTCAGGTTTACAGGAAGCAAAGATAATGCTGGCATCGGGCGCCATCGGCACTGTTCGGCCGTCAGGCAGGCAACAAGTCCCCGATGGAGATTTGATGTCCACCGCACCCACGATGTCTATGTCCGGCTCACAAGAAAGAGCCGCGATAACCGTCTGCCCCATTTTCCCTGAAGCGCCGTGTATCGCGACTCTTATTTTAGACATTTTGCCTACCCCCAGTATTTTTTTACCGAGGCCGGTTAAAAGGGCGTCCGCCGCTACCGGGCCGTTGTGGCGATGGGCCTCCGTTCTCGGGCATCCCGCCTTCGGGAGGCGCGAGCAAAGCGCGGCGGGAAAGGTTGATTCGGCCCTGGTTATCTATTTCAATTACTTTAACTTGTATCATGTCGCCTACTTTGACGACGTCTTCAACTTTTTCAACGCGCTGGTTGGCGAGTTCCGAAACGTGTACCATGCCGTCTTTACCGGGTAAAAGCTCTACAAAAGCGCCGAAATTCATTATGCGAACGACCTTGCCGTTGAATATTTCCCCGACTTTTATCTCGCGGGTCAGGTCTTCGATCATTTTCATCGCTGCTTTGGCAGAGGTTTCATCGACGGCGCCGATGATGACGGTTCCGTCGGGCGCGATGTCCACGGTGGCCTTTGAGCCTTCTGTGATGGCTCGGATGGTTTTTCCGCCCGGGCCGATGACGGTGCCTATCTTCTCCTGGTCGATTACCATCTTGTACATGCGTGGCGCGTACTTTGAAAGTTCGGCACGCGGTGCGGAGATGGCTTTATGCATGGATTCCAGGATGAAAAGGCGTGTTTCGCGGCTCTGGAGCATGGCTTCTTCCAGTATCTCGAGGCTTACTCCTTTGAGTTTGATGTCGAGCTGGAGCGCCGTGATGCCGGCGGCCGTTCCGGCTACTTTGTAGTCCATGTCGCCGTAGTTGTCTTCGATGCCCTCGATGTCGGTAAGTACGGCGTGTTCGCCGTTCTCGCCGGTGACCAAGCCCATCGAAATGCCGGCTACGGGAGCTTTGATCGGGATGCCTGCATCCATCATGGACAGGGTAGAAGCGCAAACCGAGGCCATGGAGGTAGATCCGCTGGAACTCATTATCTCGGAAACAAGACGGATTGTGTACGGGAAGTCCGCTTCAGGAGGGATGACCGGCAGAAGCGCCCGCTCGGCCAATGCTCCGTGCCCAATCTCTCGCCTTCCGGGGGTTCCCACTCTTTTGGTTTCGCCGGTGGAGAAGGGGGGGAAGTTATAGTGATGCATGAAACGCTTGGTATCTATTATGCCCAGCCCGTCCAACTGTTGTTCGTCCCGCATACTCCCGAGGGTCGTGATGGTCAGCGCCTGGGTTTCACCGCGGGTAAAAAGGCCGGTTCCGTGGACACGCGGCAATACCCCTACTTCGCAGGCGAGCTGGCGTAGCTGTGTCAGAGAGCGGCCGCTGGTGCGGCGCCCGTTTTTAAGGATATTCTGCCGAAGTTCATTCCTTATCAGATTGTCATAAACCGAAAGTATCTCTGCGGGCGTGTATTTCTCACCAAGCCCCGCGATAAGTTCCTTCTTGAGCTTTTCAAGCCCAGGATCCCTCTGTGCCTTGAACGGGTGGTTTAGGGCGCCGGGAAGCCTGTCGCCGATGATGGCTTGTTCGGCTGCGATAAGTTCGGTATTGGGCTCTGACTTGGGATAGGCTTCTTTGACCCTGCCAACAGCCTCAATCATTTTTTCCTGGAGCGTGATGAGTTCCTGATTTGCCTGGTGGGCGAACCGGATAGCCCCCGCCGCAATTTCCTCTGATACTTCTTTGGCGCCGGCCTCGATCATGACGACAGCCTTTTTAGTGCTGGCCACAACCAGGTCTATAAGGCTTTTTTCCATTTCAGGAAGGGTGGGGTTGACCACATATTGCCCGTCGATATACCCGACATGGCAGGCACCCACGGGGCCTTCGAAAGGCACCGACGACATGCCGAGTGCACAGGAGCCGCCTAGGATGGCGAGCGTGTCTGGATCGTTCTCGTGGTCGGCCGACAGTACGGTAATGATTACCTGAATCTCGCGCCGCCATGACTTGGGTAGGAGGGGGCGCAGGGGCCGGTCTGTCAGGCGGGAAGTAAGTGTCGCTTCTTCGCTGGGGCGTCCTTCACGGCGAATGAATCCGCCTGGTATCTTGCCCACAGCGTAGAGCCTTTCCTCGAAATCGACGGTCAGCGGTAAAAAATCAACCCCCTCGCGTGGTTGGGGGTTGACGCATGCAGTTACCAGGACTACCGTGTCACCATACCGTAAACTAACGGCGGCTTCAGCCTGGCCGGCTAATTTGCCGGTTTCGATACTGAGCTTACGCCCGCCGATAGTGGTCTCAACTGTAAAAGGTTGTGCCACTTGCGTTCTCCTTGTCGGAAATTTTATCTAAATTACTTGCGCAGTCCGAGAGCCTTGATAAGGTTCTTGTAGCGGTTGATGTCTTCCTTGATCAGGTAAGCGAGCAACCGCCTGCGCTGGCCGACAAGTCGAAGCAAGCTGCGTTTGGAATGGAAATCATGGCCGTTTGCGGTCATGTGGCGGGTCAGCTCTGTGATGCGTTCGGTGAGCAACGCCACCTGCACTTCGGTCGAACCCGAGTCACCCTCGTGGCGACCGTGGGCCTTGATGATTTCCGTTTTCTTCTGTAGGTCTATCAAGTTATTTCCCCCATTATCATCTTTTTTATTCGTCAAATTATAACATAACCGCTAGTTGTGTGTAAATTACGAATAAGGTGCCAGTTTTTCTACAGTTAGATGGCAGCTTTTTTCTCCGATGTTTCGTTCACCCTGAATTTCGTTATCTTTTTCACAAGTTCATAAGGGATCGGTTTGTCGAGGGGGAACCTGATGGCGCCTTTAGATGTTTCGTAACCCGCCAGATCTTTTTCAAACGCCAAAATACCCGATGGCGTCGGATAAAATCCGATGTGATTTGCGAATGCTGCAAAATGCACAAGGTTGCCGTTCAATCGGAACGTCGGCATCCTGTAGGCGATTGTTTCCTTGGCATCCGGGGCTGTTTCTTTAATGGACTGTCTCATTTTTGTCAAAATAGCCTGGATGTTTTGGGGAAAACCCGCGATATATTCGTCTATAGTCTTGTACTCAACAGCATCCATTGTGATTTTCTCCCGAATAAACTTTGGACGATGAGGGCAATGTTATTATTGTGAACTTCTTCGTATTATACCGTGAATTGTAGCTCTTCGATCGAAAAATCCAGACAAAATGATGTGATACGCATTAAACACGGTGGGTAATTTAACTATGGCAGGTTTGCACATCCCGTTCGTCTAGGTCGGCATTGTTTACAGTCCGGGAAACTCAAGATACGGCTTAGAGCCGGAGAGGCTTGATATTCTAACGAGCCCTGAACGGAATCAGGGCTCGTTATTGATTTGGGAGAAAAGATGTTGACGATAAAATCAGCTGAATTCCTTTTTCTGTGAAGGCAGGGCTACGTATTGAGCTGAAAAAGACCCGGGGTCAAGATTCCCGAACAGCCCCAATTTGATACTCAAGGGACTGCCGGCAGGAGAAGAAACGGTCACGATGAAGTTGGCGATGATGTTTTTATTTGAATTCATCGTCACATCTATTGTGGGAAGGGTCAGAGTCCCGCTTACATCTCCGCTCCAGTGTTCAAACTTGAACCCGGTAACGGCGGTGGCTGTGAGCGTGACTACAGTTCCATCGTCGAATGTGCCGTTTGCAGGAAAAACTGAACCGGTTGAAACAGGAACATTCAAAGTGGTGAGTGTCCAAACCTTGACGAAAGTGGCGGTTACACTCCTGTTCGCAGACATTGCGACGTCGACATTGGGCAATGTCCCGGAGACATCTCCGCTCCAATGGTCGAAGCGATACCCAGCGGATGCGGTGGCGGTTAGCGTGACAACTACTCCGGAATCATAGGTGTTTCCATTCGGCGTAATAGTCCCGCCCGCGGTAGGATTGACACTCTCCGTAAGGAGGTAGGTTTTGATGAATGCGGCAATGACACTCTTGTTTCCGGTCATGGTAACGCTTATCGTCGCAGTCGTACCCGAGGCGTCGCCGCTCCAATGATCGAACCTGTATCCGGTCGCCGGTATCGCCTTGAGGGAAACGACAGTTTCGTCATCGAAAGTCCCTGGAGCGGGGGTGATCGTGCCGCCCGCAGCCGGATCAACAGCCGTAGTAAGTGCCCAAATTTTTATAAAGATTGCTGTGACGTTTCTTGCAGCGCTCATAGTCAAGCTTATGGTAGGTACGGTGCCGGTGGCATCTCCATTCCAGTGGTCGAATCGGTATCCAGAAGCAGGCATCGCTGTGAGTGAAAGGACGATCCCCTCGTCAAAGGTGCCTCCGGAGGGAGAAATCGTTCCTCCTGTCGTCGGGACAGCCGAGGTTGCGAGATTCCAGATTTTCACGAAGTTGGCGGATATATTTTTAGAAGCACTCATCGTGACGTTGATTGAGGGCAGGTTGCCTGTTGCGTCGCCGCTCCAGTGGTCGAAACGGTAACCTGCCGCCGGGGAGGCGGTAAGGGTTATGGCGGCGCCGTCGTCGTAAGTTGCGTTTGGCGGCGAAACCGTGCCTCCCGCAACAGGGCTTGTCGATGTCACGAACGTCCAGGTCTTGATGAATGTGGCGGTCACACTCTTGTTGCTGTTCATCGTAACGGTAACGGACGCCAGAGCCCCGGAAGCATCTCCGCTCCAGTGGTCAAACCGGTATCCTGAAGAGGGTGCCGCCATGAGGGTTATGACGGTGTCCTTTGTAAAAAGGTTGTCTGTTCCCGGAGCGGGAGCTACGGATACGAGGCCTCCGGTGACGCTTACATTGGTTGAAGTTACGGCCTGGTTGTTGATGCTCAGAGAGTGCCTCGGGTTAAATGTCACGGTGACGTGTTTATCGCTTACGATAATCACTTTGGTAGGATTGGCACTGTCGTTTGCTGTCCCTGACCAGCTTTTCCAATCGTATCCAGTGTTCGGAAGGGCGGTCATAGTGACGACGGTCCCGCTGGAATATTTGCTGTCCCCTCCCGGTGCGGGGTCTATCAGAACCGATCCTGTATCGAGAGTGACGCTTGTGCCTATAACTAGTTGGTTGCCGATGGTCAAAGTGAAGCGTTGTAAGAAATTCACCGTCAGGGTTTTGTCGTTATTGACAGTTAAAGTGGCAGGGTTAGAAGTATCGTTATCGGTGCCGATCCAGCTTTTCCAGTCATAACCTGAAGTTGGTGCAGCTTTCAGCGTGACAACAGTCCCGCTTGTATATTTTCCGTCGCCTTCGGGAGCGGGGTTAACCAGCACCGAGCCCTCATTGAAGCTTACGAGCGAACCTATTACCTGCTGATTATTGATGATTAACGAGTAACGCCGTTCAAAAATGGCAGTTACGTGTTTGTCTTTGTTCATCGTCACCGTGGTAGGATTGGCTGTATTGTCGGCGGTGCCTGTCCATCCCTTCCAGTCATACCCTTCAGATGGGCTCGCTGTGAGGGTGATTACTGTGTTTTTGGAATATTCCCCGTTTGATTGAGGGGAAGGGCTCACCAGTATCGAACCAGACGAGAGGGTGACACTGTTAGCCCTTACTTCCTGTCCGTTGATTGAAAGAGTGATCGTTGGTGCCCTCAGCAGGAAGAAAGCGAGGTAACCCAGGGCCAATCCCGCCAATACGAGGCCAAGCCACCATTTCCGGTGCGTAAAATAAAGCTGTATAGTCGCATAAACAGCGCTGAGGACCACCAGGGTCACGATGCCGAGCAGTATGTCGTGCAACTGGAAAAACATATATGATACCAGAGCGATGATCAGCGGTATACCGAAATAAGAGAATATCTCTTTAGTAAATTTCTTCATAGTATTTTCAACAGCATAGCTTTAAGATTTCAAATGATGTGATTTCGTATTATAGTACTTTATCGTGAATTCGTCAGATGAACGATACCATTATCCGACACCTTACACCCGGGAGAAGGCAGGCGGTGTCTCATTTTGAAAACGCCTGGGTTTCATCTATCAAACCTGCCTGATAAGCTTTTTTAACGATTTCCCAATCTCCCGGTTCAGACCTTCGATTGAAGAAGAGTGTGGAATAATTTCTCTGTATTTGGGTGCCCTTGAACAGGTATTGCTTGATCCTTTCAACGCCCTCTGTCGACGTCACCAGACCAAGCGCATAATCCAAAAACCTGGAATCGGCGAAACTCATGCTCCGCTTCAGGCCAGCCATCAACAGGTCAACGTCTTTTGGAGTTCCGTTTTTCGCCAGACCGATATAATATTCCAGTTTGCTCATATCTATTTATCCCATCGTCCTCCCAATAAAATCCGAGTTTAGCATAAAATATTAAAATATTCCGCGCGAAAGGAGAGTCCATACATTGAAGCCTCGGCTGCCGGAGGGTATCATATTTTAGGTTTGGGGCCGGAGGATTTGATTAATGAAAGTTGAAATTGACCTTATCGCACCCTGCGGAATGAATTGTGGTGTGTGTCACCGCTACCTCCGGGAAAACGACGCGTGCCCTGGGTGCCGGGGAGATGACGCTTTAAAGATGGTTTCGTGCACGCACTGCACCATCAAGAATTGCACTTCTCTCGCGGCGGGCAGATCGCGTTTCTGTTTTGAATGCGCAGGCTATCCGTGCAGGCGCTTGAAAGCGCTTGACAAGCGTTATCGGACCAAATATGGGATGAGCATGATGGAAAATCTTCAGAATATTAAAACCAGAGGGCTAAAGGCATTCGCCGCCGACGAAACCGTGCGATGGATTTGTAAAACGTGCGGAGTAAAGCTCTGCGTTCACAAAAGGTATTGCGTCCACTGCGGGACCGTTCGTTCCGCATGATAAAATCTTAAACGATCGTCAGATCAGCCGGGATCAGCGAAAACACCACTGCATCATGGGGTGTCCCGTTTATCGATATTCTATTCCTGAGGACGCCTTCACGTTTCGCGCCTGTTTTTTCGGCCACCCGCTGGCTCTTCAGATTTTCTACAGCAGCTACGATCTCTACACGATTAAGTTTCAGGTCGTTAAAAGCGAAACGGGCAAGCAGTAAGGCGGATTCGGTTGCCTTGCCCCGCCCCGTGGCGCTCGTTCGGACCCAATACCCCAAGTTGGCGATTTTGTCGGTGTCGTTGATATGATTTAAACCGCAGCCGCCCAGGTAGCGGCCGTTTCCGGAATCGAATATCGCGAATTCGCAGGCGGTGCCGTTATCCCATGATTCTCCGCAAGATTTTATCCAGGCAGCGCTCTCTTCGATGGTATAACCTGGATGGCACCATGGCAGGAATTTCCCGACTTCTCTGAATGACTCCACCGACGCTTCGAAGATCTCGGTTGAATCATCTGTTCGGTAAGGGCGCAGCCTGAGCGTCTTTCCAATGAGTTCAATGTCTCTTCGCATCAGGCAGGCTCTTTTTTAACTGGGTTTATTTTGGTTTCTGTTGATGCAGTTGCCGGTTTAACAGGTGGTTTCGCCGCATCTCCCGAGGGAGGGTTGACTTTCGCTTCGCTTGCCGTTTTCACGGCTTCAGCTTCAGTGTCTTTTCCTTTTCGGTTTTCTGTGCAGTAAAAACCCGAACCTTTGAAGTGCAGCGGTGCGGCAAAAAAGACCTGACGGCCTTCGCCTCCGCATTCAGGGCAAACATTCCCGCCGGTTTCGTGGAAACCTCGCTTAACTTCGAACTTGACGGCGCATTTATCACATTCGTACTCGTAAACAGGCATGTATCAAACCCCTTCTATTTAAGTTTTTCAGCCACCTCAGCCGCCTTCGCCTGGAGTTGGAGCGCTTTCTCCCTGAGCATCGTTCGGGTCTCAACCCCGGATTGTGGTGCAAACAGCAGGCCTATCGCCAGGCCTACAGCAATGCCTGCATAAATGTAAACATCGATTGCCTTTGCGCCACCTTCAGTGCTTTCCATTTTTCTCCTCACATAATATCTAAACTGATCCCGCGCTGGGGAGACAGGCGTAAAAAAGCGATAATTCGCAGATTCCCCATTATCATCCCCTCTACGCATATATTATACCCAATCCTAATTTTCTGTATCTCCTGTAGACGATGTTCGCCCTGGGGAGACATCGGTTAATTTGGTTTAATTAAAATGTCACAAGATTTCAACGACTGAAGCCTGTATTTTATAACTATTTAAGATGGTGAAATGTATGCTGCCCTCAAAGACTTACGGAAAGGAGTTCCGAATGTCAAAATCGCTCAGGGTCATTACAGGGATAATAACTCTTATGCTTCTGTTGGCGGGAGGATTTGGTTGTTCTAAGGCATCTGCCACGACCACATCGAACGGCCAGACGACGCCGGGTACCACTACCACTGTAGTCTCAACAAGTGCTCCGCCAACCATTACATCCCCTGGTACCATTTCAATTCATTCTTCGACGACAATTTCATTTACAACCGCCAGTAGCCCGCCTTCAACTTCGATGACAGCCATGCCGACAACAACCACCAAACCGCCGTCCACCGGCACCCCAACCGTTAACGGAATAGATGCAAATACCGTCATTGTCAGCGGCTATACTTTTAGCCCGGACACTATTCAGGTTCCAGTAGGCACGAAGGTCGTATGGATAAATCTCGATGCAGCCGACCACACAGTCACCTCTACGAGCCCGGGTATTTTCGATAATCCCCTGCCCTCATTAGGTACCACGAGCATTACATTTGCATTGCCTGGGAGGTATGATTATATCTGTTCGATACACCCGTATATGACTGGTACTGTGATCGTGAAATGAGGATAGGATGGGGGAGATAAGGCAAATAGAGCCTTTCATTCATCGCAGAGTCGGTCTTATACGTGCCGGACTTGGGAATTTTTTGAGGTCCGCGAAGCGTTTTGAGCGGGTAAAGTGGACCAATGCAAGTTAAATCAAGCTAATTAGCCGAACCCTGCCGCCAGCCCGATTACCCCCGGGGCTCCGGTCACGGGAGGGGGTTGTTAATCATTTAAGCTGTTAAGCGGCGCAGCTTACAGCACCCTGGTTTCCCCCGGCAGGATCCGGCTAATTTGACTATTGTACAGTGTCAGCAGTGTCTTGTATGTCCGTATTTGTCTGATGGTATTGTAGGGATATAGATTACAAATAGATATAATTATCCATATGGCATAGGGATTATCTTGTATTAGGTGATTACCGTGATGCAGTGGGGCTGATTTTGAACCGAGACAATATTTTACTTGAGTAATAATATGCCCGGACGCTGGTTATTTTGGGATATTGTGATGCAAAACGGAAGGGATACTGGATAAGCGATTTGCATGCTTTAACTATCCTTGGAAAGGTATTGCCTCAAGCACTTTTGTATATACATCGAAGATTTCTTGATTGAACAAAACGAAGACAACCCTGCGAATTGTCGTGGTTTCTAGTCTTAGGAATTTAACTACTTCGCTAACCGCTATTGGTGCCGCTTTGGTGGCGGGATACATATATGCGCCGGTGCTTATAGATGGGAAAGCGATGCTCTCTAATTTACGGTCGGTCGCCAGACTCAGACTGTTCCGGTAAGCACTCGCGAGGAGTTCGGATTCTCCGTCGCGTCCGCCGAGCCATATTGGGCCCACGGTGTGAATCACGAATTTGGCTTTAAGATCACCCGCTGTGGTGATCACTGCCTCCCCGGTTTGCAGTGGGCCATGCTTTGCGATTATCCGTTTGCATTCATCGAGGATGGCAGGCCCGCCCGCCTGGTGAATGGCCCCGTCGACACCGCCCCCGCCCATCAGCCCCGGGTTGGCTGCGTTAACGATCACGTCGGCTGACTGGGCGATGATGTCTCCCATTACCAGCGAAAGAACCGCGCCGTTAAATTCCAGATGTTTCTCCCGGGCATCATCCCGTTTCATCAGCCGTTCCCTTCTCCGTAACTCGCGACAGTGAAACGGCAAGCCAGACAAGCCCCGTCCCTCCGAAAATTGCGCCCACTAAGGCGGTATAATCGGGGAGGCCATGTAAAAGTGCCGGGATCGTTCCCAGTATTATCCCGAGGGTGAAGGCCAGTGCACCCCACCTGGAAAGTGAACCGCTGAAAGATATAGTGATGCCGAACCACAGGTATCCAAAGATGTAGATTAACGCCCCGGCGTTTCGCAGTGCGGTGATATTTCCCAGCTCGGTAGCGGCGTTGCCTGATCCGCGGGCAACTGAAAGTAGCAGGTATTCGGGGATAACGGCGAGGATTGTCCCTATCATCGCGAGAACGAATGCGAAGAATCCTGTTTTCCCCGCTTGTTCGATGTCGAAGTGATAAACCGCGAGCAGTGCGAAGACCAACAGCACCGCCTTTGCGAGAAGCATGGTTTGCCCTGTAACCGGTGCGATCACATCAAAACGAATGGCAAGATATCCAAGGGCTGCGCCTGCAGCCCACAATATCCCTGTGGTTATCAAGATGAAAACGCACCACTTACGAAATACTCTGGCGCTCAAATATACCCGCCTTACCTCAGGGAAAAAGATTTAAGGGAATCGATTCAACCGCCCCGGGGATAGGCCATGTTACCTGAGGAAGCCGCTTGGGTCAAGGCCTGGAAACTCAAATTTCGATCTGTTCACGATGTGCTTGGACTATTTACGGCGCAGGGACTTTATCAAGGCCGGTATCGGCCATCAGTTTGCTGAAAAACGCGGCGATGGACGGGTCGGTTATTTCTGTCTCGACCTGCTGGTAAGGGGCGGCAAAGGCCTTGCGATAAATCGTTCCGATATCTGGAAGCAGGGCCTCAAGACCGGTATCCGTTGAAGCGGTCGAACTTATCGAATCTGTTGAATCGGACGAGACGCCCGGATCGGTTGCGGCTTTTGCGTGAGTGGATATAATAAAAATCGTCAAAACACAAACCAGCAGCCCCGCTATGAAACCTATAATCATCTTCATTGGTTTCTCCCTCCCCTACCCTGGCATTCAGAAAATCTTGCAGCAATGAACGATAACGGTCATGCTCCTGATATATCTGGTCCAATAATTGATTCATTGCGTTCATAGTATATGACCCAAGTACTATATTGGAAAGACCATCCAATTCACTTTACTTCAGTTAACTTATCAACTTTTGGTACTTTAGTTTAGATTTATCTGGCCCGGGCGTACTTTCGAATGATTGCGCGGGGATGTATGCTTGAAATGAATAACACCCTGGTAAAGCTAAGTGAGAAATGGCAGTAGATAAACTCAATTCGATGCTCTCGGTAGTGGAGGTTGCGGAAATGCTTCACGTCCACCCCAGTACTCTCAGGCGTTGGAGCGACGCGGGGCAGATCACTTCATATCGAATCTCGTCAAGGGGAGACCGTCGTTACCTTCTGACGGACGTGCAGGAGTTCGTGAAGAAGATGAACGAGTCTAACTTCTTGATCAAAGCCGGTACCCCTACGAAGTAATTCCGGGTCATGGCGGTTGCTCCTGATCTCAACGGGATGTTACGGTGTTTCTCGCCCCTCGCCCCCTCCGCGCCTTTGCGGCCTGGTCTTTTGACTGCCCTGGCGCCTCATCTGCTATAATATTATATATATCCCCATCGCAGGTGCCTGTTCCATGAATGTAGGAATTCTCAAGATCCACTTTCGCCTTCCCGAGAACCTTTCGCTTAAGGGCAAACGGCAGGTGTTAAAATCTATAATTGCCCAGCTTCACAACCGGTTTAACGTGTCCGTGGCCGAAGTAGCCGAGAACGACCTCTGGCAACTGGCTACAATCGCGGTCTGTGCAGTCAGCAATGACCAGCGCTTCACCAATGAAGTGCTTTCAAAGGCTGTGAACCTGGTGGAAGGCGGGCGTTTTGAGATTGAATTCCTTGACTACGAGATAGAGATAATCCCTCTTTAGACTTAATTGATGTTCGATACCGCAGACTTTATCGCGCGGCTCAAACGGCAGACCTTCTATGACGGCCAGATATGCCGTAGCCAGGCTATACCTCCTCGGCCCGCGAATTTCGGCAAGCTCGAAGATCCACTCGATCCGCGCCTCCAGGCCGAATTGGACCTGCATAAATTGGGCAGGTTTTATTCTCATCAAGTACATGCGGTCGACCTTATCCGGCGCGGCGAGAACGTGATTGTTTCTACATCAAGCGCGAGCGGTAAAAGCATGTGTTATAACCTCCCTGTCATGCAGTCCGCGCTGGAAAACCCCCGTGCCTGTGCTATTTACCTTTTCCCGACCAAAGCTCTGGCCCAGGACCAGTTCTCCAAGATCAAGCATCTTTTTTCCCCGTCCATCCTCAAGGCCGACGAATTCGACACTTTCGACGGCGACACGCCGGGGCCGGAGCGGCCGGCGATAAGGCGGCGGGCCCGCCTCATCATCACCAACCCGGACATGCTGCACCTGAGCATGATGCCCAACCACGCTTCATGGGACAGGGTATGGCGTAATCTGCGCTATATCGTGGTGGATGAAGCCCACGCCTACCGAGGCGTTTTCGGCTCTCACGTTTCACTGGTTCTGCGGCGCCTCCGGCGCCTGGCACAATCGTACGGGGCCAATCCCCAGTTCATCTTGAGTTCTGCCACGATTGATAACCCTCAGGAACACGCCCTTAACCTGACGGGTTTGCCGTTCAAGGTTGTGGATGATGACGGCTCCCCCAAGGGCGGCAAGGATTTTATTTTCTGGAATCCGCCCATCATAGATGAAGTTAAAGGAACGCGGCGAAGCGCCAACAGCGAATCCGCCAATCTCTTCAGCCAGCTTGTCAGTGAAGGTATCCGTTCGATTTGCTTCGCTCGTACTCGTCGATTATCCGAACTTCTGGCCAACTATGCCAGGGACAGGTTGAGTGAAATAGCGCCCTCTTACGTTTCGCGCGTAAAGACTTACCGGGCCGGCTATCTGCCTGAAGAGCGACGCCAGTTGGAGCGAGAACTTTCATGCGGGGCGCTAACCGGGGTAGTTGCCACCAATGCCCTCGAATTAGGCGTGGACATCGGTGACCTTGACGCTACGGTCCTCACGGGGTACCCGGGCACTATTTCCAGCACCTGGCAACAGGCGGGACGCAGCGGCAGGCGTGAAACACGTTCCCTGTCGTTTCTTGTTGGTTTGGACAATCCGCTCGACCAGTACCTGATGCGTCAGCCGGATTTCTTTTTCGGCAGGGGGTTCGAAAATGCGCTTGTCAATCCGCAGAATCACCATATACTGCGCAGCCATCTGCTGTGTGCCGCATGGGAACTGGCGCTCACGCCGGGCGACCAGAATTTTTTCGGAGAAACCATGCGCCAGGAAGTCGCGGGGTTGATCGAAGAGGGATTGATACGGGAACGCAGGGGTCGGTTCTACCTTTCGCCGGCACTGGCCTATCCCTCCGGGGATGTGAATATCCGTTCAGCCTCCGGGGATAATTTTTCGCTGGTGGACGCCAGGACGGGCAAACTGCTCGAAACGCTCGATATATCCCACGCTTTTTCACAGGCGCACCTCGGCGCTATCTTCCTTCACCAGGGCGAAGGCTTTCTTGTCACGGAATTCGACCTGGTTTCAAAGACCATAAAGGCGGAATCGACCGCCGCCGCGTATTACACAGTCGCCCGTGACCTCACTGACGTACGTATACTGAGCACTGGGAAGGAGAAATTCTTCGGCCCGCTCCGGGTATGCCTTGGAGAGGTCGAAGTGAGCGTCGATATCATCAGCTACAAAAAGAAAGTTCAGTTTACCGAAGAGGTGCTGGGCGAGGTGCCGCTGGAACTGCCCACCCAGCGTTTCCGGACCGTAGCATTGTGGTTCAACCTTCCGCAGGATGGGATGAACCGCATCGCAGCCGAAGGGCTGGATTTTGCGGGAGGCATACACGGGGCCGAACATGCTGCAATCGGTATGCTGCCCCTTTTCGCTATGTGCGACAGGAATGACATAGGCGGCCTCTCGACACCGCTTCACCCTGACACCGGCAAAGCACAGATATTTATATACGACGCTTACCCGGGCGGCGTCGGGATAGCTGAAAAAGGCTTCGAACTGGTGCGTGAACTATGGCAGGCAACGCTTGCGGCCATCACCGAATGCCCCTGCCAGGACGGCTGCCCGAGCTGCATCCAGTCACCAAAATGCGGCAACAACAACAAGCCTCTCGATAAAAAGGCCGCGCGGGTGCTTCTCGAAGGATTGCTTGCCTGCGCCCCGGCTAAGTGACGGGCGTCACAGCAAGTTGGTACCCTGTCCTGTATAATTGGTTAGCATTAAAGGTTTATGCGCGGTATCCATTCATGGAGTTAACGAGATGGGAATACACATAACTATCAATCCAGTGTTGTTCACCCTCGGCGGGCTCGAAGTCCGCTGGTATGGGGTGATGATGGCTATCGGAGTCGCGGTGCTGATCACCTGGGCATTCCAGCAGGTCAAGCGCGGCGCCGATATCACATACGACCACCTGATGGGCGCAGCCATGGTAGGCATCCCGTCCGGGATCGTCTTTTCCAGGCTGCTGCATGTTATCGACCTGTGGTCCTATTACAGCCAGAATCCGGGTAAGATAATCGGCGGTGAAGGGCTCACCATCTACGGCGCCATTCTTGGTGCTGCTCTGGGGGTCTGGATATACAGCCGCATCAACAAGCTGAATTTCGGTTATATCGCGGACGTGATTACCCCCGGGATAATCATGGGCCAGATGCTGGGGCGCGTGGGCTGTACCATCAACGGGTGCTGCTACGGTACAGTGTCGTACAACAATCCTGTCGCTATCATATACGATAATCCCACATCTTTCGGGCCTCTCGGCATACCCTCTCAACCCACCACGGTTTATGAGATTGTCTTTTTAGGTTTGTTGCTCGGGGTTATCCTTGCTTTTCGCAGCAAGTTCAAGCCGTCCGGCGTGCAGTTCTTTTTCTACCTGGGGATGTATTCGCTCTGGCGTATCGGTATCGGCGTACTGAGGGCAGGGCTCACCAGTTTCATCGACTGGCATGTTTTCGGCATCCATATCGCGCTGGAACAGGCGCAGTTCATCGGCATCATCGCCGCTGTGATATGTTTCTCCCTTATCATCTACAGGGTGCGCAAAGCAAGTTCTGCGCAGGAAATCGTTGAAACCGCAAAAGCGGAGATAGAGAGCAAACCCCAGAATGTCTAATTCCGAAACCGTACCCTCCGTCAATGTCATGGTGGAGATCCCCAAGGGCAGCCGTAACAAGTATGAATACGACAGTAAGCGCAAGGTCATCAAGTTCGACCGCATGCTGTTTTCAGCCATGCATTATCCCAGCGATTATGGGTTTATCACCGACACCCTTGCCGAGGACGGCGACCCGATGGATGCACTTGTCCTGGTGTGGGAGCCCACATTTCCCGGTTGCATGATAGAAGCCCGGCCTGTCGGTCTTTTCCGCATGCGTGACGAAAAAGGGCCGGACGCCAAGATACTGTGCATACCCCTGGGCGACCCGATGTGGAACTATATCAAGAGCCTGGACGACGTGCCGCCCCATCTGCTTAAAGAGATCGAGCATTTCTTCAAAGTGTACAAGGACCTGGAAGAAAAGAAGACTGGCATCGAAGGTTGGGAGGGGCTGGACTCAGCTCTGAAAGACATCAAGGAAGCACAAGAGCGTTTCAAGGCACAGCCTGTTTGAGGAAGTTACTTGATAATTGATAAAAAAGGACTGAGAAAACTCAGTCCTTTTTGTTTCGGATATAAAATATTTAAAAACGGTCTTTTACGCTCTTGCGGGAGAATACGCGTTTCCAGCTGCCGCCTTTTTGCCGCATCTCAACCAGGCGCGGGATGTATCCGACGAAGGGTATGAGCATCAACAGCGCTGAAAAGGCGACATAACGCCCGTTGTGGTAGATGAGCCAGGATATCAGGGGGAAACTGAGCATGGCTAAACCATAGCTGATCGTGGGCACGCGGGTTATCGCCAGCAGTACCAGGAAGATGCCGAAGCCGATGGGCCAACCCCAGGGGATAAAATACAGGATAACTCCGATGACGGTTGCGCCGCCCTTGCCGCCCTTGAACTTGAGCCACAGCGGGAACCTGTGCCCGAGTACCGAGACCGCGCCGGCCAGCATTTCAAAATAGAGCAGCCATGTTAACCCCGCCTGTCCTCCCAGCCAATGGGCCACCGCGACGGCGCCGAGGCCTTTGCCCAGGTCGCAAGCCAGGACGATGGCGCCCCAGATGAAACCGATGTTATAGATGCTGTTCATGGCCCCCATATTGCGGCTTCCGACAGTACGGATATCGATGCCTTTACGCAAGCGGCCCATGATATAGGCGCTGGGGAAAGAACCGAAAAGGTAGGCCGCTGCAAGGGTGATGACGATAGCCAGAGGTTGGTTCATAATACCTTCTCCTCGATTAAATATTGACGCCGGACGCGGCGAAATCGATGATATTAAGACGAAGGCGGGAGTCTCCGTTCCATTCGTCCTGCTCCAGATTATAGACGATATCCAGCGGTACCTGCATATCTACCGGGCGCTCGCCGGCGCCGAATGCTACCGCGTCCCACAGGCTGGTTCCCTGTTTGAGTTTGAATTTGAGGTGCGAGCCGGTTGAGCCCATCGTACGGACATCTGCTATCCGGGCCCCCCGGCTGATGAAAACCGGCGCGGCATTGCGCTGGCCGAACGGAGCAAGCCTTTCAAGGTCAAGGAAAACCGATCCCTGCAGTTCCTGGAATTTCACCTCGGCATCGATATCTATCTGCGGCCGCAGATCGAGCGAGGCCAGTTCGGCCGAAGCCAGCGAGTTGAGGCGTTCTTCCAGTGCAGCCAGGTTGGCGGTAGGAAGGGTGAAGCCGGCCGCCTGGGCGTGCCCGCCGAAACGTGTGAGCAAGTCCGTGCATTTAGCTAGGGCTGCCGTGATATTGAATTCTGCGATGCTGCGGCAGCTGCCGTGACAGACTTCGGCGCCGGTTTGCACGACAACGGCAGGATGGTAGTATTCGTCGCAAAGCCTGCCCGCCACCAGCCCTATGATCCCTCCGGCGTAACCGGGGTCCCGCGCGATGATTACCGGGGTGATGCCCTTCGCAGAGACCTGTTCGCGGGCATGCAGCATGGCGGCGGCAGTGAGACGCTGCCGTTCACTGTTCTGTTCCACCAGCGCCGCGGCTAAAGAGCGGGCTTTATCGGGCGATTCTGTCATCAGGAGGTCGTATGCCGAGATGGCATGTTCAAGACGGCCTGCGGCGTTCAGGCGGGGGGCCAGGCCGAAAGAGATGTCCTGGGCGTCTATCTTTTCGATCTTAAGACCTGCCTGGAGAGCCAGTTCAAGCAGGCCTGGACGGGTCGTATTCCTGATTTTCAGCAATCCTTCTTTCACGAGGTGCCGGTTTTCACCAATCAGCGGCATCATGTCGGCCACGGTCCCGAGCGCAACCAGGTCCAGGTACTGCTCGGCTTCTTTACCTTTGCCTAACCCCTGGTAAAGGGCCTGCAATACCTTGTATGCCACGCCTACGCCGGCCAGGTCGGTGAACGGGTAGCGTGAACCGGGCAATTTGGGGTCAACCACGGCGATAGCCGGGGGGATCTCGTCTGCCGGAAGGTGGTGGTCGGTGATGATAAGGTCGAGCGCGGGAAGGCGGGATTTATGAGTTTCCTGCATCTGGGCGGTGCCGGTGATGCCGCAGTCTGCGGTGATGACAAGGTTGACGCCGTGCTCCCGTAGCTCGGCAAGGGCGTAGCTGTTGAGGCCGTGCCCCTCCTGCAGCCTGTGAGGGATGTAAGGGACGACATGCCCGCCGAGGCGTTCCAGGCCTTTTACGAGCAGTGCGGTGGCGCTGATGCCGTCAACGTCGAAGTCGCCGTACACGGCGATCTTTTCGCCGCCGAGGAGGGCTTTCTGGATGCGCTGGACGGCTTTCTCGATATCCGGCATGAGCCAGGGGTCGCCGGCAAGGCGCTCGTCTGCGTTGAAAAAGGCTTCTGCCATAGTCGTGTCGGAAAGCCCGCGGTTATATAGCAACTGCTTGAGCAGCGGCGGGTAATAGGATGCATTCAGTGGGTGCCCGGCAGGGACCGCAGGCAAAACGCGCCAGCGGCAACGGTTCAAATCCCTGCCCCCGTGTAACGGCCCAGGATAAGCGTGGTGTTGTGCCCGCCGAAGCCGAAAGAGTTGGACAGAGCGATGTCGACTTTTGCCTTGCGTGCCTTGTTGGGCACGTAGTCGAGGTCGCAGTTGGGGTCGGGATTTTTATAGTTGGTGGTGGGGGGGATGATGCCCTCGGTTATAACGAGTGCGCATATGGCGGCTTCAAGAGACCCCGCGGCGCCGATGAGGTGCCCTGTCATGGATTTGGTGGAACTGACAGGGATCTTGCCGGCGTATTCGCCAAAAACCGTCTTGATGGCGGCTGTTTCCATCTTGTCGTTGAGCTGGGTGGAGGTACCGTGAGCATTGATATAATCGATATCTTTGGGTTTAAGTCCGGCACGTTCGAGCGCGCGGTTCATTGAACGCACACCTCCTTCACCGGTTTCGGTGGGCTGGGTCATGTGGAAAGCGTCGGCGCTCGCGCCGTAAGACAGTATCTCTCCGAGTATGCGCGCCCCGCGCGCGGTGGCATGCTCCAGGCTTTCGAGCACCAGTACGGCCGCGCCCTCGCTGATGATGAAGCCGTTGCGGGTTGCATCGAAGGGGCGCGATGCGGTTTCCGGGCTGTCGTTTCGGGTGGAAAGCGCCTTCAGGGCGCTGAAGCCGGCGATGCCGATGGGGTTGATGGCGGATTCGGTCCCTCCCGCAAACATCACGGGGGAATCTCCCCGGCGGATGGATTCAAAAGCCACTCCGATGGCGTCGGCTCCTGACGCGCAGGCCGAGGTCGTGCAGAAATTTGGTCCCTTGAGCCCGAGTGTGATCGAAACCTGTGCTGCTGCCATGTCGGCGATCATCATCGGAACGGTGAAAGGACTGAGCCTGTCAGGCCCTTTTTCGATAAGGATTTTAGCCTGTTCGAAAAGGGTGTTGATGCCCCCTATCCCCGAACCGAGCACTGTTCCGATGCAATCGCAGTTGGAGGAGTCTACCACGAGGCCGGATTGGGCAAGCGCCTGTTTGGCTGCCGCCACTGCCAGCTGCGCGAAACGGTCCATGCGCTTGGCTTCCTTAACGCTCATGAAATCGGTCGGTTCGAAACCCTTGACCTCCCCGGCTATCTGAGTGTCATAACCGGCCGTGTCGAATTGGGTTATACGGGTTATGCCCGATTTACCGCTGATAAGGCCTTTCCAGGTGCTGGCGGTGTCGAGGCCGAGCGGGTCGAGCATGCCCATGCCTGTGATTACGACTCTGTGATTGGTATCAGACATAAAAGAACACTCCGAAGGAGATCGATATTAATCTTATCCGGGCATACTCTAACACAATAACCCGAAATCCTGCAAAGAACAAAGCATCATTCCCGTTGTTTTCGTTACCGTGTTTGGAAGTGCGTTTTTTCGGTGGCGCCTTGCATATTACCGGATCGATAAATGGTACAATACGGCCTGGCGGCACCCCGGGTGCGGAGGAGACAAGCGACGGTAAATTCGATAATGACCATAAAGCCCTACTGGCACCTGGGGAACTGGGTTTTCGATGATAATGAGCGCGAAGTGGACAGGGAACCATTCATACAGCAGATCCCCCGGCTGGTAGAAGACCTCGTCGCGGGCATCCCCGGGGCCAAGAACGGGTTTCGCCTGTTGTTTTCCCCCTCTCCATTCCCGGGTTTTCAGCGTATCCTTTCGCAGGTCAAACCTGAAAACGGCGGGTACTGGTACCGCGACAGCAAGACCAACGCCGAAGGCTTTATACCGCCCTCTCTACTGAAATACTTCGAGAAGCTTCCTCTGAAGATTTACTTGCGGGCGGAAAAATCATGAGGTTATGCGCAACCCCGTCCCGTATTGGTTCCTTGCGTCAAGATTGACACAAAGCAAGGCGCACCCTATAATTTAATCGCTTAACAACTGAATAATCTTTCTATCAAGAGTGGTGGCGAGGGCCCTGGCCCGATGACCCACCCGGCATCCTTTAGTCTTTCTTAAAGGTGCCAATGCCAGCCCGCAAGGGGATACGAT